>Ga0209358_10000740_pt1 | contig 27841 bp, 49 predicted proteins | sample LauGreFa1BDMLBSN_2_FD_187574 | JGI IMG/M metagenome (GOLD analysis project Ga0209358, IMG submission 187574) | Freshwater lake microbial communities from Lake Michigan, USA - Fa13.BD.MLB.SN (SPAdes) (version 2) | ecosystem: Environmental > Aquatic > Freshwater > Lake | place: Lake Michigan, USA...
TTGCGGTATTAATTGTTGTTGTATTACCACTAACTGTTAAATCACCCGTAACTGTAAGATTGTTGGCAATAACAACATTAGCTGGCAAACCAATTGTTACTGTAGCACTTTCGCTACCAGAACCACTAACGCTAATTTCGTTTGCTGTTCCAGCAATTGTTGCAATATAATTACCAGCTGTGTCTGTGCCGAGATCAATTACATCATTTACCCAAATTGAACCGTTATATTTAAGAAACTGTCCAGATGCGACAGTATTAGAAATAGAAACATTATGAAGCTCATCAATCTCATAACCATTTTGTGTAGCTACATAAACAATGCCATTGTTTGATGCACGAACAACAACGCCAATAAACACAAGATGGTCTGGGGCAATTGGTTTGACTGTTGTAAATAAACCATTATCTCCAAGCCATAAAACATCACCAACTGAATATCCCGTTGAGAGATCAACTCCATCAACATAACCACGAGTAACAACAGGACCATTTTGTGATGCTGCAATATTTGCAGCAACAATTCCAATTGTTTTTGAAGATGTTGTATCAGATGTATAGTCTGCTCTTTTAACAGAAGCATGATCACCAGTGCCTCCAAAAAGATAAACAACAGTGCCTGTTGTTAATGTATTTGCTTCTGCATTTCTAACATACGAAACAAGTGGAATATGACTATTAACCCATTGTGTTCCGTTGTAGCTTAAACCTTGAAATTCTTCAGGAGCAGAAATTGTAACATCGGTTAAACCACCGAGGGTATCTGCGTTTTCTGCTTCAGAGAGTAATGACCTGTTAAGATCAGGCATACTCTACACCGCTAATCGTAAATGTTACTGCATTCGCTGTAACCTGTGTTGCATGAATTGAGCTATTAGCAGGTACGACTATTGATGTATTGTAGAAAACAACATTATTTGCCAAAACATTAACATTGCTAATAATTCTGTTACTTGCAGAAACAGCTGCGCCATTAACGAGCAGATGAATACTACATACTGCATTTGATGAAGTCGTATTGCACAAATTAATGTTTTTAATAATTGAATAGTTACCAACAGTATTTGCTACTGAATAAACATTGGACCCAGCTCCAACATCAGAGCCTACATAAAAACTCTTAGGAATTAAATTAGCCATTTAGACCCCCATCCATACTAAAACTTCATTATCATAAGTTGTTGTATTCATATCTTGTATAACTATTGCGTCAAGAACATGATCTACAAGTGCTCCAGAGTTATGAGCAACAGCAGTTGTGCCATCATATCCTCTTTGAGATACTGTAAAAACATTAGTTGATCTAGACGAAATTAAAACTTTTTCTTCTGCAGCAACACCGCGATCAATAACTACAACAAAAGGATTACTACCGTTTGGATAAGTAGAACCGTCTACTACTGTAAAAGAAGTTGCGGAATTAGACAATGAAGAAGCTAATGCTGTCTGCAATACTGCGCCGTTAAATTCTCTCCGCAACATGATATCTCCTTAATCTATGCTGATATCAAGATCGCCTGTAGCAATTCTTAAAGTATCTCCAGCATCTGTTGTTTTATTCGTAGTCAAAGTTCCATAGACAAGCATATTGCCTGATGTCAAAGCATCAAATACAGCAATAGCAACTGTTGTTGCAGCCGGCATTCCAGTAAAATCAATATTTGCGCTATTAGATGTTGCACCGCTTGATGCTGCTGTAAAAGTAGCTGTTTGGCGAGCATAACTTCCACCAGTAACTTCTGTTCCACCACCAGCATCTGTTGGGGCAACAGTAAATAATGCAATATAAACAGGAGATGGCATAGTGTATGCCGTAGTCCCTAAAAAATGATCCAAAAGTTTATTTTCTAAATAATTTGTTAAATTGCCAGCCATCTGTTAACCCTCCTGACTATTATAGTATACTTCTTTTTCTTCATCACTAGGTAATCGGAAGTTTTGAAGTCTTAATAGCAAATTTGCTTCTTCGGCAGGTATTTCCGCCATTCTGTTTTCTTTTGAAAACTTTAAACCGCTTTTTGTAACATAACCAGCACCACTTTCAAAATAAACTAAAATATTAGTGTCTGAATTTGATTTGATTGTTTCTTGTTCTACATTTTCTTTTTTAACATTTTTTTTCACAGGTTGTTTTTTAAGTGGAGCAACATTTTCGCTTTTTACAATATTTTCTTCATTTGTCATATATATATCCTATCATCAATATGTAATTAAATCAATTATACACAATTATGGCGGGGAGGTTTAACCCTGCCCCGCCATTAATTGCTACCTAATTCAAATTAGAGTGTACGAAGTTTTACGTTCTTTGCAATAACATAGGATTCAAGATTTTCTACGTTAGCTGCAATTCGCATAAACTGAGTGTACTCAATTGAGTCAGTCTTTGGTTTAAATTGACGATAGAGAGTAATATCGCGGTGAATACCAACAACTCGGTTGTTGGGGAATGTAAGCTCTACATAACCGTGATTACCTGCTGCGCCCGAATAGTCACCAGAAACTGTTTCTGGCATCAAAGGCACTTCAACTAGAGGAATGCCGTATGGCGACAATCCTGTTGCACCAAGTCCACCAGTGGATCTTACTCTGCCATTGAAGAAAGCATCATCACCAAAAGTTGAACCTGGCGATGGGGCTCCTGCTGTTGCTACTGTTGCCGAGTTTGGATTCTGAAGGCTGAAGGCTGTGTCTTGTACGACTGCCGAACCTGTAAAGAATCTAAGCTCGTTACGGCGTTGCAAATATTTGTTTGGCATGTTGCGAAGAACTCTGTCGTATGATGCACGAGAAATGTTGTTTCCGCCCTCATCAACTACTGTTCCACCAGCCAAGGCCTTCTTAGTAAAACCATCAAGGGCTTTAAGAAGTGAGTTGCCTGAAGATGTGTTGCCACTAATCAACAAATCATCCAAATCGTTAGCTGTTTGACGAGCCATGATTTGAGCAAGGTGATCTTCAAGAGAAGCACCCTCAATGTTGTCTTCCAACGACTCAGTTGACATAGCCCAATCAAGACGAAGCTTAACGCTTGTAAGAGTTACCTTTGTGAAGGTAACTGCTGCGTTTGTGCCGTCATCTGTGACTTCAGTTGCTTTTGCCAAAAGGCGAGTACCAACAGACACTTTGTCAATGTCCATTGATGGTGTGCGCATACGCACGACTCTTGAGTTTTGCATAAGGACAGATTGATCCACTACAAAATCAATAAACCTGTTTGATTGCGCTGGCGCAAGCAAACCATGTGAAGAAGTAATGCTGGTGCCTGCGCCTCCAGATGTTACTTCGTTAGCTTTTGCTAAAATTTCTTCTTGTGTTGCCATAGTAAATTTCCTCCTTACCTTATGACTTATAACCCAAAGACTCAATAAGGCTTTGGTCTAAATATACGTTTTTCCAGAATGATTCTGGTTTGGCTTGTGATTTTGCAATCTTTTCGCCATCCTCATCGTCTTCAGGATCTACACTTTTCTTTACAGCTCCAGCGTGAGCAATTTGCTCAACTTTTGCTGTTTGCTCTTCAAGAGCAACTTCAGTTGCAGCCAGCTTTGCAGCCAGCTCTTCTTTCTGAACTTCAACGCTCTTGGTGACTTCTTCAATCTTAGCCGAAACACTTGCATCAACTTCCTCTTTGAAAGATTTTGCAAAATCAGTTAGCTTCTGATCAATTACTGCACCAAGTGCTTCTTTAAGAACTTCAATATCCATTTCTTGTTCCTCCACTTGTTCAACACTAACTTCATCTTCAATCAAAGCTTCAGTTGCGTGATCGGACTTTTCCAGTCCTAAGTCTTCTTCTGGATTATCAACAACCCAGTTAATAAATTTCTTAATTAAAGATAGTCTATTATCTGTCAATGTTTTTTCCATATGAATTACCTTATCATAGTTTACATCATTATGCAATTCTTTTCCACCACTTTCAATTTCTTTTTCTGTATTTTCATTTTCTGATTTTTTCATATTTTTATATCTCTCCAATAACCTTCTTCCTTTTGCTGCTAAAGCAGCTGCATCTTCCGCATTTTGCGGAACAGGCTCACCCCAAGCTCTTGCTGATAAAGCAAGCCTTGTTGGTCTACCTTTAGAATCTTTCATCGGTCCAGATGGGTTTGTAAAAAATCTTGTTAAAAATGACCCTTTACGGCGCATTTTTTCAGGAGTATCAGCTGGCCCTTTGACACCTGGTTTTAGGTTTGCCCCTTCGGTTTGCTTAAAGTGCCTTCTGCCGGCAGCAGTCAACCCGCCTTTAGGGTCTTTCAACGGAGCCTTTTTTGCTTTTTCAAAATCTGGGTCAAGAACATAATCCAAATTGCCTTCTACATTTCTTTTTACAAGATCAATTGTTGCAAGAGCATTCGCTGGATTATCAACAAGACTTAATTCGCCCAACTCGTATTCCTTAATAACATTAATTGGTCTATTGTTATGAAGTTTTCCAGCAAGAATTTCTTTTTTCATAATTTTTCCGCCAATAGAAAAAGCACGAAGAGTTCCATCAAGAATTTTTTGCCAAGTAGACTCAGCACCTTTTGAAATATAAGCCTCTACTTCAATAGCGTTATATTCTCTACCGTCAGCATCTTTCATTTTAATTGGCTTATAGCTGATAGCTTTCCCAACAGCAATTGGAGCATGCATCTCTCTGATATTTCCTTGCCAGTTTTTGAAAGCAATTTCTGACGCAGCAAAATCAACAACATCATTTGATTTGTCAACATTGTCTGCCGTAGCAATGCCGGAAACTATTCGTTGTTCTTTTTTAATCATGCTGATTGGAAAAGAAAAATTAAGATTATCCATATGTATTATCTTACAGTATATTATATTATTTTAATATATGCAAATTAAGCAACAGCATATACTGCCAAAGTAACTCCAGCAGTCATAATTTGAAATTTAGTGTAATCACCTTCTATTTCAACATAGCCTCCACCGCCATCTTTGGCTGGGATAATCACTTCATGCGGACCGCCATTTAATTTTACAGTTGCCGCTGTAGTTGCATGGGTGTTGTAGAAATGAATACAACTAGTATGTGCGTTTAAAGAAACAACCCCGCCAGTACCGCTTGCGCTAGTAGCTGCGGTGTTGGAATAAACAATTCCGTTTTGGTAACTCATTCAGAACCTCCTGTGGTATCTTGTACTTCGCCTCTCTCGGCTTGGTCCCCAGATTCTCGCGGGTCTGAAGAGCCTTCTGGCGTATCAGAACGAGCATTACGGGGTTGAGCTGAGATGTTATTAGAATTTCCAACCGGAGCTCCTGGCCCAGATTGTTCTTTCTTAATTTTTGTTGGGAACGGTAAAGGCGCATCTCCGTCTGCTCTTTCGGGCAAACCAAGTGTTGAGCGAACTTCGTTTGGTGACAAAATTTCCGTTCTTAAATATCTATCATTAATTCTAGATTGAATATCTTCATCAATCAAATCAATACGTTTAAATCTAAATTCAAGCAAATCTGAAAATTCAGCAATAATCCTATTTAATCTTTTTTCAATAATAGCTTGATCAGGTCCAATAACTTGAGTTTTAAAAGTTTTATCAGCATCGCGGGAAACTGCAAGGTTAGCATTATCATAAACTCCAACTTTTGGAGCCGGGACCCTGTTGGCTACCAAAATCTCATCACGATTACTCTTACGGTATTTATCAAAAGAAGAATCTTGCACACCTGCTTCAAGTTTTTCAAACCGAATATCACTATCCGAACCTATAGATGAAGGTATTGGAATAACCAAAGTCCCATGATTGCGACCTTTTACTTCTTTTCTAAAATAATTAATTAATTCTTGTTTTGATTTATTGCTAAGTTTTGCACCCTTAAGCACAATTGCATAACGAGGAATTGCTTTATTTTCAAAATAATCAATATTGTACTCTTTAGCAAATTTATCACCAACAATAGCAGCTGCTGCAGAAACAGAAGATGGAATACCGTAATATGTATTTTTGGGAGAATATGTCTTAAAATGAATTATTTCATTAGGAACAGGGTCGTTGTTAATTGGGTCTGGCGTTTCTTTATCTCCATAATTTCTAAAATAAACTGCAGTTATTTTATTACTATTTGCAATTTGCACATAACCATCTCTTTTTCTTCTAACGCGAACAAGAGTACCTGGAATATGTCCAATATAACCGATTTCTCCAAGATTGTTGCGACCAATCTCCATATATCCGTTTCCCATAGTTAAAACATCTTGCCAAATTTTTATCATTGTTTCCAAAAAAGTTTCTTCAATATTTACATTTTCAAAAATCTCTTCTAATCTTTCTTTTTCTTCTTGAAAAGCCTTGCGAATTCTATATCTTTTTTCTTCATCATCAGAAGCTTTTTCTATTTTTCTTTTTGCTTTCATATTCTCTACAAACTCAAAACCAAGCCCAACTGTATTCATAACTCTTGCAGAAACTGACGCATTATGAATTGCACTTGAATCATAAAGCCCAGCCAAAACATCTAAATCATATGGCGGAGACACAACATCATAAAGCGTATATCCATCTAAAGTTAAAGGATCAATCCATTTAGATTTTGTACCATCAACGCCTTCAAACTTTTTTGAAAGTTTGTTGACTTTCCTTTTCATTTTTACAGAAAGATTTTCAAAATTAACTTTCATAAATGGATCATCTGCAGTAATTTCGGAATCGTGAGGATAATAGGATAAATCGTCAATCTCATTATTAACTATTTCATCTTCAACATGATAAGTTTTCTTTTCCATCTTTACCTCTTTTCTAAATTATCAAAATCATCTTCAAATGGATCTGGGATTAAACCATCGTACATTCTTGCTATTTGATCTTCTCTTTCTGACTGACTTACTTTTCTTGCTCCATGAATCCAAGCAACATAACCCTCTTCACTCCCAGACCAATATTTACCGGCTTCAGCAACTTTTTTTTCAATATTTGGATCATCAACAAAACCTTCTGCAGATAAAGCATTGCCATCTGCATCCATTAAAGCTTTTCCGTTAGGCAAAACCCAAATACACACCCCCCAAGTTCGTGGGGGTACCCAAATTTTTTGTTTTTTAACAACATCAAGTTCCATTTAGATACAAGTATACACGATTTTCGTTAAATAGTGTACATTTTTTTCTTTAAAACGTTCTTTTTGGTTATTAACGAATCGGACAAGCACCAGTTGAGCATTCATCAAGTTCTAACATTAAACCAGATGGCATCTGTTGTATCTCTACAGAAAAATCTAACTTAGATAATATTTTATTATATTCATCTTTTGTTATTTCTTCATATGGAGGCAATAAAAAGTTATGCTCTACATGTAATAAAAATGATACCGACTTAATACCGTTGTTATAATTTTTGCTTAACCATTGTTTTATGTCAGATAATTCTTCTTTTCTATAATACACAGTCACAGAAACGGCATTGTCAGCCCAAATAGTTTGCATTTTTTTAACCCATTCAAGTTGTTCTACTGCTGTCATATTTTTTGCCAAAACAGAACCCTCAGGAGATTCACAAGGAAACTCAACGACATATTTGGTATGATCTTCTCTGCCATCAATACCAACATCCCAAACAACCTTATATCCTCTTTTACGACACAAAGCAACTAGAGGGTCAACAGAGCTAAAACGAACCCTACGAATATAGTAGCGAGCAAAAGCAGGATGTATTCCGGGAGTTACTCCTGCAAGCAATGAAAGTGTACCAGAAGGTTGAACTGTTGTTAACCTAATTGAATTATTCCAATTTTTTTCTTTACTATATTTTTTATCATATTCTTTAAGAAAAGAATAAACTTCAGAAAGCCAATTAATTTTTTCTTCAGAACATTGTAAAATGCCAGTAACTGATTGACCAAGCCTAGCGTTTTTATGAACAATTGTGTTTGTTTTTTCATACGGATAAGAAAGCCTAGTTACTTGTTTTTGAATCATGTAAAGAAGTTTTGAAATTTCTTTGAATTGCTCAATAGACTCAACATTGGGTAAAAATATTGTTGCTAAATTACAAGATTCCCCGTCAGCAAGAGCAATTTCGGCACAAGGGTTAAACCCATCTATTGATGGATCCAAAGATTTTTCACCAAGCCTTCCATAATTTCTAGCAAGTTTTCTATTAACCAAACCATATGGTTCTCCAGAGCCATCATAACCTTTCCACAACTCTGGCATAATTTCATCGTATGAGTCAGCATAAATTGAATTATTGCTGTTTGCTCTCCATCCAGGCACATTTCCAGATGACCAGTTTTTAGCCCTTAAAAACAAAACATCGTCAGGATCACCAATTGCAATTTGAGCCGAGCGCCTAGACGACCCAGACACAACAACTCTTCCAATAATATTGCAAATATCTAAAACATCAATTGAACGAAGTTTTTTACCAACTCTTTCATTTAAGATATTACAAATATCAGTAATGCCATCAACCAAAGCACCAGGGCCAGATGCTGTACCGCCAAATGTTTTGACTGGTGCTCCAAACTCACGAATTAAAATAGTTGAGTATGTAAAAGATTTCCCAGTAACAAAATAAGATTCAAGGACTTTGTGTAGCAATTCTCTCCAACCTTGTCTTGAATCAGGAATAATAAAATCAGCATCGTTACTTCTTTCTGATTTAATATACAAAACTTGTTTTACTTTTGGCAAATCATGAATTTTTGAACGCTCTACTGAGAAACCAACACCGCCACCAAGCATCAAGTAATCAAACAACAATTCAAAGTCTTCAATTTTTTCAATATTTGTAAAAAAACAATTATTTAAAGATGTCCCAGAAAATTTTTGAACTAAAGGTGTTCCAAGTTGCCAAAGCGATCTGCCAGCAACACTACATCTTAAATTAAACATATGATCAAACAAAGACTCTGCTTCTTCTTTTGTAAAAGGAACTCCAATTTCAACAGCTCCATTTATAACTCTAGACAAAGTTTCAACCCAAGTTTCGTTTCTCTCAGAACCTTCAACTTTTCGGCTATAGGTTCGCATATAAACAACTTCACCAAGACCACCAAAACCCCACGGTGCTTGTTTTTTTGTATATGGCAATAAAAACTCAGCAGACAAAATAGACATTTAACCTCCAATAATTGTAATTAATAAGTTTACCACTTTAAAAAATATAAAGACTTAATTTTACTAGGGCTTAATTATTGAATTTTCAAAAAACTCAATACGCTCAATGACTTTATCAGCAATTGCAGCCCAAGATTGTTCTTTGTGAATTATTTTTGCAGACTTAATTGTGTATTTTTTAAATTCATCATAATGATCTACAACATTTTCCATTAACTCAATAAGATTTTCTAAATTAGGATACGCCCATTGCCCGGTATCTTCACCATAAAAATTATTATTCCAAGAAGCTTCTCCATAAGTAGATTCTAGTGGAATTGAATAGTGAGCAAAATCTTTACACCCTGTTGCGTTTGTGACAATTGTAGGCATACCTGTTGCTATTGCTTCAAAAGGAATCATTCCAAACCCTTCACCCATTGTTGGATAAATCATGCAATGACATTTGTGATATAAGGCAACTAAGTCTTCAGTAGATAGATCATAAGATATTCCAATAATTTGAGGATGTTGAGTTGCTGGAACAAGTTTTCCATCAACATAAGCTTCTGCCAAACAAAAATTGTTATATTTTAATATTAACCTAAAATCATTGTCGCCTTCGTATAAATCTAAAAAAGCATCTACTGCCATTTGAGCATTTTTCCTTTTACTGTCTCCACCAACATGAAGAAAGTTAAAAGTTTTAGTAATTTCTCTGTCAATAATTTTAAATTCTGGGTTGATTCCGTGAGGAATAACGTGAACATTTGTATGAACTTTATTTTCCAAATAAATATCTTTAACAAAATTAGATGTCGCCCAAATCTCATCTTGAATTTGCATATTAAATTTCCAACCATTTGGAATTTTTGTAGATTCCCAAGGGGTGTATCCAACTTTGTAATAATTTCCAGATTGATAATAATAAGGCTGGCAAAAATTAATGTGATATGGAATATCGTTTTTGTTATAAAAAACTGCAACTTCTTTTTCACGAAGAGCAGCAATTAGTTGAAGTGCGGCAATGCTGTACCCTTGAGAGTACCAATTAACACCGCTAACATCTTTAGCGCTAGGCGTAAACCAACTAATTTTTTTCATTAATGATTAATCTTTCTTTTGTTTGTTTTTCTGAATGGGTTTATCTGTTTCATTTATATCAAAACATTTTACACCATTAGCCATCAATTTATCAGCTTGTTCTTCAGAAATTTCAGAAGTAACAGGCATGTCGCTAAATAAACATCTTGTAGCTGCCAAATAAAAATCACTAATTTTTGTAATGGTTATGTAAGAAGGATCAACAATTGCAGCACCGCTGTAATCATCAGATTCTACAATTGCTATAATTTTCATAACGCAAGTATATCATCGTTTTTGTTCTCAGACGGACAATGCTTAGTATGCTTAGTATGCTTAGTATATTTAGTATTTATTGATTAATTAGTTTTTTTGGCATGCTATCGCACGCCAGTATACTAGTATACAAAAACAAATTTCAAGTCCAAAAAAATATTTTTTGCAAGTTGATTTTTGCAAATCCATGTGCAAGAATGTTGGGTATGAAAAAAATTATTGTTTTTATTGTATATCACTTAATAATGGGATTTCTTCTCAAGTTCAGCATACAGTCCGGCTTTGATCACAATATTGGAATGATATCTGCAGTTGGTTTTTCTGTATTCATTAATGTGTTGATTGTAATGTTTAAAAATGCTAACAACAAATAACTATTCTTTTTTAAAAAATAAAAAAGTTTTATTATTAAGTGATACAGGAAATCCTTATAAATATTTAATTGATTTTATCCCAGAGTTAAATAACTCTAAAATTTATATTTATGTTTCTCCAGCATCTACTTCAAAATTTATTAGATTATTTGTAAAACAAAGTTTAAACAAAAAAGTTAAAATTATAAAAGATAAAAATTTTTCTATGTTTTACAATAATAAAATTAAAGATTATTATGTTTGTATTTTTTTTGGAAAAAACAATACAAAAGAAACAGCGGCTTTAAAAAGATTAACAAGAGATATGCTATTATTATACAATAACATTATAGTTATAACAGAAAGTGGAGTAGATTACGATGAGGATTATACCGTTTGATGGAGATCAAGAACTAGAAGATATTTCTAGTTTAGCAATTTATATAAAAGCTGTGCCTTTTGAAAAATCGTTTGTACCTGCTTTTTTTATACAAACTCCTTCCGATGATTACGACATGGAAATTGAAGAGTTAAATGCGTTAATGGATGGCGTTGAAATTGCTCAAAAATCTATTGATAATATTATTGCTTATATTTTAAGGCAATCATATTTAGAAAAAAATAATAAAAATAATTATAAAATAGATATAGATGATGAAGATGAAGAATAATTATTATGATTTGATAAATCAAGGCCATATTCTTGGCGGATTAATAGATGATTTTTGTTACCCAGAAAAAATTTGCCCTTATTGCTTTAAACCCCTTGTCCCTGTGCAAGCAATTCATTGGATAGAAGACAAGTTCCAGTATAAAGCTTTATATTTCTGCTCATACGCTGAATGCCCTGTTTATGATGAAGGCGCTAAAAAAGCATATGCAAGAATTTATTATTCTTCAGAACAAGCATATGTTGAATTTTCTAATGTGCAAATGCCGGTTCAAAGATGGGAACAAGCAGATGTTGTTAGTATTTACAAATAGTGTGGTAAAATTATAAGACTATGCCTGTTCAACCATGCTCAAATCAAGGGAAACCTGGGTATAAGTGGGGAGAGCAGGGCTCTTGCTACACATATACTGCTGGCAATGAAAAATCAATGAAGGAAGCTAAAAGCAAAGCTCAACTTCAAGGCCTTGCTGCGCGTTTAAATGGCTATGAAGAAAAAGCCAACGAAGTTTCAACATCATCAATGGGATCAGGGTTAAAAAATCCTCAACAAGGGTATCCTAAAAAAAAGAAAAAACCACAAGAAATTTTTAATGACATTGAAAAAAGTTTAGATCGCTGGTTTAAGGAAAAATGGGTTGATATTTCAAGACCTAAAAAAGGCGGAGGATTTGAGCCCTGTGGAAGAGCCGATGCTAAAAGTGGAAAATATCCTAAATGCGTTCCAGCTGCTCAGGCTGCAAGAATGACACCAGAGCAGATTCGTTCGGCTGTAAACAGAAAAAGAAGAGCAGAGTCTACTGAAACAAGAGAAGGTAAAAAACCTATTTATGTTTCAACAGATGTTGAGAAAGCAACGGTTAATGTACCAACTAACCCGGCTTTGTATGCTCGCGTAAAAGCTGAAGCAAAAGCAAAATTTGATGTTTATCCTTCAGCTTATGCAAACGCATGGCTTGTAAGAGAATATAAAAAAAGAGGAGGAGGTTACAGAACAGTGTCTAAATCAATTGATGATTTAAATAAAGTTGCTGAGGACTTAGCAGAAGAAGAAGCGATGCTTGCTGATGCTTTAATTGCTATAGCAACAATGCATGGTAAGTTTAATGAAGACGAAACCGGCATTTGGGCGGGATATGACAGCCCAGACGAAAATGACGTTAAAGACATTGGGGTAAAATGCGCTAATTGTGTTCTTTATGAAGGCGATGGAGTTTGCAAAATTATTGCTCAAAATGTAGAAGATGAAGGTAAATGCAGATTTGCTATTATCCCCGATGGCATTGTTGAAGAAGACGAAATAGAAGATGAAGACGAGATGGAAGACGAAGACGAGATGGAAGATGAAGATGAAAAAGAAGACGAAATAGAGTCTTTATTGAACTATTTGAAAAATAGGGTGTTAGAAATTTTAATGTGATATGCTATTAGGTATATCTTTGATATAAGGAGAATTTATGAATTATATTAATATTCCGGTTGATAATGCTAAAGAAATGATTCGGCAGCATTCATTCCTAAGAGATAAGAGCGACCAAATGTCAAAGGCTGCTTTCACACAGATGAAAGAGTCTCTTGAAGCTGTTGCCTATCATCAAAGTCAAATTGATCTTTTAAGCAAAGCTGTTAAAGATGTAACTTTTATGACCTCTAAGCAAGTAACAAGCCTGGGAGGTAATTCAAATTCGTCAGAGGCCTCATCGCCAACAGATGCATCTTTGAACCCAGCACCTAAGACTAATTTTGGTCCAGAAGATCCAAAGAAAGTAAAAAAAGCTAATTTAATTGAAATGCTAAAAGCTTACGAAAACGACAACGGCGAGTTTGATATCAATCCAGAAGTCATTGCAAGTTTTTTAATGGCTGAATGATGGAATCATCTATTGTCGTAGCCATTATTGGCTTTGTCGGAGCCATTATTGTTGCATTAATTCAAAAAAGCAGGAAAGAGAATAAAGAGGATCATAACATAGTAGCGCAACTTTTAGAAGTTGTTCATCATGATGTGACTAAAGTAGAAGATAAATTAGATCATGTAGAAATTAAATTAGATAATCATATTTTAGATCATAAAACAAATAAAAATTTAAAATCAAAAGAACAAGTTAAAAAATAATATTTTTAATATAGCCAGCCCTGGCTTTGCTTATTTCGCAAGATTAAGTTTGGTATGGGGTTGGCTATATTTTTTTTGCTCAAAAGGCCTTGTTTGACTTTAAAATGTGATAAAGTATTTTTAAATAGAAAGAGAGATACTTATGAGCAATGTTCAAAATGATCAAATATCCGAAAATAATGATTTTCTAGTTAACGAGTTTGAGTTAGAAAAGATTTATACCAAGTTGATGGCTACTTTAAAAAAGCCTCTTGAATCAACAGCGGAAAGAACAGCTAGTGCTGTTATTTATGGATACTACAAAGGTTGGAGTTTACCTAAGACTGTAAAGCATTACAATTTAGAAGAGCAGGTTGCTGCAACTTATTGGAAAAATTTTAATTTTAAACTAAAGGAAGGAGGTCAAATTATGAGCAGAACAAAAGTCAAACAAAATAACATTGTAAGTTATTTAGAAAAAAATGTAGGACAGATTGTTACTCCAACAAAAGTTTCAACTGATGTAAGTATCTCTCTCCCGACTTTTTACAATTTTTACAACGCTAATAGACAATTTTTTAAAAAAGTTAAGCGCGGTCAGTTTGAAATTGTAAATCCAAAAGAACAAAGAGAATCTGAATTGAATTCGTAATAAATGAAGCAGCTATTTTTTAAGGAGAAACAATGACAATAGTAAAACAACCAATCAAAATCAATAAAGAAATAACTTGGGAAATGGCTGCTTTTAATTCAACAGAAGAACTATATTCCGATATTAATGCTCTGTCTGAACATTCAATTAAAAATTTAAGAGAAACCATTGATTCTTATATAGATTCCAAATCTTATTTAGACTCAGACGGGGTAATGACTCAAGAGCATAAAAATCGTTGGGCTTTGTTATCAACAAATGCTATTCTTATGGCAAAAGAGTTTGATGCAACATATTTGCTTACCAGTTCTGAAATTTTAAATACTGTTATAAAAAAACAAAGAGATTACGGTCATAAAAATATTGCAAAATTTGGGATTACCGGTCTTGTAATCAGAGTCCATGACAAAGTTGCTCGTGTTGAAAATTTAATGAAAAAAGAAAAATATGTAAATGCAGTTATTGATGAAACAATGCTTGATACATTGATGGATATTATTGGATATTCAATTATTGCTTACATGTGGTTAAATAAAACATTTATGTATGAACTAGGGGGAAGAAAATGAAAAAACCATTACACAAACATTTGTTGCTTAGAGGAATGATTACAGATGCTCCAACTTCTGAAGAAGTCGTTATTGACTGGCTTCGTGATTTTGTTGATAGAATTGGAATGAAGGTTGTTCAAGGACCATTTGCTTCAATGATCACAGAAGAGGGTAATCGTGGGCTTACTGCATCGGTGATGATTGAAACATCACATATTGCTTTTCACATTTGGGATGAAATGGAGCCAAGCCTATTGCAGTTTGATTTGTATACATGCTCTGAATTAAATGTACCATTCGTTCTTGATCTTATTGAATCTTTCTTTAAATTTACAGAATATCAATACATGGTTCTTGATAGAGAAAATGGATTTAAAGTTATTCAGGGAGTGTATTCAGAATAATGGCAGTTCAAAAAAATAAGAAAAAACATATTGAAGCTTGGATGCTGAGATATGTAAATACAATGAAAAGAATGATGCATTTGTCTGATTGGACTGTGCTTATGCAAAATGAACCATGCTCTCCTGACTGTCTAGCAGAAACTGATGTCATTACAGGCCAACACCTTGCAAAAATGTTTTTAAGTAAAACATACACAAAAGATACGCCTGAAAATTTGCGAGCAACAATTATTCATGAATTGCTGCACTGCCATCTTTCACCCATTTCTGAACTGTCTGTAGAAATTTTAAAACCTCTTGCTGAAGATCTCGGAGGGAGCAGGGTTATTAAATCGGCAATCAACGGAATTGAATATGAAACCGAAAGAAGTATTGATGCTATCTCAGAAGCAATTGCTCCATACTTTCCTTTACCATCTATGCCTAAAAAGAAAAAAGTTGTTAAGAAAAAAGTTGTTAAGAAAAAACCAATAAAGAAAAAATAAAGGAGGAAAGTGTCAAAACAAGATAAAATAACTCACGCTATTTATTTTGCCTTACATGCAGTCACTATTATAATTTTGCTGGTAAAATAATTGGCATGAATGTCAAGCCAATCTCAGCACAACTCCAAATGCAGGTTGAAAATTTAAAAAACAAGATACCGGCTCCTTTCTATAAGATTATTGATATTGATGAAGGCTGGTACCAAATAGTTGTGGATTGTGATAAAGAATTGTCAGCAATTAACCCAAGCTATAACATTACCCAGATCAAAGAGAAATTTGGGGGGCTTAGGTATTATATTAAACCAGTCGGGGCAAACAGCGAGCAAATCAATGACATGTACAAGGTTATTGCTCGGTATGAAAAAATAGCTTCTGAGACATGCGAAGCGACAGGATTACCAGGGGTGTTAATGAAATCGGTTGGGGGATGGTATAAAACCCTAAACCCAGAATATGCAGCTTCTAAAAAACATTATGCCAGATACCATGTTGTTGAAACCTCCCCATCGGAAGATGAGTGGTGGAATGCAATTAAGTAGAAGACGGAGACAAAGATGACAACACATTATGAGCAGTTGCGTAGATATTGTGACGACCTAACAAAGCGAATAGGGCTACGCGATGAGTGGAGGCTTCGGCACTCAGACTACAACACTCAAGTTTTTATTGATGAAAAAGCATGGTGGGATGATGGGAAAATAGCCCAATATCAACCAGGCGACCAGAACGGTCCAACGGGCGCTTATTATGACACCCATGATTTTTATGGCTATTATGCGGGCGAGACCATTCAACTTGAATCTTCTTTTAACCCGTGGGACCCAGAGCCATACACCGGAGACCAGCTTGACATTGAAACTTTGTTAAACCTGATAACCGTGACTCTTTCAGCATATGAAAAGCTAAACGGATGATATATATGAAAAATCCAACTAAGTAGATATTAAAACTATATGCCAGAATTAAACGCATCTATTCCACCTATTGAATGTTTTGTTCGTGGAAATTTTTTAAGAAACCAAATTGACAGCCATGAGTTAAAATTTCCTTGTGTGGTCTTTGGAGTCGCTTCTATCCCAGATAGGGCTCCAGTGTTTCATTTTTTAATGGAAGATGGCGGAATTTGGTGGAGAGCACCAATTAATGCCTTTTGCAGCTCAAAAGACTCCCCGGAGATTGATTTGCACGATCTGGTGTTATGGAACAGTTTTTCCTCACACATAACTGTTACTGTGTTTGAACATATGCGGGGTATGTCAATGACATATATTGACCGGCACAGAAAAAATGTGGATGGAAAATATATGTTCACCCTTGATTGGCATTCCCCAGATATCAATGTAATTAACGCAAACTATTCGGTTAACCCAGGCCAACACAAATGCGGTCATGTGATTGAACGCAAAGACGGCAATTATGCAATCCAACCAAACAACAGAGTTAAATTGTGGGACCCGTCATACACAACCAAAAAAGGTCAAAATCTTATTGATAGGTTAATTAACGAAAAAATTTGGGATGTAGAAGACGGAGACAAGTGGATCACCTCAGATGATGACAAATATGATTATGATGTGGTGGCGCAAAAAGTTTCTACTAACAAAGACTTCAAAGACTTCAAAGACCTTTAAGACTTGTTTGGTGGCTTAACCGGCTATATAATGGGATTATGCCAAATTATCAGTATGTTTGCAAAAAATGTGATTATTGGTACAACGAAATCCGTTCCATCAAAGAAGAACACAAACCCACCCCATGTCCAACTTGCGGGGCGGAATTGAAGCAAGCCTACACTCCACCAATGATCAGCCTCAAAGGACCCGGCTTTTACAAAAATAGTCGCACCAAATAACTCCCACAAGCCCCCAGGTTAATTTAAAAATGTAAAACGGGTACAACCAGCGTACCCCCATTATAAAATGCACCACGCCACCCTATGATCAGTCTGGAAGGACTACTACCCCTGGAAGACAACCTTCAAACCCCGCAAAAAAATATTTCTTTGAGCAATCCATAGATAATTACTATTAACAAAAAACAACAACAACTATACTTAATACACGGCAGCGAATTTCGCTATCTTAGGACCGTTATAGGTAGAGATTGCATCTGAGCAAACTCAGGTGCAATTTCTATTTCCCCCCAAAAACCAAACTTTTTCAAAAATTGAGTATATATTAAATTATAGCTATCCACCATATTTTCATCCCTCCCAAAACGTCTGTCTCATGGGGTCAATGCTGGTGTTCAGATATGCTTTAGCATATTGAACCCCAGTTCATATGGCAACGCTAACAATTTAAAATTGAGCATAGTTTCTATTCAAAATGCTATTGTGTTTCTTGTAGGGCAATCACGCTTTACAGAAAGGGGAAACAAGTGGAAATTGTTATTTACGACCTGCCATTGGTGGTAGGGCTGATTGGACTTGCTCTAATCGGTATCAAGTTCGCTCACGAAATTGGGCGAAGCAAGCAAGGCGAATAAATTAAACCCGAGCACTCACCCCCCGAGTGCTCGGGTTTTTTTTTGCCCTCTTTTATGCAAGGCCAGCTATGTGGGTGGTCAGGGATGCTTCAGCATTTTTGACACACCCACACAAGAGGTGCTGCCGGTTCTGAGAATTGAGCATACTTACAAGACGAGAAACTATAGTGGTTCTTGTCAGGTAAAACCAAACAAAGGAGAACAGCAATGTTCGGATACAAAAAAATAAAATGGGATAGACCCAGCAAGAATACTTGGGTAAGTCCCGATGGGCAATATCGGATAGATATGCTAGACGCTATCACCTACTGCCCCTCAAAACAAATGGAAGACCATACTGTGCGCAGTCGTTATGCGTTCAGCAAATTGGCTCAGGCAAAAAAGTGGTGCGATAAAGAGTGCGAGAAAGATTATCTGCACAATTTACAACTCCACATCAACCAGACAAACCGATACGGTTCTTGACAAAAAGACCCCAAGCCTTCGGGCTTGGGGTTTTTTTATGTGTTTTGAAGGGTGGGCAAGGATGCTTCAGCAATCTTGCGCACACCCTTATACACGATGCGATTATTTTCGGGAATTGAGCATACTTGCTCTGAGAGATACTATATTTGTTCTTGTAGAGCGTAGTTGCCAACAACTTATGAAGGTGTCCATATAGTTGCCCTCTCCGTAGTAAAGCACGCAGAGGATTACGGTGATTATGACTGTTGGATAAGACTTCTACGCTCTACACTTAACAACAAACAAAAGGAGTAATGATGAGAACATTTATTCTGCTTTCAGTATTCGCCATATCTCTCAGATATCTTATTCGGTATAACCGAGAGTTTGAGGAATACGAAAGCCGTAGCAATCACCCAACCAGCAAACCCCAGCAATAAACTAAACCCCCAAGCCTTCGGGCTTGGGGGTTTTTTTGTACCTGGTTTTGCGGGAGGGCAGGGATGCTTTAGCATTCTTGCACACACCCGCACACACGGTACACGCATTCACAAGAATTGAGCATACTTACAAGACGAGGTGCTAAATTGTTTCTTGTCGGGGTAGCCTGAGGAGGCAACACTATGACTAAGGTAATTGATACTAAGGCACTTAGTGACGAGCAGTTAAAGACGCTCGTTGCCGAGTTAATCACACTTACGGCAATTCAGGAATCCAAGATTGACGCACTTGCAAAGCGTCAAGCCAAATTCCAAAGGCTCGCTGAACTACTTGTCAAGCAGTTCAATGACCTTGAAACGCAAGTGAATACCAAATAGTCCAATAATCACCTAGCAACGAGAAACCCACCCCGATACTCAGTTGCGAAAGAGACCCCAAGCCTTCGGGCTTGGGGTTTTTTTTTGTGCCCGATTTCGTGGGCGGTCAAGGATGCTTTAGCTTTCTTGAGCACGCCCACTCACACGGTACACGCATTCACAATAATTGAGCATACTTACAAGACGAGATGCTAGATTGTTTGTTGTCAGGTAATAACAAAAACAAAGGAGAGTAGTAATGTCTAAGTCAACTTTAGTTCAGTCAGCCGAATCAGTGTTTGTTCAGCGAATGCTTAAATGGCAGTGCCCAAAGGAATCTTGGGAAACTGACTTTGACGGCAAAGAAGTCGTTATGTATGAATTCAGTTTTGGGCTTTGCTGTGATGGCTCAATCACAGTTTGGGCTTACAAAGGCGATAACGATGAATTTGTCATTGTTAAGTCAGTGAACGAGCCAGTCAAGTTCAGCAATTTACAATAATCCCCCCAGTCCCCCAAGCCTTCGGGCTTGGGGGATTTTTTTTGTCTCGTTTGACGGGTGGGCAGGGATGCTTCAGCATTCTTGCACACACCCGTTCACACGGGGCATATATTCTCAATAATTGAGCATACTTACAATGCAAGATACTAGATTGTTTCTTGTTAGGAAACAACCAAACACGAAAGAGAGCAATATGAATAAGTATTTAACCAAAATAGTCTTTACTGAAATAGATAAAGACAAAGAACCAATTCACGATTATCAAGAGCAACAAGTAGAATTTGAAGCTGAAGATGATCATAAAGCACTGGAAATGTTACTGGAAGTTATTACAGATATGCGCAAGAGGTTTGCGAATAGCACTCTGCCAACTCGGGTAACTGCCGATGGGCTCTATGTCTGTAAGCCAGTTGATATTTCCAAATACACAAATAACGAAATAGAATTATTGAGTTATTTGACCAGCGGTAACATTGCTTATCTTCGCCATTGGGATATTCGCTCACTGAACGAAGTGTAAACCCCCAGTCCCCCAAGCCTTCGGGCTTGGGGGATTTTTTTTGTACCCGATTAGGCTGGTGGGTGAAAAAGCTTTAGCTATTTTTCGCGTACCAGCGCAGGGCATCAAATTATTTGGGGAAATTGAGCATATTTCCTTCACTAAAGACTAAATTAGTTCTCGTTGGCAAGTGCCAATGAAATACACAACCAAAAGGAATAACCACTATGAAGATTAACCTAAGCGATATTCAAGGCTTGGTTGTTACTCGTGGGCGTAAGCCATACGAGAACGCCGAGTTATTGGCAGACATCAAAAGCCTTGACCCGTCAAACCCGAATGACGCGCTGTGCTGGGAAGAAGCCGAAGGAGACCCGTCAGATGACGAGTACAACCTTCATAAGGCGAAATTCCGAAGCCGAGCCGAAGCCGTTGCCACTCAGGCAGGCGTAGAAATTTCTACGACTTGGCTTACAGACGGGCGAATGGTCATCAAATTGAAGCCGAATAAGAAGAAGGCTTCTAAGTAAGCCCCCCCCGAATACGAAAAGCCCCGAGCCCTACTCCTTAGGCTCGGGGCTTTTTGCTGGCGTACAACTTTTGCTGAAGCAAAGTTGTACGCCAGTCTGCCTATGCCCGGATTCTCTTTTTCTTTAGTACACATTCTCAAACCATAAGCCGCTGGCGTGCGAAAAAGCTTTAGCTATTTTTTGCACGCCAGCGCAGGCTAGGGAATTATTAGGGAAAATTGAGCATATTTACAATTCATTATGCTTAAATGGTTGATGTCGGCAATCAGCCGATGAAACAAAACACACAAATGAGGTAATCAAATGAAAATCAACTTAAGCGATATCCAGTCGTTAGTGGTAGGTCGTGGGCGTAAGCCTTACGAAAATGCCGAACTATTGGCAGATATCAAATCCCTCAATGCGAGCGACCCAAATGACGCAATCGTTTGGACTGACGCAACGGGAAACCCGACTGACGAGGACTATGCAAACCACAAGGCAAAGTTTCGCAGTCGTGCTGAGGCAGTCGCAACGCAGGCAGGTGTGGAGATCAGCACTGTGTGGTTGAGCGATGGTCGTTTGGTAATCAAACTCAAAGCCAAAGCAAAACGCAAGTAATTTAACTAATTTATTAGTTAAGCAAATAAGCCCCAAGTCCCAAAGGATTTGGGGCTTTTTGCTGTCGTTCAAATTTTGCTGAAGCAAATTTGAACGACAGCCCATGTGCTAAACATTGCCTTACTTTTTTTAATACAATTACTAATTGTGATTGATCATTTAGGCGGGTGCTCCAAAAAGAAATGCATTTGTTTTTGTACACCCGTCAAATTTTTTTATTTTTTCTCTTAACTTTAACGGATATTATTAATCACATCATATAGTTTTAATTAAATTAATAATTTCTATTTGGTTTTGTGCCGGGTATACGGCCTTTATATGGCTCTCTAATTGTGATGAATTACATAGATGTAACTAATGAACTATATATCTGATTATTGCCTAGGATAATTAAAGAATCTATCCCCGCCAATAATTTTTCATAATCTGGCCCATAAAATAACGGGGATTATAATTTATAATATATCTACCTAGATAGAGATAGATAGAGGGAGTAATAAAGTCAATTAGGTTCTTTTAAACTTAAAATTCACCCAAAATATTGACATAAGGGGATTCAAATAGGGTCTCTTGATATGAGTGTTTTTTTTAATCACTTTTTTCATTAAAAAATGTGTTTTTTTATTGATTAATTAAATATTTACTCAAAAAATGCAAAAAAAATGCCCAAAAACAAGCATTTTTTTATGCTTATTTCTGGGCATTTAGGCACTAAATCGCGCATTAAATCGGTGATATATCGATGATATATTACACCTAATTAAAAAAAACAATTACTTTAATTTATTCTTTATTTTATTTTTATGAACTCCACCATGATTTATATATACACAATAGATTTGGAGCGTCTGTCTCTCATACTTTACCTATTTTTGGGTTTTGCTTAGGTATATTTTTATCTTGTATATATATCCATTTGAAATAGTCTTTCTTCTATTTCTTCATCTTCTTTGGCAGCTTGTTTAGCTTCTGCTTTTAAATGTTGTTCTTCTTCATATTCGTCATTACTCTTTTCATCTATAATAAACCCTAGTATTTCTTCTACCCAAGTTAAAGCTGAAACATATCCTTCAAAGTATGATACATAATGTTGATCATCTTTAAAATTTATTTCTCTTTCCCCGTCTTTTATACGATCTGATACTTCGTTTAAAAGATTCTTTATATCATTCAACATCATCACCAAAAATTTCCTTTCTTTTTCTTTCATGATGCCTTCTCTTTATGGCATTATTAATTGCAGCCATTTTAGCTAGATCTTCTTTTTCTTTTATTTTACGAGATGTTTCTGCATCCCAGCTTTCATTCATTTGTTTCATCTTCATCCTCCCCTAATCGTTATTTAAAGTGTTAATGAATTCATTTAACCCGGCTTCTAAATTAGAAATTTGCCGCTTTAATGATTCAACATTATCTCTTAGGTTTTGCAGGGCTACTTCAAAATGCATTTCTTCATCTGTATACAATTTACCTATAAACATCTCTAACCTCTCTAATAATCCAATATTCTCCTGTATCCGGTTTTAAAGCCCAACCTTTTTCTTTACTCCAGTAATAACTTGGTTCAGGCTTTACTTTTACCCATTCCAATTCTTTTATCCATTCACGTTTTTCATTATTATTCGCAATCATGACCAAAACCTATTTCATCTTCACTTAACAATAAAGTACATTCAGGACAAGCGCTATAATAAAAAATACCTGTTTCCGGATCTTCAATTACAGTTACTCCACTCACCTTAATTTTTTTCATATTCGGGATATCTCTTACATACTTTAAACTAGACATTACTGCCCTCTTTTCTTTTTATAATTAGATATGTTTTTATATTTATTATCCTTAGTAATATATTGGTGATATATTAGGAATATATTTGTTCTTTTTGTATCTTTAAAAAAGTAGTATATAGTGGATTCTGGTTAAAGAATTCTGTAGGTGTAGCCCCATTTTTTATTGCTTCCAAAAAGTCTTGATGAAGATCGTTTTTCATCTTAATATTTCCCAATAAGCTTGCCACTATCGCATACATTTTCATTTGCTCTGTATTTGTTTGCTTAAACAAAGAATGAAAATCACTTGATTCTGTAAGTTTTTTGTTATAATTTACTAGAAAGTTCATATCTCTCCAAAGTAAATAACAAGCAAAATACCAATCTTTTGTGCTTACATTATCATGAATATATTGAAACCATTGAAGCATATTATAAATTTCAGAAGTAAAGGTTAATTCAGGGTTAGACCTTTCTACTAAATCTCTAATTTGAATTTCTTCAATGCTTAAGTTTTCATCTGAATCTTCATTATAATATTTAATATTTACTAAAGGACCAACAGCACATTGTAACATTTTTGGATTATCTGGGTCAGTTAATTCATCTATATAAAAATATCTGCAGCCTTGTTCACTTTCCGATTTTTCATTTTGAGTTAAAAGATGAATTACAACCCTATCAAATAACTCACCTTCTGTTTTAACAGGAACATAATTCCATATTTTATCCATACTTAAATTTAAATTATTATTGTTTTCCATTTTATATTGATTCCTCTCCTGTATCAATTTCTGCTAAATCAGCAGTAAAAATTGGGCCATTTCCAAATCCATGATCTAAAACAATTTCTTCATCTATTAACATTTTTAACAATGTAATTGCATTTTCTGGAGTAATTGTCGTATAATCTATATCGTATTGTGAATCAGAATATTCATAACCATATTCAAACCAAACATCATTTTCTAGTTTTAAATTAGAAAATCTTGGATCTTTTGTCCAAAGCAAATACTTCCAAACAGAATAATCACCTCCATAATAAAGACTTTTGCCTTCATTTTTAGTCAAACCTAAAAATCTATTTGCTTCCTTTTCAAAATAATATGATGTATGTTCTTTTCCTTCTTTTCCTGAAAGATTAAGAAAAGGATTTTTCCAATCATTCGCTACTGCTGTAGCAAAACCAGCAATACAACCAACAGAATCGCAATTAAATAAATCTGTAGATGTAAAATCTTCCATTTCAAAAATAACGTTTACTAATTGATTATAAACATAATCATTTTCTGTTAAAGATTCTCTATCAACTTCTCCAACAAAAGTTGCCATATTAAATTTATGTTTACCATCAAATTCAATTGCTTTAATTAATTTTTCAATATTTTCTTTATTCATTATTATCTCCTGTTTTTGTTTTATAATGTGCTATTTAAAACTGCTAAATCGTTAAGATAAATTGGTGATTTTCTTCCATTATCTAAAATTATTTTATCATCAATAAGCATTTGCAAAAGCTTAATAGCATGTTCTGGTTTAATTGTATTTAAACGAATACTATATCCTTCATCAGCCCACCAATCATCGCCGTGATATTCTAAATCATCTTCTAATTCAAGATCTACAAAATCATCATGACCTGTATAGTGCAAAAACTTCCAAACAGAAAAATCATCTCCATAATAAAGATTCTTACCTTCTTGTTCGGTTAATCCTAAAAACTTATTTGCTTCTTTTTCAAAATGATAAGAAGCATGCTTTGTTTGATCTTCTTCAGATATATTAAGAAAAGGGTTTTTCCAATCATTTGCTACTGCTGTGGCAAACCCCGCAATACAACCTACTGAATCACAATTAAATAAATTTGTGGTCAAGTCTTTTATAAGGACTGATGTTGTTTCTTCTTTATAAATATCATCTTCATTTGCTCTATAACCTGAACCATATCCAATAATTCTTCCAATAAAAGTACTCATATTGAATCTACGTTTACCATCAAATTCAATTGCTTTAATTACTTTTGCAATATTTTCTTTGTTCATGATGTTTCTCCTTTATGGAATTTTAATATTTTGGTTATTAATTGTATTGTGTTGTTATTTAACACTATTTCATCGTTATTTTGAGCTATTCTCCAAGGAAATAAAATCCCAACTGCATCTTGTAATTCATTTATTGAATTGATCATATCTTCTTGGACTTGTTTATCTGTGCGAGTATCCATTTCTATCCCCTTTCTCATTGTTACACTTCTTCACTTGTCATAATAAATACGCTAATATTTTCTTTTACATTTTTACCAAACAAAGCGCCAGGCCCATTTCCTTCTGAATCTTGAGATGGATAAATAATATTTCCATCATCTAAAAGCAAACCAATACAAGGATAAGGACTATTTTCCCAACCTTCATCTTCAACTATTTGTTTAGTTAAATTAATAACATCAACTATTTTTTTTCCAATAATGTTCATCTTGACATCTCTTTCATTTGCTCTTGGTATTCATTGTGGATATATTCCCAATATTGATTTAATTCTTCTTTTGTTGCTTCAGATGTATCAATTCCATTAGATATTTGATGCTGATAATTCAAAAGAATATCTGCGTAAATATCATCGCAATTGATTGCATCTTTAACCATTCCCCGCCAGTATTCATTACTCATTATTTTCCTTTCTGTTTTCTAATGATTTTTTTAATACATCAAGTTGTTCATTTGTACAAAGAGTACTAAATGCTGATATTGCTGCTTCAATAGCATTATCACTCCATATTTTTTTATATAAAGATATGATAGATTCAATTTGTTGTTCTCTCTCATACTCTATTTCTATTACATCATCTAAATGAATATCGCCAAAATCCCAATAACATTCTTTAGAAAGTTTGTCATAATCAATTTTTATTTCACCATCCTTAACTTTTTGTTTTGCTTCTTCAGCATTATTTGCTTCAACAATAAATGTATAACCTGTAGATATCCAAGCATTAACTTTATATTTTTTCATTTTTTCTCTTTCTATTAGGCACATTGGGAATAAATTTTGGTTTATTATTTTTTAATTTAATAAAAGGTGGTCTTACTGAAGTGTAATTTTTTATCATTTATTCCTCCATTTGTATAAGTGTTTCCATAATTTCCCAACCATTGCCAATACAATTCTGCTCAAGATGTTTAAAGATTTTGTCAAGCATTTGTTTAGCTTCTAAATCTGACATTCCTGGACGTAATTCCTTAACATCACGCCAACTCCATTTAATTACAACATCTTCTGATTTAAATGCTTTTGTTTTCATAACTTCACTCCGTGTCGTATTCTAATTCATAGTCAATAATAGAAAATTCATTTTCATTTGGATTCCATTTTTTAAACTCATCAAGATTTTTAAAATAATAAAAAATACAATCGTCATCTACCCCATAACTATCTATACCATTAACTTCATCATATTCACCAAAAGATATATAAACATCTTTTGTTTCATTTTCGTCATGATATTTAATTGTTGCATGCGCCCCAATAAGATTACTGATTCTCATTATCCAACTCCAATGCTTTGTTTGTATTTAGAAAATCTAAAACTTTTGACCAATGAGCACTATTTTTTGTGATCAAATCATTAAAGTCTTTTTTAAGTTTTTCACCTAAACCAATTTCTGTTAATTGCTTTACATAAGCCGCAAATTCTGGTTTATTTGTTTCAAAATGCATAGTTTTGCCGCTAACCGGATTCCTTACATAAACAAAATTACCATCAGTGCACGGAATCAATAGACTATAATTACTATTAATCGCAGCTTGAATTGTTAATTGTAATTCTGTTTTTGCATCTTTTTTTTCTACAAACTTTTTAGTTACCATATTACATATCTCCATCTTCTTCTTTGTTAATTTCAATATCTATAATTGAATTTTTTATAATTATTCCTTGCTGTTCTGTCATATCTGGAATAAATTCCATTAATTTCTCTATCGCTTCTAATTCCAGAAAGTCATTATCATCTTCTTCCGTTTCCCAAGTATTTATATATACTGTATGGTAATCAAAAGAAATATGCGCTGAAACTAATGCCATTGTTTACTCTTTTCAATTTTGGTTAATATATTTTTTATTTTTGCCCTAATGCTCTAAGTTCTTTAATCATCTTTTCTGAAACAAAATCATTAGCTAATCTACGAATATCATAATAAGCACCTTCCCCCAGCAATTCTTGCCTGTATCTATTGCCGGTTTTATTATCTAAAATTTCATATTTTTGATATGCGCTTCTAAAATTTTCAACAGATAAGCCATTTGAATACTTAGCGTCTGCTTCATAAAAAACAATTTCTAAATCTAATAACGGATAATCATTAGTCCAGTTATATTGTTTAATTTCTACTTCGCGCCAATCACTTACTCTTGGGAATATATTTTTTTTAGTTTTCACTGAACTTCCTGTTCTTCATTGTAAACATTACCAATTTGACTCAATTCATTTTCCCATTTTTCAACAGGAAAACGATCATGAATAAGTTGCAGTTTAGATAGTAATTTTACATTTATTTTCCATTTAGGCATTGAATTGCTTAATGCTTTTAAAATTGCTGGGTGATAA
>Ga0209358_10000741_pt1 | contig 27838 bp, 26 predicted proteins | sample LauGreFa1BDMLBSN_2_FD_187574 | JGI IMG/M metagenome (GOLD analysis project Ga0209358, IMG submission 187574) | Freshwater lake microbial communities from Lake Michigan, USA - Fa13.BD.MLB.SN (SPAdes) (version 2) | ecosystem: Environmental > Aquatic > Freshwater > Lake | place: Lake Michigan, USA...
TCAGGATGGCCATTCATGATCGTCTTTGCCGTGTAGACAAACTGTTGATTTCCAGAGGCAAAGGCACCTTGCTTTTTAAGCTCGTCTAAAGTCATGCCCTTGTCCAATCCCAAAGGGCCAGCGATAGTGTTAAAAGCAGTAAATAAAGTCGCTGCAATAGTTATTTTTCTCAATTATGTCTCCTCAGATTTGGTTATGTGGCGAAGGAAATATCAGGGTGGGTAGAGATGAAAAGATTTTGCAGATTGAATGCTAATGGTCATTGTCCAGCAAATGATTTAAAACCAAAATAATTTATCAAATCAATCAAATAGTATTCCCCTCCATAGATCAAAGGCTCCAGAAGTAGAGTTTGCTAAAAAGGAATTGCTATATCAAGTAGTCAAGTTGCATTCAAGTAAATATTTGAATTTTTGAAAATACCAATTGGGCAAGTACAAGACAAAAAAAATACCCCCTTCCGAAATCGCCCGGATACGCGCCTAAGATCCCAAATCACCACTTCGTCCGTCCAAAACCCAGTGTAAAGATAGACGGATGGGACCCAGAAAGAAAAGTGGGGTATGGGGGCACGGTGGAGTCCTTCTCGCCAGAAATGACAAGGGGTACTGGGGGCCATCTGAGCCGCGTGACACCCTCAAGCTACACAACTGTACAACATTAGACACAGTTCCCCGGATTTTTATATTGCGTCTGTAAAACAGTGATTAGCTCAGACTGGCGATGATCCGGCCAAAACGGGGGGTGGGGGTACGGTGGGGTCTCTGGAATTGGGATTTTTGGCTGTGCCATCCAGTATGCGCATGGTGCGCGGCTTAGTCAGATTTGAGCTGCCAAGACTTCCGGGGTATGATTTCTTGTCCTTTTCCTGTCCTTTCAACCCGAAGGACAAAGCGATTTTGGTCAAGTCTGACTTTTTTAAGTTGTTGTTTTTATTGGTATTTTGCGGTAGCAAAGCGGTTATGCCCCGGATTGCAAATCCGGTTAGTCCGGTTCGACTCCGGACCGCGCCTCCAAAATTGATAAAAACTCGACAAGCGAATACGCACAGCGCCGCCAGCCCCACACGGGCGCGTTTCAACGGCTAACGACCGGGCAACGGAAATCGTCGTCCCAAGGAATGGATGGCGCCTCCTCGGCCTTGCAGGCGGCGTCTGTGGGAAGGCATTCTTTACGCAGCTCCTTAAACTCCAGTCGTAAGGCAACGCGCCGGCTTTTCTCCGGCTGGTTCAGGATCGCGGAGTTAAATGAGGACCCACCTACCAAAAATTGGCGCCGTATAGTCTTTCGGTCCTCCAGACCCAGCGCATCGGATGCATTGGCGTCCAGCAACACACATAGCACGCGTTGTGATCGCTCCAGACTTAGGTTGAGGTTGTGCAGGTAACTGCCTTCTTGGCTTGCAAAGCCTTCCACCACATAGCGGCGCAGCCATTTTTGGCACTGCGGATTGCGCGCCACATCCAGTACTTCTGGGACAAAGGCACGCAAAAACTCCATGCGATCTTCGGTCAATTGGTTGCCGTTCTTTTTGAACTCTGCCAGTGGCCCGAAGTCTATAGTTTGGCCGCTGATTTTGACGCCTCGGAATTCCGGCCGGCGCGTGATTTTGTCCATATCGGCAATACAGGCCATGATGGATTCTTCGCGGTCCTTACGCTTGTCTTCGATGGATCGTAATCCTTGGGTCACCACCATCAAGGCGACAGCCATGGCTACTAGAAATAGCACCATCAAGGCGGTCATCAGGTCGGAAAACGAAATCCAAAAAGGTTTTTCCGCTTCTTCCCTGGTGCGCTTAGCCCGCGGGGTTTGCAAAATGAACATCGCGCGCCTACTTCACGGACGCCAGATAGCTTGTCGTTCTGCGCAATTCATCAAGCATATCTTGCATCGCGGCTACTTGCGCTTCGGTCGCAACGACCAGCCGTTCCAGGTTTTCCTGGCCTGAACCGGCTTCAAACAGGCTGTCGATCATGTGTTGCAAGCTTTCCACTTGGGTATACCGTGCGCTGAGCAGCGCCTTTTCGACCCAGGTAAACACCATTGCCAAGGCGATGGCCAGCGCAGATACAAAAAATGCCTGCCCGACGCTTTGTACCAATAGGCTCAACTGGTTCTGCGTAGTGGCTGGATCGGAAACGTCGAAATGGATCAGGCCGGTGATGAGGCCGGAGAAGGTGCCGATGATGCCTAGGCCCGTCAATATACCCGGGACATGCTTATAAAAGTCAGACCGCAGGGGCGAGTCGACCAAGGCATAGTCGGAGAAAAAGGTTTCCGCCAGCGCGGAGGCACGCCAGCGGCGCGCGCGGGTAGAAACAGGCTCCGGGCTCTGATTGCGCTTGTCCAGAGCCTCAGAATATTCGGCCCAGAGGATCGAAAGTTGCGGGTCATCCGCGACCTGCCGTTCAATATCGCTGAGGTCCACCACGGCGCCGCCTGACTTGGCCTTCATGGCATTGAAAAAAAGTTCTGACAGGACTCTTACCCGTTGCTGCGGCGCCGCCAAACCACTGCTTGCCTTGATATCGTCCCACGGCACATGCAGGCAGTGCGCGTATTGCGCCCACAGGTGGGCTAGGCGTGGCTCATTCATGACTTCTGCTTGGATGACCTCCAGATCGATGGCGCCACCGGTACTGGCCGCTTTGAGCCGCGATAGTTTTGTCAACGCATTACCCAATGTGGATTTAAGCTTCAATGCGGGTATTGCAAAGCGCGCGACGAAATTGAGTGCGATCAGCGCGATCAGAATCAGCACCAGCACCAGATGCCACTGCTGCAAAAACCAAGTTTGAGAGAGGCTCGTCATGGAAGTTCCATTAATGATGTAGCGTTCAGATCAGTGTAGCGGACTTGGGTTTGCTCGATTTGCTGCGCGGCATGGCGTGCGGGCGAGGGCCTTAGTGTCGAAATCCTGCGCTTATAAAGCCTTTGCAGGAGCCGGCTAGCCGCTTTGCAAATAGCTAGTTAGGACGTTAAGCGGCCTAAAATGCCCGATACATATTTTTCTCAATATGAAAAACCTAATTTCATATTGCAGGATATTGCCTCTATCTTATTGATTTTATTAGAAGAATTTTATCTCTTCTATAAGACATAAGACATTATTCTGCTTTGTGGCCCATTACAATTTCCACCATTGAAAGTGCCAGCACAGAGGGTGCTTTCCACCTTTTTTCATTATCAGGAGTATTTCTATGTCTGCCACTTACAAAATTTTGATCCTCGGGGCATCCTATGGTTCGCTGCTTGGGAGTAAATGGTTAATGGCTGGGCACCATGTGACGCTGGTCTGTCGCACCAAGACTGCGGCGCTGATCAATGCCGAGGGAACTCGCGTACGTATGGCCGTTAAAGGCCGCTCGGGCATGGTGGAGATTGACTCCCGCAATTTTCCTGGCGCATTAGATGCTCAGACTCCGGCGGAGGTAGGCCCTGCGAATTACGACCTGGTTTGTTTGGCCATGCAGGAGCCTCAATATAGCGACCCCGACGTCCGCAGCCTCATGCACAGCATTGCGCGTGCAAAGGTACCTTGCATGTCCATCATGAACATGCCGCCTCTGCCGTTTCTTGCGCGCATTCCTGGGATCGACACCGCGACCTGCCGCCCGGCCTACCTGGATCCCGCCGTGTGGGACGAGTTTGAGCCTGGCCTGATGACCTTGTGCAGCCCGGATCCGCAAGCCTTTCGCCCGCCGGAGGAGGCGCCTAATGTATTACAGGTCGGACTGCCAACCAATTTCAAAGTGGCGCGCTTCGCCTCAGATGCCCACAATGCCATGCTGGCGCAATTGGATGCCGACATCGCAGCTGCCCGATTAATGGTCGACGGCGAGGCATTGGACTTGCCTGTAAAGCTTAAATTGCATGAATCCCTTTTTGTGCCACTGGCCAAATGGAGCATGCTGATGACTGGTAACTACCGTTGCGTGCTCGCAGACACCGTGCAGCCTATTGAGCAAGCCGTACATGCGGACGTGGAGCAATCGCGTGCGGTATACGAGTGGGTGTCGTCCCTATGCCAACGGTTAGGTGCAGCACCCGAAGATATGGTGCCATTTGACAAATACGCCGCCGCCGCCAAAGGGCTGCTCAAGCCGTCCTCTGCAGCGCGTGCATTGGCCGCAGGTGCAACGCATATTGAGCGCATTGACTTGTTGATTAAGTTAATTGCCGATCAGCACGGACTACATTCCGATTCGGTCGATGAAACCGTGCGCCGTGTACACGGCTGGCTCGATCGCAACCGCAACGGCGGCGCTTCGGCGTCGGTGCCTTTTAAAGCCCCTGCGCTGGTTAGCTAAAGGGCAAAGCCCCTAAGGCCGCAGGCCTTAAACCAGCGGCTGCTTGCTAGAATGCCCTAGCGGTGATCACTATCCGCAGTACTTCAGGCCGGTCGGCTAGACGTATTCCAGTTGCTGATAGCGCGTCGGCGCCGGGCCCGAGTGGTGAAATAGGTAGACACATCGGACTTAAAATCCGCCGCTTCGTGAATAACGGGCGTACCGGTTCGATTCCGGTCTCGGGCACCAAATCCCTGTAGTCATAGGCACATGGTCTACACTGCACGCGCCAAGATTGAAAACTCAGCGTCCATGTCCCGTTACAACCATCCTTTTGAAATTCACGTGCACGGCCAAGTTGTGTTGCGGCCCGAGGTGCAATTGACTGAGGTCCAGGAAGCACTCAAACCCTTGTGGAAGTATGCGGGTGCGCGGTCTTGGGCCGATGCTGCCCAAAGCGCCTACGAGGATGAACCGGGGATCGAATTTGTGGCGGCAGAGCACCAGTTGCAGATGTGCTGGACGGTTTCAGGAGACGAGGATTTCAGGCAAGTTTTGGATGAACTGTGCATGAACCTCAATGAGCTGGCCGTGGCTGGCGCAGCGATTGAGGTGACTTTTTACGACACCGACTTTGACGAAGAAGAACAAAGCCCCGAAGGCGAGTCACGCGATGATTTTGTGATGCTGTTTGTGGGCCCCAATCCGGCAGCCATCATGCAGGTGCAACGCGATTTGCTGGTGCAGGATCTGGTCAGCATGATGGAGCGCCATTTTGATGGTGCTGAGCTGGGTGGGGTGGTGGCCGAGGTGGATAAATTGTTCGCCCAGCGCTTTGATGCGCTGGTCAATTCGCTGGAAATCGGTAAACCGCCGCGCGGCTCGGGTGGCGGTTTTGGTAGCGGCCACGGCGGCGGCCGAAAGCCGCGTCATTTGCATTAAAAGCTGCGCTATACCTGATGGTGCGGCACGTATTTAGTAGCCGCGTGTGATCGGCATTTCAACCGGTTTGGCATCCACCGCGTATTTCCCCAATTCCATTTTGGCGATCGCATTGCGATGTACTTCATCCGGGCCGTCGGCGAAGCGCAAGGTGCGCGCGTTGGTAAAGGCGTAGGCCAGCGGAAAATCATCCGACATGCCGCCCGCGCCATGCACTTGCATAGCCCAGTCAATCACCTGACCGGCCATATTCGGTGCAACCACTTTGATCATGGCGATTTCATTCTTGGCAAATTTGTTGCCGCCCATGTCCATCATCCAAGCCGCTTTGAGCGTTAGCAGGCGAGCCATGTCAATGCGGCAGCGCGCCTCGGCGATCCGCTCCTGGGTCACTGTTTGTGAGGCGACTGTTTTACCGAAGGCGACACGGGACGAGGCGCGCTTGCACATCAACTCTAATGCGCGTTCGGCCAAGCCAATCAAGCGCATGCAATGGTGGATACGTCCAGGGCCAAGGCGACCTTGGGCAATCTCAAATCCCCGTCCCTCACCCAAAAGGATGTTGCTCGCCGGTACCCGCACGTTTTCAAACAGGACTTCCATATGGCCGTGCGGTGCGTCGTCATAGCCAAAAACAGTGAGCGGCCGCACCCGCGTAATACCTTTGGTATCCGAGGGCACCAGCACCATGCTTTGCTGTGAATGGCGGGGCGCCTGTGGATCGGTTTTCCCCATCACAATGTAAATCGCGCAGCGTGGATCACCTGCGCCGGAAGTCCACCATTTGCGGCCATTAATCACATAGTCGTCGCCATCGCGCTCGATGCGGGTCGCGATATTGGTGGCATCGCTGGAGGCGACGTCCGGTTCGGTCATTGCAAAGGCGGACCGGATTTTTCCTTCGAGCAAGGGTTTGAGCCACCGCGCACGATCGGCCTCCGATCCATAGCGTGCGATGGTTTCCATATTGCCGGTATCGGGCGCCGAGCAGTTGAAGACTTCGCTGGACCACATGACTCGGCCCATGAGTTCGGCCAGCGGAGCGTATTCCTGGTTGGTAAGGCCCGCGCCGTGGTAGCCCGAGGCTTCGGCGCTGTCGACTGGTAAAAACAAATTCCAAAGGCCTTCCGCCTGGGCCTTCACTTTGAGCGACTCGATAAGCTGCAGGGGCGTCCAACGCTTTCCCGCAGCCGTATTGGCTTCAATTTCCTGGTGGTAAGCCCCCTCCGCGGGGTAAATATGCTCATCCATGAAGGCTTTGAGTTTGGCTTGTAAGGTCTTGGTTTTGTCAGAATATTCGAAGTCCATGGTGTCTCCAGTGGGGTAAAAGCGAGTCGTTGTAAAAAAGGAATGCTGGACCTTAGGCGCTGCCTGCGCCTTGGTATTTTTGGGCAAAGGACCACGCCAGTTTGGCCAGGGGCTTAGCGCCTGCGCCTGAGCTGACCGCTTGCGCGCTGGAGGCGGTACCGGCCTCCACGCGTTTGGCAATGCCTTGCAAAATGGCCGCGATGCGGAACATGTTGTAGGCCATGTAAAAGTTCCAGTCCGCGCGCAGTGCTTGCGCATCGATATGCGGCATGTGCTGACAGTACATGCGTATGTATTGCTCCTGGTCCGGTATGCCTAGTTCTATAAAGTCCATGCCTGCGATGCCCCGAAAGCTGCCAGGCGGGATATTCCACGCCATGGCGTGGTAGCTGAAATCAGCCAGCGGATGGCCCAGCGTGGAGAGTTCCCAATCCAGTACCGCCAGTATGCGTGCTTCGGTGGGATGAAAGATGAGATTGTCCAAGCGGAAATCACCGTGCACCACGCTGACCAGAGACTCGCTTTTGGCAACAGCAGGAATATGCTGCGGCAGCCAGGCGATCAATTTGTCCATCTCTTCAATGGGCTGGGTAATGGAGGCTTGGTATTGCTTGCTCCAGCGGCCGATTTGGCGTTCGAAATAATTGCCGGGCTTACCGTAGCCGCTAAGCCCTTGTGCGGCCACATCCACGCGGTGCAAGGCGGCGATCACGCGGTTCATTTCCGCGTAAATGGCGGAGCGCTCTTCTCGGGACATGGCGGGCAAGGCTTGGTCCCACAGGATCCGGCCTTCCACAAAGTCCATGATGTAGAAGGCGCGGCCAATTACTGACTCGTCTTCGCACAGACAGTACATTGCAGGCACGGGTACCTCGGTACCTGCCAGCCCACGCATCACGGCAAACTCGCGTTCGATAGCATGGGCCGATGGCAGCAACTTGGCTACAGGCCCTGGCTTGGCTCGCATGACGTAGCTGCGCTTGGGTGTTTGCAATTTGTAAGTCGGATTGCTTTGACCGCCTTTGAAGGATGAGACGCTCAAAGGGCCTGTAAACCCAGGCAAATTAGCTTTCAGCCATTGGGATAGGGCGGCGGTATCAAAGCTATGTTTGTCCGCAACTGGCTGCGTGCCTACGAAGTGGTCAAAGTCATTCATGCTTGGGTGTCAATTGATGGTGGTGGTGTGGTGTTTAGATTACAAATCGGCTTCTGCAATGCGCATCAGCGCCTGCCGATCGCGGATGACCAAGCCGCCTGGCTCAATGCGTATGAAGTTGTCACGCTCCATGGACTTGAGCTCTTGATTAACGCGCTGGCGGGAGGCGCCCAAGAGTTGTGCGAGCTCTTCTTGCGCGAGCTGGAGCCCGATCCGAATTTCATTGCCGTCACTGAGAGAAGGTATGCCGTAGCTACGTACCAAATGCAACAACTGCTTTGCTAAGCGCGCGCGTAAGGGTAGGGTGTTGAGGTCTTCTACAAGCCCGTAAAGTTGACGGATACGCCTGGCGTGTAGGCGTAATAAGGCTTCGTATAACTCGACATGGGCCGACAGAATTTTTTTAAAGTCTGCTTTCGCAACGCACAAAGTCGTGGTATCTCCATGGGCATAGGCGTCGTGGGTACGACGATCGCCGTCAAAGATGGCCACATCCCCAAACCAGATGCCGGGCTCCACATAAGTCAAGGTAATTTGCTTGCCTGAGATCGAAGTGGAGCTGACGCGTACCGCGCCTTTGGCGCAGGCCAGCCACTCTTCTGGTGGTTCTCCGCGGGCTGCTATCAGTTCACCGTCTCGGTAGCGCCGCACATAGGCATAGCGAAGGATGTCGTGTTTGAGCGAGGGGGAAAGCGCCGAAAACCAGCGTCCTGAATTGATCGCGTTGCGCTCTTCAACAGTGAGAATGGGTTCGTCCATGGCAGGACACTAGCGTAAACAGGGAGCGAAGTACATAGCCGCATTGTCGCCCCTGACAAGCTACGGGGAAAGTGATTTTGTCGCCTGCGTGTCTAGGGCGGTTTCGCCCGCTGGCACGCCCTAGCTTCAGGCCGCAGCCGCTTCTTTGCCGGCCAGGCGGTCTAGTTCGGCACACACGTCTGCCATACGACCCGAAATCACCATACGCCCGCCCGAAGCGCGGCCCTGCCCGTCCACTACGCGCAATACGCGTAAAGTCCGTTGTGTGGCGGGCGTCTGAGTGGCAGTAGGCAGCGGCAAAGCGCCTTTGGCCGATGACCTCAGTGGAACAACCTTGGATTGAAAGGGCGAGGTGCTCGTGGTGGCGGTTGGCTTTGCAGGCTCTGGCCGACCTTTCAGCCAGTCCGCCAGGCGGTACAAGGTGGCGGAGACTTTGGGCGTGTTGATGAGGGTGCGCATGGTGTGCTTTCAGAGGCTGGTTATCACATCAAGATGGTGTTGCGGATCAGACCGACGGCCAGGCCTTCAATTTCAAATGGCTCGCCCGGTTCGACCACAATGGTTTGGAAGTCCGGGTTTTCAGGGTGCAGCTCGACGAGATGCTTGTTGCGCCGGAAACGCTTGACGGTAACTTCTTCTCCAATGCGTGCCACGATGATCTGGCCATTTTTTGCCTCTTTGGTGGATTGGACAGCCAGTAAATCACCGTCCATGATGCCGGCATCACGCATAGACATGCCGCGCACTTTGAGTAGGTAATCGGGTTGGCGTTGAAACAGGCTGTTTTCGACGTAATAAGTCTGGTCCACATGTTCCTGCGCAAGTATGGGCGAGCCTGCGGCCACACGCCCTATCAGGGGCAAGCACAATTGGGCCAAGCCGGGAAGGGAGAGCGAGAATTGTTGGGAGCGGGTGTTTTGGATGTCGCGCAGAGACTGCCCGCGCAAGCGGATGCCGCGCGAAGTGCCGCTGACCAGCTCTATCATGCCCTTGCGGGCCAGGGCCTGCAGATGCTCTTCGGCCGCATTGGCGGACTTAAATCCTAGTTCGGTGGCGATTTCAGCGCGAGTAGGCGGCGCGCCGGTTTGCGCAATTGCGGTTTCGATCAGCGTGAGGATCTGCTGTTGACGGGCAGTGAGTTTGGGGGCTTCTAGCATACGGACTCCTTGAAGGTGGTCTGGACGGGCTGGGTTTGCAAACAGGCTGTGAACTTACCCAGTGGCTGTATTTTTATCCAGTTTTTATTTATTTGCAAGGATTTTTTTGCTATGGCTGACTCCATCGTCTATTTGGGCACCGGCGGCACGATCGCTGGGAGCGCGTCTAGCGCCCAGGACAATCTTTCCTATACCTCGGGCCGGGTGGCGCTGGGCGATTTATTGGCTGTGTTACCCGGCTTGCCTGAGCGTTTGGCGGGGCGCGAAATGCTGCACGAACAAGTGTTTCAGGAAGACAGTAAGGACCTGGACTCCAGCCATTGGCTGCTTCTAGCGGCGCGGGTGGCGCATTATTTAGGTATTCCCTCGGTGCGCGGCGTGGTCATTACCCATGGCACGGATACGCTAGAGGAAACCGCGTTTTTTTTGGCCCGAACGTTGCCCGCACCTTTGTTGGCCGGCAAACCAGTGGTGTTGACCTGCGCCATGCGACCGGCAACGTCTCTGTCGCCGGATGGCCCCCAGAACTTGCGCGACGCGACCGTAGTGGCGTGCGCCCGAGGGGCGCACGGCGTATTGGTCGTGTGCCAAGGCCAGCTGCTCGACGCAGCGCAGGTGCAAAAAAACCACCCCTACCAGCTCAATCCGTTCGATTCCGGTGACTTTGGCTTGGTTGGGGTCGTGGAGGAAACGACGGTGCGATTGCTAGCTGGGTGGCCCATACCCGTGCCAGATCGGTCAATCGCCATTTTGAAGGGGAAGATGGCTTCTGGCCAGGCTTTTCCACGCGTGGAAATTGTGTTGAACCATAACGGTGCTGATGGCGCTATCGTGCGGGCGCTGTGCGCGCCACCGTCGTCTGGTGACGTGCCCGTGGAGGGCATTGTGCTGGCCGGAACCGGCAATGGCACAGTTCACCGAGGACTCGAAGCCGCGTTGCGGCAAGCCCAGAGCCAGAGTGTCATAGTGGTCAGAACCACGCGGTGCGCCCGCGGGCGGGTACTGCCGCGGGCTGATGGACGCGGTGAGGAGTTTCCCATCCTGGATTTAAGCCCCCCGAAAGCCCGTATCGAGCTGATGCTGCAATTGGCGGAGCGCCAATCCCCAGTCTAGTTGTCACTCGTAAGCAGAAGCCACGTTACAAAAACCTAACGATCTGCTGCCCAACGAGGAATTAGCTACCGGCCTTGAAGGGCGGGCCGACCAGCCGCATCCCTGCCTTTAGCCCCTTTTTCATAAACCAGCCTTGGTTGACTTCGAGCACAAATCGCACCGGCTTGGCGGAACAGTGCGATTGCGTGGTCTGTGGTTGCATGTCTTCGAGGTTCACCACGGTCCCATCGTCCGCGACAAAGGCGGCGGTCAGGGGAATTAAGGTGTTTTTCATCCAAAAACATTGCTGCTTGGGCTCGGGGAAGACGAAAAGCATGCCCTCGTGTTGCGGCATCTCGGCGCGAAACATCAGGCCGGTGGCTTGCTGCGCCGGGGTGCTGGCAACTTGCACCTCTATTTGGTGGAAACCGGCGCTAAGTTTGGTGCGCGGCAAGTCAGTTTGGGCGCGGTCTTGCGCGAAGAGAAAGCCAAGCGGGGCCAGAAAAGTGGCGGTAATCAGTAGGCGGGAAAGGAGTTTCATGGCGTGATTGTGCGCTAGCTTGGGCCATTGGCGTGCCAAAAACCGAGGGTGCCTTGCTTGCACCGCTGGGGACCCGGGGCGTCATGCAGGGCCCGCGTGCTTCTTGATTTATGACAGTATCGCGTAAAGGTTTGTGTCTAAAATTGCCCCGCCAAGTCAGAAAAAGTCTGTGAACCCCCAGGTATACAGATCTTGCAGGCGGTCATAAACCACCTGATTCATTATCAAAGAGACTCACTTCATGTACCAGCACATCAAAATCCCCGCCCAAGGCCACAAAATCACCGTCAACACTGATTTTTCCCTGAACGTTCCTGACGAGCCCATCATCCCCTATATCGAAGGTGACGGCACCGGATTGGACATTACGCCGGTGATGCTCAAAGTGGTGGATGCGGCGGTCGCCAAGTCCTACGGCGGCAAGCGAAAAATCCACTGGATGGAGGTGTTTGCGGGTGAAAAGTCAACTAACGTTTATGGCCCGGACGTGTGGCTGCCCGAAGAAACCCTGCACGCGATTCGCGACTATGTGGTCTCCATCAAAGGCCCTCTGACTACCCCGGTGGGCGGCGGCATCCGCTCCTTGAACGTGGCGCTGCGCCAGGAACTGGACTTATACGTCTGCCTGCGCCCGATCCAGTACTTTGACGGCGTGCCAAGCCCCGTCAAAGAGCCGCACAAGACCGATATGGTCATCTTCCGAGAAAACTCGGAGGATATTTACGCCGGCATCGAGTTTGAAGCCGAGTCTGATAAAGCCAAAAAGCTCATCAAATTCCTGACTGAGGAAATGGGCGTTAAGAAAATACGCTTCCCCAATACGTCCGGTATCGGCATCAAACCTGTGTCGCGCGAAGGCACCGAGCGCTTGGTGCGCAAAGCCATCCAATACGCCATTGACAACGACAAGCCCAGCGTCACCATCGTCCACAAGGGCAACATCATGAAGTTCACCGAAGGCGGGTTCCGCGACTGGGCTTACGGCTTGGCGCAAAAAGAATTCGGCGCCCAATTGATCGACGGCGGCCCATGGTGCAAATTCAAAAACCCCAAGACGGGCCGGGAAATCACCGTCAAGGACAGTATCGCCGACGCATTCTTGCAACAAATCTTGTTGCGTCCGGCGGAGTACAGCGTGATCGCGACCCTCAATCTCAATGGCGACTATGTCTCCGACGCCTTGGCAGCCCAGGTCGGCGGCATCGGCATTGCCCCTGGCGCCAACCTGAGCGACACCGTGGCTATGTTCGAGGCGACCCACGGCACGGCGCCCAAATACGCGGGCAAAGACTACGTCAATCCCGGCTCCGAAATTTTGTCCGCTGAAATGATGCTGCGCCACATGGGTTGGAAAGAGGCTGCTGATTTGATCATCAGCTCTATGAAAAAATCCATCCACAGCAAGAAAGTCACCTACGACTTTGCCCGCTTGATGGACGGTGCGACCCAGGTCAGCTGCTCCGGCTTTGGCCAGGTCATGATCGACCATATGTGAACGCTTGCGGGCACCTTGCCCGCTCGAGAGAGCTTGCCAAAACGCCTGCCGTGCACCCGCGCCGCAGGCGTTTTTTCCTTGGCGGGCTTGAATCTGGCCCTTGGCGCTCCAATTACCCTTGGCACTGCGCTAGGATGTTTGCACCGATAAAATAGGACGATGGCGACTACCCCCCCAAAACCCCCGAGGGAACTTCCCCGGCAGACACCCAAACGCGACGACGGCGGTGGCGCTATCGTGCTGGAGCGGCTGCCGCAGAAAGTGCAGCCGCCATCCATGCACCAAGTGCTGATGCTGAACGACGATTTCACCCCTATGGAGTTCGTCGTGGGGGTAATCCAAGAATTTTTTTCCAAAGATTTGGCCACAGCGACCCAAATCATGTTGAAAATCCATATCGATGGACGAGGGGTTTGCGGTGTTTATACCCGCGACGTAGCGGCCACCAAGGTGGACCAGGTGATGGATGCAGCCCAAAAGGCAGGGCATCCATTGCAATGTGTGAGTGAGCCTGTGGGCTAGAAGGCGATGGGACGTGTTAGGGGGTGGTGACCGCTTGGGCGGCCTACCGACGATGAACAAATGCATACGATGAAGGAACAGTCATGATCGCCCAGGAATTAGAAGTCAGCCTACATATGGCCTTTGTGGAGGCCCGTCAGCAGCGGCACGAATTTATTACAGTGGAGCACTTGTTGCTCGCCCTACTGGACAACCCTAGCGCCGCCGAAGTGTTGCGCGCATGCTCGGCCAATGTCGATGAGTTGCGCAAGTCGCTCACCCATTTCATCAAAGACAACACGCCGCAAGTGGCGGGCGTCGATGAGGTGGACACCCAACCCACGCTGGGTTTTCAGCGGGTGATTCAGCGCGCCATCATGCATGTGCAGTCCACTGGCAGCGGTAAAAAAGAGGTGATGGGCAGCAATGTGCTGGTCGCCATCTTTGGTGAAAAAGATTCCCATGCGGTCTATTACCTTCACCAGCAAGGCGTCACCCGGTTGGATGTGGTCAATTTCATTGCCCATGGCATTAAAAAGAGCGATCCTCCCGAGGCCGCCAAAGGCAGTGAGAGCGGCCCTGAGGCCGAAGAAGCCTCCAGCGAGAAAAATGAAAAATCTTCCCCGCTGGAGCAGTACACCCAGAATTTGAACCAGTTGGCCAAAGACGGCAAGATTGATCCCCTGATCGGTCGCGAGTACGAAGTCGAGCGCGTGATTCAGATTTTGTGCCGCCGTCGCAAAAACAATCCTCTGCTCGTGGGTGAAGCTGGTGTGGGAAAAACCGCGATCGCTGAGGGACTAGCGTGGCGCATCTCCCAAAAAGACGTGCCTGAAGTGCTTGCTGATGCGGTGGTGTATTCCCTGGACATGGGCGCGTTGCTGGCAGGCACCAAGTACCGGGGCGATTTTGAGCAACGCCTCAAGGGCGTACTCAAGGCGCTGAAAGACCGCCCTAATGCAGTGCTGTTCATCGACGAAATTCATACCTTGATTGGTGCTGGCGCAGCCTCTGGCGGCACGCTCGATGCTTCGAATCTGCTTAAGCCAAGCCTCAGCTCGGGTCAACTCAAGTGCATTGGTGCCACCACCTTCACCGAATACCGCGGGATTTTTGAAAAAGACGCCGCCCTGTCGCGCCGATTCCAAAAAGTGGACGTTGTTGAGCCGACGGTGGAGCAGACAGTGGAAATCCTCAAAGGGCTTAAGTCACGCTTCGAGGAGCACCACAAAGTTAAATACGCAATGGCTGCCTTGCAGGCTGCAGCAGAGTTGAGCGCCAAGTACATCAACGACCGCCACTTGCCGGACAAAGCGATCGACGTCATTGACGAAGCTGGTGCCGCCCAGCAAATTTTGGCACCCAGCAAGCGAAAGAAGACGATCTCCAAGACCGAAGTTGAGGAAATCGTGGCCAAAATCGCCCGTATTCCTCCCGCCAATGTTTCTAACGATGACCGCGGCAAGCTAAAAACTCTGGACCGCGACCTCAAGAGTGTGGTCTTTGGTCAAGACAAGGCGCTCGATGTGCTGGCCTCGGCGGTCAAGATGGCGCGCTCCGGGCTGGGCCGTGCGGACAAGCCCATCGGTAGCTTCCTGTTCAGCGGCCCAACGGGTGTGGGCAAGACCGAAGCAGCGAAGCAATTGGCCTACATCATGGGTATTGAGTTGCTTCGCTTTGATATGAGTGAGTACATGGAGCGCCATGCGGTCAGTCGTTTGATTGGCGCCCCTCCAGGCTATGTGGGCTTTGACCAGGGAGGCTTGCTAACGGAGGCCGTTACTAAAAAGCCGCACTGCGTGCTATTGCTCGACGAGATCGAAAAGGCGCATCCGGACATATTTAACGTGCTTTTGCAGGTCATGGACCACGGCACTTTGACCGACAACAACGGACGCAAGGCTGATTTCCGCAATGTGATCATCATCATGACCACCAATGCGGGCGCCGAAACTATGAACAAGGCCACGATCGGCTTTACTAATCCCCGCGAAGCGGGTGATGAAATGATCGATATCAAGCGCTTGTTCACTCCCGAGTTCCGCAACCGTCTTGATTCGATCGTGAGCTTTAAGGCGCTGGACGAAAACGTCATCCTGCGGGTGGTCGACAAATTTTTGCTACAGCTGGAAACCCAGTTGGCCGAGAAGAAAGTGGAGGTCACCTTCACCGATAAATTGCGCAAGCACTTGGGCAAGAAGGGCTTTGACCCGCTTATGGGCGCACGCCCTATGCAGCGCTTGATTCAAGACACCATTCGCCGTGCTTTGGCGGACGAACTGCTGTTTGGCCGCCTCACCGATGGGGGCCGCCTGACGGTCGATCTGGACGACAAAGATGAGTCCAAAACCGAGGTCTTGCTGGACATCCAGCCATTGCCAAAGCGCGAAGGCCGGTCTAAGTCCGAAGAAGCCGCGGCTACCTGATGTAAAATTAGTAGGCTTTGCTGGGCACGGGTGCGAAATTAGACGTGGCCATGAAGTTAATCACAAACCGGTTCTATTAAGGTGTTCCTCCTAGGCGCATGCCGCCTCAGGGGAAAAATCGAACCGGATTTAAGACCTAACCTTTGGAGTATCTATGTCAGTCACCATGCGTGAAATGCTGGAAGCGGGCGTCCATTTCGGACACCAAACCCGTTTTTGGAACCCCAAGATGGCCCCGTTTATCTTCGGCCATCGCAACAAAATCCATATCATTAACCTGGAAAAATCGCTGCCTATGTTCCAGGAGGCGAGCAAATTTGTTCGCCAACTGTCGGCCAAACGCGGCACTGTCTTGATGGTCGGCACCAAGCGCCAGGCGCGCGATACTGTCGCTATGGAGGCCAAGCGCGCAGGCATGCCGTTTGTCGACCAGCGCTGGCTCGGCGGTATGTTGACCAACTTCAAAACGGTGAAAACGTCGATCAAGCGTCTCAAGGACATGAAGATTGAGCAGGAAGCCGGTCTCGATGCAATGAGCAAAAAAGAGCAGCTGATGTTCGCCCGCGAATTGGCAAAGCTGGAAAAGGACATTGGCGGCATTCAGGATATGGCGACTTTGCCCGACGCGATTTTCGTGATTGATGTGGGCTACCACAAGATTGCCATCGCAGAAGCGCGCAAGCTAGGAATCCCGCTGATTGGCGTGGTGGACTCCAACCACTCGCCCGAGGGTATTGATTACGTGATCCCTGGTAACGACGATTCCTCTAAAGCAGTCACTTTGTACGCCCGCGGAATTGCCGATGCGGTCCTCGAGGGCCGCGCCAATGCGGTGGATGACCTGGTCAAGGCCGTAGTCGCCGAGGGAGAAGACGAATTTGTAGAGGTTAATGAGGCTGCTTAACAGCGCCCGCAACCCTTAAAAAGGGGGCTTTCTAGCCCCTTTTTTTTAAGCAAATAAACCGATTAATTTGTATATGGAGTAAAGAAATGGCAGCAATTACTGCAAGCATGGTCGCCGAACTGCGCGGCAAAACGGATGCACCGATGATGGAATGTAAAAAAGCCCTGACCGAGGCCGAGGGCGATATGGTAAAGGCAGAGGAGCTTTTGCGCGTGAAATTGGGTAGCAAAGCCGGTAAAGCAGCTGCCCGTGTTACTGCCGAAGGCGTGGTGGCGATTGTCACGGCCGCTGCGTCCAGCGCAATGATTGAGGTCAATTGCGAAACTGATTTCGTGACCAAAAATGATAGCTTCTTGGCACTAGCCAATGGTGCGGCTCAGTTGGTAGCCCAGCACAACCCGGCGGACCTAGCTGCCTTGGCCGGCTTACCATTTAGCCAAGACAGCTTTGGCCCTACCTTAGAAGACGTCCGCAAAGGCCTGATCGGCAAGATCGGCGAGAACATGACTTTCCGCCGCTTCAAGCGTTTTGCATCAAGCGCCAAAGTGGCTTCCTATTTGCACGGTACCCGTATTGGGGTGGTGGTGGAATTTGAGGGCGACGCAGTGGCCGCGAAAGACGTGGCTATGCACGTGGCCGCCATGAAGCCGGTGTCTTTGTCCAGTGCCGACGTGCCCGCTGAGCTGGTTGAGCGCGAGCGTTCCGTCGCCGCCGCCAAGGCTGCCGAAGACGCGGCGGTGGCCACAGCGGCTGGCAAGCCGGTGCAATCGGCCGAAATCGTGACCAAGCGCATTGAAGGTGGTGTGCAAAAGTACCTCAAAGAGGTGTCGCTGCTGAACCAGACCTTTGTAAAGAATGACAAACAGACGGTAGAGCAAATGCTGAAGGGCTGCGCCACGACAGTGCACGGTTTTACCCTGTATGTCGTCGGTGAGGGCATCGAAAAGCGCGTAGACGATTTCGCCGCCGAGGTGGCGGCCCAGGTCGCTGCGGCGAAACAGGGCGCCTAAATAGCGCCAAGCCGCCATGACTTTGATGGTCATTCATCGATTTGGCGCATGGCGGTGTCACAATACTTTATTACCTGCCGCACCCGGATGCTGATATGACCCAGACTAAGCCCGCTTACAGTCGAATTTTGTTGAAACTGTCCGGTGAGGCCTTGATGGGTGATGACCAATTTGGCATCAATCGGGACACGATTGTCCGCATGGTGGACGAAATCGCAGACGTTACCCGTTTGGGCGTTCAGATTGCGGTAGTGATTGGAGGCGGCAATATTTTTAGAGGCGTGGCCGGCGGCTCCGTGGGCATGGACCGGGCAACTGCCGACTACATGGGCATGCTTGCCACCGTAATGAACGCTTTGGCGCTTGGCGACACCATGAATAAAGCGGGTCTAACTGCGCGTGTGATGTCGGCAATTGGTATTGAGCAAGTCGTGGAGCCCTATGTCAGGCCCAAAGCCTTGCAATACTTGGAAGAAGGCAAGGTAGTCATTTTTGCTGCGGGAACTGGCAATCCATTTTTCACTACCGATACCGCCGCCGCTTTGCGCGGTGCTGAAATCGGGGCGCAAATTGTGCTCAAAGCGACTAAAGTGGACGGTGTATACGATGCCGACCCGAAGAAGGTGCCGACCGCCAAACGCTACGCCAGTCTGACCTTTGACAGCGCCATGCAGCAAAATCTTGGCATCATGGACGCAGCGGCTTTTGCTCTTTGCCGGGACCAGAAGCTGCCCATCAAAGTCTTTTCGATCTTCAAACATGGCGCTTTGAAGCGCGTGGTCATGGGCGAGGATGAGGGCACGCTGGTGCATGTTTGAATTTTTGGAGTGATGAATATGACGATCGCAGACATCCGAGGCCATATGGAAGGCAAGATGGACCAGTCCATCGCCAATTTCAAAAATACCTTGACCAAGGTGCGCACTGGGCGCGCTAATCCGGCCTTGCTCGATACGGTTCAGGTGGAGTATTACGGCTCCATGGTCCCTCTGAGTCAGGTAGCCAACCTCAATTTGATCGATGCGCGCACCATTGGCATACAGCCTTGGGAAAAGGGTATGGGTGCGAAGATTGAAAAAGCTATCCGGGAAAGTGACCTGGGACTGAACCCCGCTTCCATGGGCGACTTGATCCGGGTGCCCATGCCCATGATGACCGAAGAGCGCCGCAAGGAGTTGACCAAGGTGGTCCGAAGCGAGGGCGAGAACGCCAAGGTGGCCATACGCAACTTGCGCCGCGAAGCTAATGACGCAGTTAAAAAACTGGAAAAAGACAAAGAAGTTTCCGAAGACGATCAAAAGCGCTCCGAGGCAGACATCCAAAAATTGACCGACCGCTACATCGCCGAAGTTGACAAGTTGGTTGCCGCCAAAGAACAAGAGATCATGGCCGTTTAGGCCTGGCAACGATTCTTTTGGAGGCGCTTGCAAGTGATTTTTAAAGCGCCAATCTTCGTTGCAGCTTCCACCGCGCTCAGGATTTCCCAGCGCGCCAAGCCATGCTGAAGCAGCGAATCCTCACCGCGATAGTTTTATTGGCCTTTTTGGTCCCTTCCGTTATCGCCGATGACCCCCGTGCTTTCGTGCTGCTAAGCGCCGTCATGATTGGCGCTGCGGGCTGGGAGTGGTCTCGCCTGTGCGGCTGGCTACCCTGGGTTTGCCTGCTAACTGGCGTGCTTTGTGTGCTGGCATGCTTGTTTTTCTGGTCATCGGGTGGTGCGGCGCAGCCTTTACCCCTGGTTTGGTTGGTGATGAGTATGGTGTGGGTGTTGACCGCAGCGGGCCTGCTCAAAGGCGGCGTTCCCTTATGGTTGAAGGTGCCGTCTTTCATTCGGTGGCTAACCGGAATCATCGTTTTGTTTGCTGCATGGGTGGCCCTGGTTCAAGCGCGCGCGATGGGGATTAATTTTCTTTTTTCCATCTTTTTTCTTGTCTGGGGTGCCGATGTGGCCGCCTATTTCTGCGGGCGCCTTTGGGGAGGCCGATGGATTCACCGCAAGCTGGCGGCGCAAATCAGTCCTGGCAAAACATGGGAGGGCGCGTTGGGTGGTTTTGGAGTTGTCTTATTGCTGACCTTTGTTTGGCAGTACCTAGAGACGAGTGGTCAATGGCTTGGCCCGAGCCTCTATGCACGATTGGCTCTGCATGGGCCGGTTTTTCTAGTGGTTTCAATCGCATTTTTGACAACCATGAGTGTGGCGGGTGATTTACTGGAATCGCTGTTTAAGCGGGCCGCGGGTGTCAAGGACAGCAGCCAGCTATTGCCGGGCCACGGCGGTGTGCTAGACCGGATTGATGCCTTGTTGCCCGTACTTCCACTGGCGATGTTGTTGTGTGTTCTGTAGCGGAGTTTTAGCCATGGAGTCAAAGCGTCAAACTGTCAGCATCCTTGGTTCCACGGGGTCAATTGGCGTCAATACGCTGGACGTGATTGCGCGTCAACCTGAGCTCTACCAGGTCTTTGCCTTGACAGCGCACAGCCGGGTCGACTTGATGACCGCCCAGTGTGTGCAATTTAGACCACGCTTTGCTGTGATGGTCAGCGAGCCGCATGGCCGCGAACTCAAGCGGACACTTGCTGAACTGGGTTTGGCAACGGAGGTTTTATGGGGCAGCCATTCCTTGGACCTTGTTGCGGCTCACGAAGATGTGACGACGGTGATGGCGGCCATCGTGGGGGCCGCAGGCCTAGCTTCCTGTATTGCCGCGGCATTGGCGGGCAAGCGCCTCTTGCTTGCCAATAAAGAGGCACTGGTGGTGGGAGGCGCCTATTTCATGGATGCGGTTGCACGTGGTGGAGCGAGACTTTTGCCCATCGACAGCGAGCATTCGGCCATTTTCCAATCTCTTCCCGAAAACCCGCAGACCTGGCCGACAGTCATTGACAAAATTATCCTGACGGCTTCCGGTGGGCCCTTCCGCACCCGTGACCATGCCACATTGGACCGCGTCAGCCCCGAGGAGGCCTGCGCCCATCCGAACTGGGTCATGGGGCGCAAAATATCCGTTGATTCGGCAACGATGATGAACAAAGCGCTGGAGGTCATCGAAGCCAAGTTTTTATTTGGCGTAGATCCCTCACGGATTGAGGTGCTGATTCATCCGCAGAGCGTTGTGCATTCCATGGTGCAATTTGTAGATCACTCGGTGGTGGCTCAGCTGGGGACGCCGGACATGCGCGGTCCTATCGCCTATGGGCTCGCCTGGCCAAGTCGGCACATCTCCGGGGCAAGCGCGCTGGATTTCGCAGCTTTGGCGGCCTTAAGCTTTGAACCGGTTTCAGGTGGCGGCCACCCGCAGCGCTTTCCTGGACTGGGCTTGGCCTGGGACGCGTTGGCTGCTGCGCCCGGAACCACTGCCATCCTGAATGCGGCCAACGAAGTCGCTGTCGCTGCCTTTTTGGATCGGAAAATCCGTTTCGACCAGATCCATTTGGTCAACCTGGAGTCTATGCAGCGCTTTATACCTTCGCCGCCGGTCAATCTAGGGGATCTGCTAGCCATTGACGAAGAGGCGCGCGCGCGGGCGCAGTCCGTGATTGCAAAATGGGCCTAGTTAGAGGTCTTATCCCGCTATGATGGCGGCTCGTAATCTTTTTGCCCATACTGAACCAGCGGGCCTTAGGTACGGTCCCCTCTTTGCTATTTAACTATGCCCAATCAATTTTCTGCTTTCCTACGCTATGTCGCCGCCTTGGTCTTGGTTTTAAGCAGTCAATTGGCCTTTGCAATTAGCCCTTTTGTGGTAGAGGATATACGCGTTGAGGGCTTGCAACGCGTTGAGGCGGGAACTGTTTTCGCATCTTTGCCGGTCCGCGTTGGGGATACCTATTCAGATGAAACCGCCTCCACTTCAATCAAAGCGCTTTTTGGTTTGGGTCTGTTTAGCGATGTGCGAATCAGTGTGCAAGGAACGGTGCTTTTAGTATCAGTTGCCGAGCGACCTACGGTGGCGGAAGTAACGTTTAGCGGAACGAAAGAGTTTGATAAGGATGTGCTGATCAAGGCACTCAAAGAGATTGGTTTAAGCGAGGGACGTCCGTTCGACAAGTCGCTCTCTGACAAGGCGGAGCAGGAACTCAAGCGCCAATATATCAATCGAAGCATGTACGCTGCAGAAATAATTACGACCGTCACACCGGTAGAACGCAATCGGGTGAATTTGAGTTTCGCCGTCAGTGAAGGTGAAACCGCCAAAATAAAGTCAATCAAGATCACTGGTAACAAGGTGTTTTCTGAAAGTACCTTGCTAGGCCTTTTTGACTCAGATACGGGCGGATGGCTAAGCTGGTACACCAAGTCGGACCGTTATGTCCGCACGAAGCTCAATGCTGACATTGAGACCTTGCGCTCTTTTTATACGGCTCGCGGTTTCGTAGAGTTTTCGGTTGACTCTACGCAGGTGGCGATTTCCCCAAACAAACAGGATATTGGTATCACTATCAACGTCACCGAAGGTGAGCCGTACGTCGTTTCCAAGGTTAGCTTGGAGGGTAATTTTCTTGAAAAAGAGGCGCAGTTTCAGTCCTTGGTAGCTATTCGTGTGGGAGAGTCCTATAACGGCAGGGACGTTAGCCAGACTACCAAGGCGTTCACTGATTTTTATGCCAATTTCGGATATGCTTTTGCGCGTGTGGACGCGCAGACAAAAATTGATCGCAGCACCAATCGGGTAGAGGTTATCTTGAAAGCCGATCCGTCTCGAAGGGTCTATGTCAGGCGAATAAATATTGCGGGTAACGATACGACCCGCGACGAGGTGGTGCGTCGTGAATTTCGTCAAATGGAGTCGGCTTGGTATGACGGTGAAAAAATTCGCGCGTCGCGCATTCGTATCGATCGACTCGGCTACTTTAAAGAAGTCTATGTAGACACGGTTGAAGTGCCGGGATTTCCGGATCAGGCAGACCTGCAAGTCGCAGTGGTTGAAAAGCCTACGGGCAGCCTATCCTTGGGGGCCGGTTTTTCTAGTGCGGATGGATTAGGTTTGAGCTTAGGATTCAAGCAGGAAAACGCCTTTGGCTCGGGAAATTCCATGGGGATTGAGGTGAACACCAGCAAGCTCAACACCACGTACGTTTTCAGCACTACAGATCCCTATTTCACGCAGGACGGCGTATCGCGTAGTTTGGATCTTTACTATAGGACTACCCGCCCATATGCTGACGTTAACAGCTACGCATTGAGAAATGTGGGCACGAGTGTGCGTTTTGGCATCCCATTTTCGGAAAGTGACACGGTTTATGTCGGAGCCGGTTACGATGAAACAACTATCGTGACTGGTACTTTTTTGCCGCCGGCCTATGTTGATTTTGCTAATATTTTCGGTTACACAGCCTCAGCCATTCCGTTGACAGTGGGATGGGGCCGCGATACACGTGATAGCGGATTGGTGCCAAGCTCCGGACGGTTGATTCGCACCAATGCTGAATGGAGTGTTGGGGGTGAGTTAACCTATGTGCGTGGTACGGCGCAGGTCCAGCAATTTTTCCCCATTAACAAGCGAGTAACTCTTGCATTTAATGGCGAACTTAATCTTGGTACGCCCACCAATGGCCAAACCTATCCGCTGTTTAAAAATTACTATTCCGGTGGCATAGGTTCTGTTCGCGGCTTCGAACCAGGCAGTCTTACGACTGGATTGCAACGCTCGCAGTTGGCGGTAGCCACGGGTGGAAATAAAAAAATGACTTTTAACTCTGAGATTTTGTCCCCTCTGCCGGGAGGCGGAAACGACAGGACGCTTCGCATGTACGCCTTTTTGGACGCTGGAGGCATCTATGGCCCAGAGGAAAATATCAGCCTTGGGGATCTGCGATCGTCCGTTGGGGTGGGCATCAGCTGGGTCTCGCCCGTGGGCCCGTTGCGATTGGCTTATGCTAAACCGCTAAGCAGCTTCGACGGCGATAAAATCCAATCTCTTCAATTCACAATTGGAACAACTTTCTGATGAAATGTCCTAATCAATTTCTGGCTTTCGTGCTGCTTTCTGCAAGCTTATTGTCTTCTGCTCTGTCGCAAGAATCCAGGCTTGCGTACATCAATACGCAGCGTATCACTACCGAGTCGGCGATTGCCAAAGCAGCGCAAGCCAAGCTGGAGCAGGAGTTTTCTAAGCGCGGCAAGGAGCTGGCCGACTTGCAGCAGACGCTCAAGACCTTCAGCGAAAAGTTTGACCGCGATGCCCCGACACTGACCGAATCGCAGCGGGCCGCGCGTCAAAAAGAAGGCGCAGAGCTAAACCGTGACTTGCAGCGAAAGCAGCGCGAGTACCAGGAAGATCTCAACGGCAGGCGTAATGAAGAATTGCAGCAAGTACTTGAAAAGGCTAACAAAGCAGTGCGCAAAGTGGCCGATGACGAAAAGTATGATTTAGTCGTACAGGAAGTGGTTTACAGCAACGGGCGCCATGACATTACCGACAAGGTGCTTAAGCTTTTGAATACATCGGGCGCCAAGTAAGCTGGAACCCGCGTACTTGAGTGCCTGACATCCGCCTGCACGACATCATTGCAGCACTCGGCGGCGAGCTGCACGGGGATGGCAATACGCTGATTCAGGCTTTGGCCTCGCTGGAAAGTGCCGGGCCTGAGGCGATGAGTTTTGTCAGCCACCCCAAGTATCGACAGGGTTTGGTAAGCAGTCAGGCAGCATGTGTCATCGTGCCCCCTGATCTCAAAGGCATTGCCATAGCACGTGGCGCATGCATTGTTTCGGAATCGCCTTACCTTTACTTCGCACGCCTGACGCAACTCTGGCGTAAAGCCCTTGATGCGCAACGCGACGCTCTTATGCCCCGGGGTGGCGTGCACCCCAGTGCGGTGGTGGATGTATCGGCCCAAGTGCATCCTAGTGCTCAGATCGGACCGCTTTGCGTGGTAGAGCGCGGCGCGCGTATTGGCGCCCGCACGCAGCTACGGTCGAGGGTTACGGTAGGCGAAGACTGCACCATTGGACAACGCTGCTTGCTGCATTCGGGTGTGGTGATTGGCGCTGACGGCTTTGGTTTTGCGCTGGACGCAGACCGTTGGGAAAAAATTGAGCAATTGGGTGCGGTTTCCATTGGCGACGATGTGGAAATTGGTGCCAACACTTGTATTGACCGAGGCGCCCTTCGCGACACCGTTATCGAAGACGGGGTGAAGCTGGACAATTTGATTCAGGTCGGGCACAACGTGCGCATTGGGCGCAACACGGCGATAGCGGGCTGTGCCGGTATTGCCGGTAGTGCGGTTATCGGCCCGCAGTGCACGATTGGCGGCGGCGCGATTGTGTTGGGGCATTTGGAAATCGCCGCCCATGTACACATCTCGGCCGGCACGCTGGTCAGTAAGTCGATTAGCAAGCCAGGCCACTACACCGGCATTTTCCCGCTTGATGAAAATGCCAACTGGGAGCGCAATGCCGCCTCGCTCAAACAACTGCACCGCCTACGCGAGCGCATCAAACAACTCGAAAGTGAGCTCAAAAAATGATGGATATCCACCAGATTCTCAAACAATTGCCGCACCGCTACCCGTTTTTGATGGTGGACCGCGTTTTGGACATCGACAAAGGCAAGACCATCAAAGCCCTGAAAAACGTGACCATCAATGAGCCTTTCTTCGAGGGGCACTTTCCGCACCGCCCGGTGATGCCCGGCGTGTTGATGCTCGAAGCGCTGGCCCAGGCCGCAGCCTTACTGGCATTCGACGCCTTGGATGCTTCGCCCGATGACCAATCGGTGTATTACTTTGCTGGGATTGACGGTGCACGCTTTAAACGCCCGGTGGAGCCGGGCGACCAACTACTTTTGGAAGTCGAATTACTGCGGATGAAAGCGGGCATTTTTAAATTCAAGGCCCGCGCAAGTGTGGCCGGCGAGACTGCAGTGGAAGCTGAACTAACGTGTGCAATGCGCAGTATTGCACCCAAGGACTGATATGGGCGGCATTCATCCCACCGCCTTAGTTGATGCGGGCGCTGAGCTTGATGCGAGCGTGACGGTTGGCCCGTACACGGTGATCGGTCCGCATGTGCGCATTGGTTCGGGTACCTCGGTTGGCCCCCATTGCGTCATTGAAGGCCACACCACCATCGGCCGTGATAACCGGATCTTTCAGTTCAACTCGCTGGGTGCCATCCCCCAAGATAAAAAGTACGGCGGCGAGCCGTGTGAATTGATTATTGGCGACCGCAACACCATCCGCGAGTTTTGCACGTTCAATATCGGCTCACCCGGCGACGTGGGCGTGACGCGAGTGGGTGATGACAACTGGATCATGGCCTATGTGCATCTGGCACACGACTGCCAGGTCGGCAACCACACCATTTTTGCCAACAACTCGCAATTGGCTGGTCATGTGCAAGTGGGCGATTGGGTGATATTGGGCGGCTTCACGGTAGTACACCAGTTTGTCCGTCTAGGTGCCCACAGCATGACGGCCATGTGTTCTTTGCTGTTTGCCGATCTGCCGCCTTTTGTGATGTGCCAAGGCCAGCCCGCGGCTGCGCGGTCTATGAATTACGAAGGATTGCGCAGGCGCGGCTTCTCGCCAGAGCGTATCGCCGGCGTCAAAGCCATGCACAAAGCCTTGTACCGTCAGGATCTGAGTCTCGAGGCTGCGCAAATCCAGATTGAAAATATCTACCAAGCGCAGCCGCAGAGCGAGCCCGACGTGCGCATGATGAACGATTTCCTCCTACAGACCAGTGCCCAGCGCGGTATCGTTCGCTGACCGTGAGCCACCCGCCTGCAGCGCTCAATGCATTGGCCCTGGTGGCGGGTGAAGCCTCTGGCGACATGCTGGCGGCCTTGTTGTTGCAGGCCATACATGGGCGCTGGCCAGGTGTGCCAGCCTTTGGCATAGGCGGCCCAGGGATGGCCGCGCAGGGCTTTGAGGCCTGGTGGCCGCACCACAAACTGGCGGTACATGGTTTTGGCTGGGATGTGCTGCTGCGCTACCGTGAGATTGTCGGTATCCGCAAACAGTTGTTTGCACGATTAGCCGTGAACCCGCCATCGCTTTTTATCGGCGTCGATGCGCCTGATTTCAATCTTGACCTCGAAGCGAGTCTGCGCGCGCGTGGCGTCAAAACCATGCACTTTGTCTGCCCCTCGGTCTGGGCCTGGCGCCCCGAGCGTTTACGCACCATGCGGCGCAGTGTGGACCATGTACTGTGCCTGTTTCCCTTTGAACCGGCATTACTTGCACAGCACGGCATCGCCGCCACTTATGTGGGTCACCCGCTTGCCGAGCGCATTCCTTTGCAAATCGATCGTGCAGCCGCGCGGCAACAGCTAGGTCTGGGGCCAGAGGACGATGTGCTGGCCCTATTGCCCGGCAGCCGCCGCTCCGAAATCCGGCACCTCGCCCCCTTGTTTTTTCAGGCAGCTTTGCTTATCGCGCAGGCGAGGCCCCATACCAAATTCGTACTGCCCGCAGTGCCGGGCCTAGAGGCCCTGATCACCCATGCAGCAAAGGGTAGCGCCATGGCTGATCGGGTGCAAATCGTGTCTGGCCAATCGCACACGGTGTTAGCGGCCTGCGATGCCACCTTGATCGCTAGTGGTACCGCTACCTTGGAGGCGGCTTTGTTCAAGCGCCCCATGGTGATCGCCTACCGCATGGGCGCCTTGAGCTGGCAGTGGATGCGGCGTAAGCGTTTACAACCGTGGGTGGGCTTGCCCAATATTTTGAGTGGTGAATTTATAGTTCCTGAGTTTTTGCAAGACCAAGCCACGCCCCAAGCGCTGGCTGCTGCCTCTTTGCATTGGCTAGATTGCAAGCGCGCGGACCCTGCGGTTTTGCGCCACCTTGAATTGCGCTTTGATACCTTGCACCAGAGCCTGCGGCGCGACACTGGCACGCTGGCCGCCCAAGCCATTGACAATATCCTCCATGCCTAAGCTGTCCGGCCCTGTTCAAACCGCTCTCCAATGGGAGGCTGGCGGCCTAGTGGCCGGCGTTGACGAGGCGGGGCGTGGTCCTTTGGCCGGACCGGTGATGGCTGCGGCCGTCATCCTTGACGAGAAGCACCCGATTCGCTATCTGGCAGACTCCAAAACGCTCACGGCCAAGCGGCGAGATTTTTTGTTTGATGAAATACGCGCCAAGGCCCTTTGCTTTTCAGTAGCGCAGGCCTGCGTCGAAGAAATTGACGAACTCAATATTTTGCAGGCCACCATGCTGGCCATGCGTCGCGCCGTCCTAGGATTGCGTTTGCCGCCCAAGCTGGTACTGGTCGATGGCAATCGTCTCCCGGTATTAGACATCC
>Ga0209358_10000742_pt1 | contig 27831 bp, 28 predicted proteins | sample LauGreFa1BDMLBSN_2_FD_187574 | JGI IMG/M metagenome (GOLD analysis project Ga0209358, IMG submission 187574) | Freshwater lake microbial communities from Lake Michigan, USA - Fa13.BD.MLB.SN (SPAdes) (version 2) | ecosystem: Environmental > Aquatic > Freshwater > Lake | place: Lake Michigan, USA...
TCACCTAAAAATAATGTAAATAAGAAAGTCAGATGGCCCTTACAGTTGCAGTTCCCACCATGGAAAGGTGGTCTTTTTTGAAAGAACAAGTTCCCAAGTATTTAGAAAATCCCAATGTGGCATATGTAGTTATTAGTGACGAAAATGGAAAAGACATTAATATAATTTGCGAACTAGGCTTAGACAGTCATCATAAGATGCGCCTTTATAACAATGATAGTGTTCTCGGTGTCTACGGTAATAAAAGACAATGCTTTCTGAATGCACCATCTGAGTGGGTAGCCGTCTTAGATAGTGACAACCAATTTGACGCAGATTTCTTCGAGGGGTTTCAGAAAGCTAGGGAAAGGGATGGAGCCGTGGTGTCAGAAAAAACTATTTACTGTGCAGGAGACATTCATTTCTACAATCTTAAGACGTGTGCCGTTGAAAACAAGACACGCCAATTCAGTGGAATGAAAATCTCAAGGAATAACTGGAATGATGTATTAAAAATGTCAGGGTGGAACTTTCTCTTGAATGACGGGAATTGCATATGGCCACGCGATGTAATTAAGCATTTTCCTGACCTCCCTGAGGATCAGATTGTAGGAACCGACAGCATATTCTTTATGAGACAGGCTATCCAGGCTGGTTATACACTTTCTGTAGAACCCACGATGCACTATGTTCATGTAGTCCATGATGGGTCGCATTGGTTACAGAATGCATCTGTGTCTTCTAGACTAATGGGTTTGAGGGATTGGAGGGTTTAATTCTATTTCGTCTGGTCTTATAAGATTTCTTTTTAGAAGCTGCTCTTTTTGTACTAGAGCGTTTATAGTCAAAATCGGATGTATATGTCCAAATACCGTCATTTTCGTAGAGTGTAGCTTCATTATTAAAACCCCGCCATTCTGGTGCTTCACGATTAGGAGGTTCTTTCCCTCCAAATAATATACCCATGTATTTCTTGTGCCACAATAGAATTGAAAGGTAAAGTCTATCTTGTGGAAACGAATATACTACTTGGTTTGGCTGTTGTAAAACAGTTTGTTTCCTGTATTCCATATCACGTTTACCGCCTTCTTGAACATCTATATCTTCTTTTTCCTCGTTTTCCATTGTTTCAATTAATTCTTTAGGAATTGTAATAGGATTTCTTTCTGGGTCCTGAATTATTTCGAGTGTATTTTTCCTTGAAATAGTTTCTGCTTCCTTGAATTCTTTGTCTGTTATATTAAATATATTCTCAACAATACTATCAAGTTTCCGTGTAAGCTCTTTATATTCACCTTTATCATCATTTACAATAGTCATATGTGTTACATGTGTTAGTTTACTATATTCATCTGCTGTCAATGTAGATGAATCCTTGAATTTAGAAAAAAACTCTGGATAATCAGGTAAAGGATTATAATTATAAGAAGCAATTTTACTAAATATATGCGTGTTAGCCTTGATGTGGGCGAGTTCATTACGCAATTCACTTATATGTATTGTCCTACCGGTCCTTGACTGCGTCTTAATCTCGTGACTTAGAGTAGAAAACCCAGGGTGTTTCATATAGAATGGAAGAAGGGGTATCATATCGTATGTTAACAGGGTTGGATCTGGAAAACGTGCTCTATTTGTAACACGATCCAATGTTAAATGTTTGTCAAGAAGTAACTTGTTAAAGACACTTCTTGCAAACTTGGTAAATGTTTTAGGAGCACCAATTGTGATTAAATGCATATCTGGTAATTTCATTATATCCTTTTTCTTCATCTGAGCAAGAGCTAGGCCAAGTATATTCGCGTATGCACCTCCAAGAGAATGCCCAGTTAAGAATATTCTTTTTACATTAGTGTGTTCACTTAGAAGAGATTTCATTTTGTCAATTATTTTTGGATAGACATTTTGAATACCTGTTATAAATCCACGATGAGCACTAAATGGATGTACGCGATGGTTGCCTAGTTTCTCAGCATCTTCAAGGACATCTGAAAATAATTCATTTCCAAGAATACTAGCCATTGGATGATGTCGTATATTAAAATCTTTCATCAAGTTCCTAAATGTTTCGGTTCCTCTGAAACTTACGACTAAACATTTTTCTCCTAGAATTTTTGAAATAGATATACTCAGCATAATATCCTCTTTCTCATCGTATAATAGATAACCAGACGGTTTCTTTTGCATGGGAGATAATTCTAGTTGGTCTGCCGTAGACTTTGCATTCATTAAATATGACATTGCCTTGTTAAATACGAGTGGAGAATAATCAAGTATACTATACATTTTAAGAAGATCTCGTGCCCTCCATTCATAGTTAAGACGAGTAAAATAGCAACAAATTGTAAGAGTGGCTTCGTATTTTCCTAGAATATCTTTGGTAATAGGAGAAGGAATTTGTAATGTTTTCTTACTGAGTGGTCTACCATTTAACTTGTGACCCTCACTAGATTTTACCAAATATCCAAGATATGTTGTAAATTTTCCCAAAGGAACCGTATCTTCCATCTGTTAATATAAAACAAATGAAAAAATTGATATTCATTTGTTTTATATCCAAGGTAAAATGAACGGCGTAAATAAGTTTCTAGTTGTACTATCACTCTCAGGTGTTATTATAGTATCAGTAAGTGCTTTCTATATTCCATCTGTTGGAGGAACCATTCCCTTAGGAATGAACCCGCAAGAGTTTCAGAAACAACAGAACGAGGTGATGTATGCTTCTATTCCTTTTAAGATTATGATGGGCGGAGCTGGCCTTGCAGCGAGTAGTCTATTATGTGTTTACATAAGAATAGCAAGAGAAGAGAGGCGTGAAATAAGAAAATATTTACAATCAAGTTTGGGTAATACTTCTGTAGAAGTTAAACCAATTCTTAAGATAACACGTATTGCAGTTGAGCCTATGAAAGAAGAAGTAATACCTGTCAAGGAGGTTGTACCTGTCAGACAGGTTGTGCCTGTAAAATATATTATACCAAGGCCCTTAGTGTTACCGCCTGTAAGACCACCCTATATGGGTAATCCAGCTATTTATTCTCTACCTATGCCTAACATAAGACGATATAATGTTCGCCCACCATACAAATACGTTAGGTAAAATCATTCAACCTTCTTTACCATAACCACTGTTTTGTTAGTAATTGGCAAAACTCTTTTTTCACCAAAGTCGCTAACTGGCTCGAACGTATTTTTAGGGTCTGCGATTGCTTCTTCTTTCGACGGCAATAAAGAACCAATGGATTCTATAAGGTTAACGGCTAAGTCACGCCTCCCTAAGACTTCACATATCATTAAAGCCGTATTGATTGCTAATAACGTCTGAGATGTACATGTTTGAACAACGATACACTGACCCTCTTGCAAAGACTTCTCGCCATTCGCAGATGGAACTGTTCTTGATACCCACATTCGATGTATGTTACCGGTATAAGAAGGCATTCTTGCTAAAATACGAGCACAACAGTCTAGAAACTGAGAGACTTCTCGTTGGTTCGTCAAAAGTTTCCACTTCTCCTGTAATAAAAATATATGCTGTTCACCAGAGGGTTTCTTAATCTGTAGCATGTGATCTACTCCATTTAAACTTTGTTCCTTGAAATGATCTCTAATCTGCTGCTCTCCTAAAATCTCAAATGTCCATCCTGGTTCTAAATTAGATTTAATTTGCTCGAGAACATATTGTATTCTACGTTCAAAAGCAAAACCTTTCTCACTCATTACCTTATTTACAGAAATTATATTTATGTAGTAAGATTTACAAGAACATCCTTATTCTTATGTAATGAAAGTGCCAATTGTGAATACCCCGATTTCTCAAGAGATACGTATAGTTCTGAACCACTTGCTAATAACAAGAGATCGACAATAGAATCTATATTTAAATTCTCATTATTGTCTTCTGTTCTCAAGTCAATATGTATATTTTTTCCCTCAGAACCCTTAGGAATAGTTGAAAATGTATAAACTGTTTTAGCAATAGATGCCTTACACAATTCAATTGTAGACGCATTATCGCTGGCAATAAATACATTATCTGAACTTATTTTAATCTTAGAAAGAAAAGAAGGTACGTCACTCGCATAATCTGTATTCCTTATATGCAGGGATGTATATACTGAAGGTAAAAGTGCCTTTCTTTCACTATACTTCTGTATAATCTGATTTGCCAAGGAAGATTCTCTTAATAGAAAGATTGCATCCATTCCACCACCCCTTGGATAACATACTACGACAGTTTCAAAGTGCTCCTTTGTTGGATTAAATTTAAGATAAGATTCTGGTGTTTCTACCAGATTTCTTAAATTTATCGAAGATAGTTCATTTGGATAAATAGATTTACCATATAAGGTATCATATAAGGTATCAATATTACCCTTGTAAAAAATAGAACCCTTGAATTTCAAGTATTTAGAAATATCATCCTTGAAGCCAGGTGATTTTCGTGTGTCGACTACTAGAATACGTTTGAATCGTAATGCATATTGATAGCAGTGCCATATTCTATTTAACATATCATTCAGGCCGTCTTGTGGAATACATATTAGGTATTTTTTAGAAGTCAAGACTGCCTTCATTCTAAGACCAGAAACTCGCAATGGCTTTAATTAGACGAGCCTTGTGAGTACAATCCGTTGAGGTGTGTAGCATTTTCTTTTGTCCCAAAACTAACTCCGAAATCATTGCTCGAATAGCAGGAGTGTCCTCAATTATATTGCCAACCTTTCCTTCATCCATGTATCCCATAGAACACATGAAGGGATGGTCAGACCAATTATGTGTGTCAGTATAGGGAATAGAAGAACTGACTTCAAAGTAAATTGCTGGGCCATAATCGAGTTCAAGTGCTTTTACATGAATGGTAATTGGAACATCATGGTCATAGTTGGAACCAACTACCATAATAGTTGCATTAGCAATTACAGACTTTGTATGCTTATTTTCCCAGGTAAGGCTCATTGGTAACCTTTTACTAAAAAGGGTGAAATTTCAATTTTTACTTATAAAATGTGGATTGAAAATTGAAAGAGGGAGGCTTAAACTTTTTGCTAACATACAAATGTCTAAAACCATAAATGATTTCCTTGAAACTGCTTGGGTAGAAAATCATACTATTCCTGACAAGGGAGTAGCATCATGTACAGCATGTTCTTCGAAATTCGAAGAGTGGGAACATCGAGATGTGAGCACATGTATGTCATGTGGGACTGTTATTAGTAGATGCTTGGATCTAACTGCCGAGTATCGTTACTTTAGTCAAGATGATAAAGGTGGTGGCGACCCTTGTCGTGTTGGTGCGCCTCAAGACAATCGGTTCCCCGAATCTAGTCTAGGAACGGTTATCTTGCCTACACAATCCGGTGGTTCTGCAAATACCCGGTGGTCCATGAATAAGATTAGGCGCTATCATACATGGAATATGTTGCCTTACAAGGAGCGCAATCTGCTGCATGTATTCGAGACATTACAGATTACGGCTGCTAACCAGGGCCTGGATTCCGGTGTTCTTGATTTGTCAAAAGAATACTATGTTGCCTTGACGGCGAATTGTCAGAAGCGTGGTCTATCGCGGTCTGCTATTCTAGCAAGTTGCGTATTCTCTGCATTGAAACAAGTTGGTCAGCCCAGAAAGCCAAAGGATATTGCGGATATGTTCAATATCAAGACAAGTGACTTTACGAAGTCATTCAAGTATGTTCAGGAGGTTCTTGCTTTAGCGCATCAAAAGGGTAATCTTAAGGGGTTCTCCGGCTCCCCTTCCGCTATACAGTCAACACGCGCATCGCATTATATTGCGCATCCGTTAAGCAAATTGCCTCTAAAGCGTTCTGAGTTTGCGATTGTTCTGGCCTTATCAACAAGGATAGCAGATGTTTCAGAGGATATGTCATTGTGTGCTGAACATATGCCACCCTCTCTTGCTGCGGCAGCTTTGGCAGAGGCTGTCAGACTGAAAGGTCATAAGGAGATTTCCATGGAAACTATTGCTGGGCTCTGTGATGTTTCCTCAGGAACTCTATTGAAATGCTGGAAACGTTTGGATGAAACGAGGAAACAGTGGTCTGAAGAATGCGGCGTTGTGTCCACAGAAACTGTAAACGTAAAGTAGTATGGGCGCGGGGTCGTCGAGTTTATCACCCCCAAAAACAATTACAAATGATGAATTAAAATCGGGCTCAGAAGATATCCGACGGATGTCAGATGCTCTTTTTCAATATATGTATACGAAATGGGAACCGAAAGATGTCTGGGAAATAGCTAATAACCCAAGTAATTATGTTATAGCATTATCTGACTTGATTACTACACAGTTTCACGTATTAGGATACACGCGTAAAGATGGTAAATTAGGAGAAATATATTTTAAAGAATGGAAAGATTTAAAACCTCCTATGAGCACGGGAGATTATGCTAAAGAAGCACAGAATGCTAAAAATTCTAATAATACAAGGAGGATAAGACGGCAACGTAATGACAAAAATTATGAAATTCAAAAGCAAAATTCAGAGATTATAGCATTCTATTTTGTTCGCATTTTCCAAATCTTAGGTGCATTACTCCTAGTTGTAAAGGATTTTAACATGCCTTCATTTAATCCAGAAACTGGAGAAGAAGTGGTTGCTACTAGTAACAATGCTTCTAGAAATTTCGCACATCAGGCTTATCAAGTGGTGTCTGCATTCAAGTCACCTAATATGAAGGGGGGTGCAAGAATGAGTTTTGAGCCATCGATGCCACTTGGCCCCTATGATTTTTTACGATTTTATCTAAGACAAGCTGATGAAGACGATATTTCTAATTTTAAAACGAAAGGTCATCTGTTAGATAGAAAAAGGGAATTTATGTTTGAAGGGAGTGACACTATGATATTCGAATTTACTCCTTATAAGGATGCTACAGAAATACGTGCCGATACAAAGCCTTCTCAGAGAATCAGTATACTTGTTAAAAACTCTACTAATGGTATATATGAAAAAGCATATATACCTGTGTTTGTTAGTGATATTCAGTTCGATCTGAATGATGGTGGCTTTGTAAACATGATACAGGGTTATAAAGCTCCAGCTGAACGTCCAGAAAAAGAAAGGGAAACAGCTTACCCTAGAGAAGTAGTTCTTGATATGGTTCTTCCTGAGAAAAGTGGAGGAAATAACAAGGTTACTTTTACTCGCATAGGAAAAACAAAGTCTTTAAATTTAGGTTTTGAATATCAAGTTACTAGAGATTCTAAAAAGTTTGTTGATAATTTGTTACTTGTTATGCCTTCAATGAAGAGAAGCGATTTTGTTAAAATGCTTGAACGTGTTCTTATATCTGGCCTGAGACTGACAAGGTCAGAGCTAGAAGATGTGATCTTTGAGAAAAAGATAGAAACAGAGGCGACAGGGGCAGAAAAAAATAAGCCCAAACCTCCGAATAATAAATCACTAAAAGATACATTTGGCGAGTTAGTAAAAGATAACCATAAACCCCATTGTATCGCAAGGGCATTACAGCTCCTAGACTCGGCATCGATTAGTGGAAAATTCAAAAACAGAAGTGGAAATACAAAAGTGTGTAAGGACGCACTTGGAGGCAAATCATCTATGAAACTATCTGAGTATACGCCTACTCGCTCTTTTGGACAACTATTTGGAAAAATTAATCCTATTGATTATCAGTCTTCGATAAATGTTCTAAAAGCATTTGTTCAAAAGGATTCTACTGGAAATCCTTTGTCCGCAGATGCTGTTGGCAACTTTCCTTCTGAAAAGGATGAATTACAAGCTGCAATAAAACGATTAACTACCGCATTCAATATAGTCTATAGTGACCAAAAGGACCTTGCAAGTGTTGAGGTAAAAATTTCTTCTAAGTGTGACCCTAAGGATATTGGGAAAGATATAGAAATTAAAAATACTAATACAATAAATGAGATGAGAACGGCTTCACAGAAACTTCTAGCATATCATCTAGCACAAATAAGAAGAATATCCGAATTTCTTAAAAAGATATTCAATATCACTCAGAGGGGCGATGGTTCGTGGAAGGTAGAAGGTCCAAAGACTGAACTATTATTTGCTGGATTTGAGGTAATGAATGATTTAACCAATCAGACTCGAGCCCTTTTATTAGATTACTACGCAGGATGTGAAGAAATCTACCAGGGTGGATTAAAGGCGTGGGAAGCAACTGCAGCGCCAGCGGCTAACAGGGGAAGTCCAGGTCCAGGTGCGGTATTGCCCTCGGCTCCTCGCGCCCCTTCTGGTGGTCCTCCTGCTCCTCCTGGTGGTCCTCCTGCTCCTCCTGGTGGTCCTCCTGCTCCTCCTGGTGGTCCTCCTGCCGTTGGTGGGCGAAGACGTCGTAAATCTAAATAATTGAATTATCAGGTTTAGATCCAAACCATTTACCAGGAGACCATCTGAAGGCATACATAGAAACAAGGGAGTCTGTTTTCCAGCCTCTCTCGTTTTTTACAAGAGAGTCGCATGTGACAAATACCCAGCATTCTGGCAGCTCGGTATCAAGAGCTGTTTCCCATTTATCTAGGCCATTTACATCGTGAATACTTTTTATTTTAAATAAGGGTAGGCCAGTTGCCCGTTCAACTTCCTCGTAAGGATGGAGATCTAGAAGAGTATTCTCTTTTACATCTTTGGAACCTGCCTTCCTGCATTTTAACCATGTCGAAAAAACAGGAACATGTGGAAAAAGCAATGGGTAACCTTCTTTCAAAAATACATGTGCTTTTCTATCCATGTTAAATGTTATAAGGTCTAGCATTTCTAATAAAGTAGAACCAAGACCCTTTGACCTCCATAAAGGATGAACACAATACCAGTCTACAATACCCCAAAGGGTTGATTTCGGGGAATTAGGATAAGGTGGTCTAATAGCAAAGCTTGAGACACATCCTCGAACGGTTCCTTTTACATCTTTCGCAACTATCCAGATGGCCCTGTTTTCTATTATAGTATTCTTGAGCCATTCAGATGTAACTTGAGCCTTCGTTTTCGCATCCTTCTCTTCAAACCATTCATTCAAGAGTTTAGCAATCCCATTGAGGTCTTCAGGAGATGCTAGAGAAATATCACAATTCCCAGGTCTCAGATTAGACGGAATTTGAGGAGGTTCAAGGTCTATTAAGGAAACTTCCGATTGTTTTAGAAAATTCACTATCTGTGTGAAAATCGGCACTTTACCCTTCCAGAACATTGTATTTAGTAGTAAAATTGAAATATGACGGCTTAACTATTACGCAACACCGGATATATAGTAGAATGAGTGGAATTAGGATTACTGCCGATATGTTATTGAAGATGCTGAATGAAGATGAAGTAATACATGAACCGGTAAGTAAGACAGAAAAGGTAAAGGAGGAGCCAGTTGAGCGGCCCAAGCGTTGTCAGAATGAAGCGTGTAATACGAAGCTCAAGTTAACAGACCATATTTGTAAGTGTAAGGGGTATTATTGTATGCAACATCGCTATTCTGAGGCTCATAAGTGCACGTTTGACTATAAGGCTGCTGGGAGAGATTTGCTAGGGAAACAATTGGCAGCGGTCACTGGCAACAAGTTAGAGCGCATCTGATGCTGTAGGGATAATCTAAAAATTGAATAATTTTTATTTATCATAGTAAGTATGTCATCTAGTTGTATCAAGCGTATCCAGAGGGATATGCGTATGATGTCAGACAACGAAGAGCCTTTTAAGAAATGGACTGCCAGGCCCGGTGGAGGATATGATTTGCTAAAGTGGGAGGCTACAATTCAAAACCTAGATGACCCGAGGCACAGAGGTAAGAAATATAGACTACTTATTGAAATACCAATGAATTATCCATTTGTTCCTCCTCTTGTCCGATTCATTGATAAGGTCAAATGTGAAAACGTGTATCCTAATGGGGAACTCTGTCTCGATATATTGAAAGGAGAATGGTCACCTGCATTTACTCTATGGACATTGCTAGAGTCAATCGCCAGTGTTTTGACTGATAAGCCCATAACTGGGCTTAGCAATAAAATTCCAACTACAATGGAAATGGTTACTCATAATATACATTCAAGTCCTCTAAGAATTCCGGAACCTATTAGGCCTAGAAGAAAGAGGCGAACTGAGTTAGAGATGCTTTCTGTCTAATACAGGTCGCTTTCTGTCATATTATATACTTCTCTTCTGACAATCTTAGGATAAATATTTTTCCAGTAATATATGTCTTGTTCCGTCGGAACATGAGATGTTCTAAGTTGAACCATGGTTCCAGGACTGGTTCCGAAGAACCCATCATATCGCTTGAATATCGCGAGAACTAAGATAACAAATATAATTAACCAGACGTGTGTTTTCATCTACATTATAGATTAGTATATTGTCCAATATACATTGGAACTAATTTAGGAGACCAACGCCCCATAAGTTTTGTCTTTACCGGGTCGAACCATGAAAGTTCGTCTTTTTCTTTCTTATCGCGCTTCATACGCGCGAAGAATTTCGGATGTTCTTTTAACCAGTTGAACCAGTTTAGACCCCTTCGAATGGATTTCACGGGTGTCTGTGCTCTAAATACATGATAATGGAAATAGGTATTTGGTAAGAAATCAGGCTCTATGGCCTGCTGAATAAGTCCAGTATGCTCGAGATTATGTAGAACATTGATATGGGCTTCTTCGTCAACTTCGCGTCTAATTGATTGTTTTAATAGTTCCATTATACTTGTTCTAGGATGCTTGAGGGCATCCTTCCCTTCCATCTGACCCTTAGGAGGTTCCCATGATTTACCACCCGCGTGTGCACCGGTTCTCTTTACTACAAGAAATCGCTTTGGGTCGTATACAGTCCCTTCTTCGTGAATGAAGCAGATTGCTCTAAGATAAACACGCCAACCTTCTACCGGGTGCTCCACGTAGAAATAGCCCTTAGATGGATCATATGGAAGGAATTCTTGACCTCTTATTAAACCAGGCTGGAATACATCAAATATTGGAGTTGATCCGGATGTTTCCATCTATAATATATTAAATATGTGATATTTAGACCAGTAATATTGGAGAAATCAATTAAGGGTATCCTGTATTTGGATAATATTGATATCCATAACCTTGTGGTGGAGGAGCAGTCATGGGAGGGGCTATCATAGGCATTGGCATACGACCATGACCACTTGGGTCTGATGCATGGTTTAATAATGCCTGTTCGAGGGTGGTTATTTTACGATTCAAGTTCCTGAAGCAAAATCCCGAAGTTACACATGTTCCGATAGATATAGCAATTGGTAGAATAAGAAGTAGAGTCTCCATTTCTAATTCTACCAGTATATTTGAGTAAAATATAATACGCTATGGATGTGTAAACATTAATACGTAGGCATATTCAAAGCCTGCGCTCATTAAATCAATAAATCCATTATAATTCCATCCGGTTTTTTGTGCTATATGAACAAAGTCATTTATATCACGCATATGTAATGTATGACGTTGTCTGCGAACAGTTTTGTCTGAAAAACGAAATACTTCACGGAATTCTGCAGTTGGATCTTGTAGATCGAACTCGGCTTCATAAGAAAACTTGTCAAATTCCACCTTACTCTTTGTAACACGCTTCTTTACATATTTCTGAACGGTTGTCCCAACAAATGGAGAAGCAGCTTCTAGCAAAGGGTCAAACTTATATTTATTGACAACTTCTATAGCAAGTTGACCACCTGGACGTATCCAGTGGAAAAGATTTCTAAAAATACCTGAGGGGTCGTTAGAATAGTAGATAGTGAAAAATAAAAGTGCTGCATGAGAAAATTGTCCACCTGAAAATGTATACTGCTGGTTCATATCACCGTGTAAAAATGTTACGGCCTCACGCTGGTCCTTTGGTAAATTCGCAGTAAGCAATGTAACATTACGTGCGCGCCGGAGCATTGCTTCGCTCTTATCAAGACCAGTTACAGAGTTTACGCCCATTTTTGCAAATAACGTGGTCGCAATACCCGACCCACACCCACAGTCTAGAACATCCATACTTTCTAGCTCAGCATTCTTCTTCCACTGATTTATTATTAAGCCAACCTCTTGAGGATATCTGCTGGCTAATTGTGTTAAACTGTCGTAAACGTTGGAATAAAACTCGTCAAACAACTCCTGGTTTTCAAACCACGTAGTTCTAGATTTTTCTAACTCGGTCATCTGTGTTTCAAAGCCCTCTTTGAGGCCAGATGGAATTAGAGCATAATGGTTATCCCATGTTAGCCACATGTAATGAAAGCATCCGCACATCAATAGGAATATTAGAACCCATTGAAATCCAGTTAATCCCAGTGTTGTCACCTCCATATCTGTTTAATCTCATCTTCTTTTTCTACACGTCTTACCTCTTGAGTTTTTAGAACAATCGCTTCTGAATGTTTCCAAAGTCTTGCATAAGTGAGAATACTTACACTTATTTAGCAAATCCAAGTCACTTTCCATATTACATCTCACTTTCCATAACCATTTCATTGTAAGAGACTTTGTAGAAAGATTTTCTGGAAAACCTGTCTTTGCCCACGATTCTCTCCACTCCTTGAAAGGTAGAACAACGCTGATTGACCTCCAAAAAGTATTATATAGAGGTAATCGTTCTTCTGGTTTTAAACAATTCCATTTATTTTTCTCTTCAAATGTAGCCATTGTCTCACATGGTGGTGCGCCGGGCATTGGTACAGATTTGCGAGCTGCGTTCGACATAGGATGGAGGTCAGCAACGGAAAAAAGGAATTCCCAGCCGTGAAATACTGTCCTAGAACATCCCGTTGCGATAATCTGTTTATAGTATTTTTCAACAGCATCGAATGGCGGATCGGGTGGAGCATGTAAGCGTTGATTTCGTAATTTAGCATTCACTTCATTGTGAATTTTCCATAGCCACCTCGTCAGTGTTTCTCTTGATTCAAGAGCTGGTTCTAATGGATACGTGTCCATATAACCAGCAAGAGATGTACGACAGTATTTACATGGTAGCACATACGGTAACATTTGGAAAAATTCCCTCATAGCCGCTTTTTCATACGGCATGTATGCAAATGTTATTGTATGTAGTAATCTCCAACCGGAAGGCCCCCAGAAACGGGTATCCATCTACTATTATTTATTATTCTTAGTCCTATTCCGGTTTGTTCTTGATTTTGTTATGAAACTTTTCCTCTTAGACCTACCTCCGCTAATAGGCTTAACAACTGGCATGTTTGCGGGTAAAGCCGAAGGTAAAGCCGAAGGTAAAGCCGAAGGTAAAGCCGAAGGTAAAGCCGAAGGTAAAGCCGAAGGTAAAGCCGAAGGTAAAGCCGAAGGTAAAGCCGAAGGTAAAGCCGAAGGTGGAGCTCGACCTAGTGCTGGTGCTACTGGGCCTAGTGCTGGTGCTGCTGGACCTAGTGCTGGTGCTGCGGAAGGTCCAGGCGAAATTAGAGTTTGACCTACTGGTTTTACCCTTCTTATAACTGCAGTAGCCGAGGCTTGTCCTAGAAGTGTAATAGTTTGGTTAGAAGTACCAATGTCAGAAAAACGTATATCTACATTTACAAGGGCAACTGAGGTGGGATACATTTTTTTAGCCTGGATATCAAGCTCTCCCATCAATGACCCTGTAAGTTCATTGATTTTCTTTTCCATTAATATATTTCTCCCTTCAGATGTTGCAGGATTCTTGCCTACATTTATAATCTCAACCCGATTTACAAAGACAGCGCCCCCTGGTTGTAAAGATGTTTGACTAAATGTCTGTGTAGTAAATACTGCCAGAGGTTTCGACATTACTATAATATACTGTTAAATATTCTAGACATCTTCTAGAAATAATGTATTTGTAGTGTCATCCATGCGAACAACGTAATCACGAGATACCTTAAATCCTAAAATAGACATAACAACCGTATACTTCTTTTTCTCTGGAGGGCTAGTGGGGACTTCCGCGGGGACTTCCGCGGGGACTTCCGCGGGGACTTCTGCAGGGACTTCTGCAGGGACTTCCGCGGGGACTTCCGCGGGGACTTCATTTTGAACAACGACCAAGTCGCCTGTTAGCGAACCCGCAACAGTTTCAGACATTAAGACACCAGCTTCAACAAGCTCCTTTTTAAATTTACCCGAGCCTTTTACCGGAGAGCCATCGGGCATTGATAATTCTGTACGACCATAGATAGTCCCATTGCCATAATATTCGGTAAAACGGATGTAAACATCTTCTTCTGTGATATAGCCAATTAAAGTTTCAAGTGTAATAGGTGACGCCATTATACTTGAAATATGTAAAAAATCTTTATATAAGGACATTTATAAATTAGAAACCACCACGCAGCCTCAGAACCAGATGAAGAGTAGACTCCTTCTGAACATTGTAATCAGATAGAGTGCGGTCATCCTCTAGCTGCTTCCCCGCGAAAATGAGACGCTGTTGGTCAGGAGGAATGCCCTCCTTATCCTGGATCTTGGCCTTCAGGCCTGCAATCGTGTCAGAGCTCTCCACGTCAAGAGTGATAGTCTTACCAGTAAGGGTTTTCACAAAGATCTGCATCTTTTGGTATAATTTACTACAGGTAAAAGTGTGAGTCAATTTTATGAGGAACCAAATGATTGCATATTGAGAGGAGCTAGGAAGGGGCGCACGGTAGGCTGTGTTGACTCCTCGGACTTACACTTGACTACTGTAGGGGGGCATACAGGTCTTGCGCAAGGGGCCGGAGGTGGGCATTTCGTAGGGGGTGGGCATTTTACAACCGGGCAGCGAGGACGAGGGCAGGGTGGGCATTCTCCAGCATCTGTCTTGCATCTGCTATTATCTATAATGACCGGTTGGGGCTTTGGAATACTGCTTTTTAATACATATTTGCTTAAATCTGGAACTGGTGGGCACTCGGTCTTTAACATATAATTGGACATTTCAGGCATGGGTGAACGATTGCATGGGGGAATTTGAGATTTCAACATGTACTTGCTTAAATCTGGCTCCATTACGCGTGGGCATGGAGCTACCGGAGGGACAGTCATGCTTGGCGTACTAGAAGAGCATCCACATTTCTGCGCTGGATTTCCACAGCCGCCACATTTTTTTCCACACCCGCAACTGCTCATTGCATTCCCACAGCCCTTACATGCAGCTCCACATCCACATCTGGACTTAGATGTTCCACATTTATCACACAGCCGGGAATCTCTAAATCCTTCCTCATTAAAATCACCACCTACACGAACGAGTAGACCTTCATTTTCAAAACCTGTACGATATAAGAAACCAACCGCAGATATACTGGCTATGAGTAAGGCGGCAATGCCAATTAATACCATGTGGAACTTATTGAACTTCATCACTTATCTAACATAATAGAATACTATTTATTGAGGAGAAGACCAACCTTTCCATCTTTGTGGCGGACATCCACATACAACGGGTAAATCGGGATCCATCGTTGTTCCTAGACGGCCACAGACCATCTTTGCATGTCCTCTCCAGGAATACGCTGGAGACATTAAAGAATCCTTTGGAATACAACCAAAATCTAAGGGATTTAGACCACGTAATTTAACCTGCTCACAGATGGTTTCTGCACGTTTTTTCCAGTCAAAATGAGCAGCCTTGGGTAAATTACTTCTTGCTATGGCATTATCGTCCATACCAGGTGAAACACTGTCGTAGGCACTTTCCATATGTAAGCCGTTCGTGGGGCCATAACTACTGGGCCCAGAACTGGGCCCAATTCCTAGAACACTATCAGCAGATTGACCAGAGGTATGAGGATGCATACCTGCTACTGCGGTCATAGAGCCGTCACCTTGTAAAGACAAGTCACGCTTGTAAGACTGAGTGTTAGATTTTTTACCTTTATTTAATGGGTCGGATACATTATAACCGAGATCCATACTAATACGGAACATACCACGTTCTTTCAAATTCTTAAATACATCCTGAGCATGTTCAACTCCAACTAGGCCTGATAATTGTTCTTCTATCGCATTTAATTTCTTGCCGTTACCTTGTGAGAATACATCCTTGACATCTTTCTGAGGCTTTGCTAGATTTGGTAAGACCTCTTGAATATCTTCCTTGAAAACCGGAATATCTTTTTGTGTCCACTGACCCTTGTTTAGTTTAGTAATCATGTCAGAAAGTGCTGTATACATTTCTTGTAGTCTCTTAATTCTTGCTTGAACAACTGGGTCAACTGTCCCTGACGCAGATAGTGTCAAAATTGCAGCATATGTCTTTGTCTGAAGAAGTTCTAAATCTTTCTTCGTAGCCTTTGTTTTTTCTCCTTCTTTAGCCTTGGGAGATCTCTTATCCCCTTGCGCAACTGCTTTTCCAACAACTCTAACAGCATCCGCAGGTTTCCTTGCATCCAAGCGTCTATCCCTGAAGCCTTCGACACCACCAGTGACTACACCAGCTGTCTGAAATAAGCGAACCTTCTTCTGTAAGAACATGAGAGCACCTTCAATCTCCGCTAGACTTTGCTGTGTTAGTTGAGACTGAACACCTGGGTTTTTATCTAAGACTGTAACTTCCTCTTGCAACTTACGAGCATCCGCGCGAAGTTGTGTCAATGGTAAAGAAACGCTAGGGTCAGATGAATTTGCTAAGTTAACGCCCTCAAATGCCAGGAACGCCCGTAAGTCTTCGTTTATCTTCTTCATTTGACTTATTTCAGCAGGCATCATAGCAGGGTCTTGATATTGAAATGAGCCTACAGATGCCATTTGCCCATATGGACCAAAAGGTAGTTGATTTGGTATAGCCGGATTAGGCATCGCCTCCGTATTTAATTTTGCAGGTTCCAGACCCTTGGGTATCTTAGGTTCTGAAATGGGTGATGATAGCAAGTCCTCAAATCCTTCCATTGCTGAGTCTAGCAAGTCAGTGCTATTCAAAATCCACGCCACTAACCCCAGAAGTAATAGCATGTATAATATAGTTGTTGGCTTCATTCGACCTTCTATAATTAGGTGCTGTTTGAAAATTGACGTAATAAACTTTCATTATACAAGTATAATGAAAACCACGTATTCACTTGGAAAGGCAGTGGAAGTTGGTATAGACGAAGCTGGAAGAGGGTGTTTTTGGGGACCTCTATATGCCGGGGCAGTCATATGGCCTCCAGAAGAAGAATGGACAGATAAACATCGTGAAGTTGCACCCAAGATTAATGATAGTAAGAAGATTTCTGAGAAAAAAAGGGATGCCATAGCAAAAGAAATCAAGGAGGCCGCGACAAAGTGGGGAGTTGGATATGTTACATCTTCAGAAATCGATGAAAAGGGAATGTCGTGGGCAAATCAAGAAGCCTTCAGACGTGCATTACGTAGTTGTACAAGTGAGCCTAACATTACACCCGATTTACTCCTAATAGATGGTATTCTAGGACTTCCTAAGGAAGATGGTCTAAAATTCCAGTGTATCCCTGGAGGAGATGGAATGTATTTGCCAATAGCAGCAGCTTCTATCTTGGCAAAGGTATCTAGGGATACCTATGTCAAGGAATGGTGTTGCTCCACTGATGAAAACAAGCTAATAGAAGAGCATTATAAGCTATTGAAAAATAAGGGCTATGGAACTTCAGGACATAGAGAAGGATTAAAAGCGCATGGTGCTCATGAACAGCATAGAAAACAATTTATTCGGAATTGGATTTAATCACGCCTGTTTTAGCCAATTATCCAATAAAGCAATATCTTCTGCCCTTGACTTCCATGTCGTGGTAAAATGCCCTCTGCCTTCGTGAATGAATACTAACTTTTCCTGCGTTTCATGTTTTGAACGAATTCTTTTTATAAATTTTAAAACTTCGTAAGGAAATACTTGCAAGTCATTCTTGTCAGTCCTGGCTATAACAAATAAATCAGAAATACCTTCTTTCGGAATATGTTCCATTGGGCTCCATGATGCGGTCATAATTATATTAGAAGGATTATCTGATGACCCGAATTCATGTGTTTCCAAGGTAGTTAGTGGTAACTTAGGATTAGAAATTGTTTTCAAGACATCTGTATAAGGCGACTCTAAATATAATGCACCGACTAATCCAGGGTTCATTATAGCTACGCTAGATACAAGTAACCCACCTGCAGACCTTCCATGTAAGGCAACCTTAGAGGTATCCATGCCGTATTCTTCTTTCAATGCTTCAATGGAATTCTTAAAAGCTCTGACTGCCTCAATACGATTTAACCTCTGTCCTGACCTAGTCCATTTCAAATCATGGTCACCACTACCAGGGACCATGACAGAAGCAACAATCCATCCCTTTTCTAGTAACGGGGTCCATTTGGAAATAAGAGAGCCTACATGTGTAGGTGTTCCATATGCACCATACGCTGTAATAAGAAGACCCCTTGGTCTCTTTTCATCTGAGGGATGAACTACAAAGGCAGGTAAAGGATGTTCATGATAGGAACACGGAAACTTGTGGGGTTTAGGATTTGATATAAGCCATTTAGGTAAATGGATTGTATAGTGTTCATATCTGATATCAGACACTTCTAGAGTGTAAGGGTTTCTACTGTCATAACTTAGATCACCCCAAATCCATGTCATGGGTTTTATCTTATTTTTTTCTATCTTCCAGAGAGTTCGAATACCATGGTTTCTCGAAACTATCCAACCCGCCTTAAAAGAAAATGCCTCAATTGTATCTTCTATACCTGGAAGTTTCAGATTGTCTGAAACAATACAGGATTGTAAATTTGGGTTATCTAGCCAGAGTTTGCAAGAAGGTATCAGACAAAATTTCTCAGATAGGAAGTCGCTTCTTCTTACATAGATGGAACTATCTTCACCCCGTATTATTCTTAGGTTTTCTTCTAGCTTAGAAGATGTATAATGCGTCTGAACATCAGACGCATTTTCAGATGACCAACTTTTTATAGAATTGTATCTGAGGTCATTTTCTGAGCCAAGGAACCAAACAGTTCCACCTTGGACTGCAAGTGTGGAACCCGTTTGGTGAATTGTCTTAAGATGGATCATCTGAGATTTTTCTACCTTATAAATTTCTATAGAAAACCGCTCAAATCCATCTGGAACCTGGACGGCGGCGGCGACTAATTCTTCAGACAAATCAAAGTCCCAGGATTTTACCTTGAAGTTACCGCATGACCATGTTTTCTCGGGTGTAAATGGTTCAGATATAATCTTCCAAGCATTCCACCTCAAACCATCTGAAGATGTCCTTTTGAACGAGGGAATTTTTAGAGGCTGCAATGCTTCTGTAAAACGAGCATTCTCTTGTTCTATCAAGGAATCCCATCGTGGACCATGCTGTCTCTCCATCCAAGACATGTTGTCTTTCCATGCAACATATCCTAAATTCATCTTAATTACTATAAAGATAATATTTATCGCCTAGAGCCGCGGCGATGACCGTATATCACACTATTAGGAGGAGGAGGGGGTGCTGATAAGGTAGGTCCAAGATTGTATGCTACACCTGGTGCGTGTATAATACGAAGAGCTTGCATAGCAACTGGTTTTATATTCGTTGGAGTAGAAAATGTCGGGATAATCTTTCGTATTCTGTTATTCAGAGTATCTGCGACATACAATATTCTTTCCTGGCCAACACAGATGGCAGATGGACCATAGAATGTAGCTCTTTTTAAGAAAGGGACGAGTGCTCTATTAGGGTCTACAGCACCGTATCCATCTATGTTTCCAGATTTCTGCTCAGGTGAACCAACAACTGGTATAACTGCGCCCTCGTTTGTAATTCGGCGAATTACATTATTACTTGAATCTGTAACATACAAGACATTGTGATGGTCTACGCAAATTCCAACTGGAAAACTAAAACCAGCTTGTGTCTTTCGCCCCTCCTTGTAAAAAGGCTGGCCATTTCCTGCTACAGTTGATACTTTTCCACTTGGTGTAATTCTTCTTATGGCATTATTCTGAGTATCAGTAACAAAAATATTCCCCTTCAAATCTACACATATACCCGTGGGACCATTAAATGATGCTTCTTTTCCTTGCCCGTCTATAAATCCTGCTCTATATACAAGTGGGTCAAGCAAAGAGGCACCCCCCGCAAGTGTCTCTAAAATACCTCCTGACATAACCTTGCAAATTCTATTATTTCCAGTGTCCGATATATAGACATGACCGTCGGTATCTACTGCGACACCCATAGGATTTTGTAATAAAGCAGTTGAGCCAATTCCCGCTGAAACAGTGTCAGTAGAATTTGTTGGACCATTTCCTACCAATGTACCTGTGATACCTTGTATTGCCTGTATATTATTAGAATTATTATATACAATATTTCGTTCAATTATGCGTATGGTATCGTTTAATGTATCTGCTACATAGAGATTTCCATTTCTATCTATAGCAACTGCAGTAGGTCTATTAAATCTAGAAACCATGGGCACACCATTCAGATATCCACTAACACCTGGCGTACCCGCATACAATGTCAAATTTCCAGATGTATCTAATCTGCGAATACAATGATTCATTGTATCTGAAAAATACAGATTACCAGATGTATCGATTGTAATACCAGATGGCGAATTTACTACAGTATTTACTAGAGTGGATGTTGCGTAATACAATGGGACGAGAGTATGTTCAAGATTGCCGATTATATTATTTATATCAAGCGCAGCCTCATACACATTAGTAAATGGTTTCGTAAGAAGTCCTTGCTGTTTCAGCATATATGATTCCGTAAATCGTATATTATGCCCTGTCCTCATACTTCCTTCCGTGAACCTGTAAATCTTCTTTGCATTTAATAATACTATAAAGTCTATGAGTAAATCTTCAATAGTAGGAATACTGTTTAACGGTCCAATATCCATATCAGAATCGTCTATTTTCTGAACAGCAGCAGAATTCATTTCAATATATTGTGCTAGAATACGTCTTAATTGAATACTATTCGAGAATAACATTATATCTTTATTCATATCCAAGCTACCACGCATCTGATTTGCTAAGGAAGCAAGTTGTCTAGCAGTAACGTTATACTGAAGTTCATGTCTATGAATATATATTATACTATAGCCATAGAGCAGATTGTCAGGATTTGCTCTATAAAGTAAGTTATCTCTAACACGTTGCTCTGCCGCCTGATACAATGTTTCCTTGTATCTGACTATCTTATCAAATCCAACATATGATAAATTATATATATCATTGCGGTCAAACCATACATTTGACGTGAGAACGTATATGGCATCTGACGTATTCATAAATGCATCGAGGTCTTTTATAAGTGTCTCTTGGTCAGCATTCATGTAATATGTTTTCGGAATGATACGTGCTTTATCATAGTTGTAATTATTTACAATCATAAACGGTTCAAATTCAGAACCAGAAATATTTATTTTCACGTCAATGTTGTGGTCGATTGCATAATTAAAAAGTCTCAAGGTTCCCCTTATAAAATCATCGAACCCAAATGGCTCATTTCCAGAATATACTTGTACAATTGCCTTCCTAAAGACCATCTAAACTATAGAAAGATTATATTCTTAGATGCCACGTATTATTTTACTGTGGAACCAATCAAATACATTCGGTCTATCGCAAGATGCATCTTTGATTGAAAGTGTTCTTGGAAATCTTGAAGGAGTTCAAAAGAAAGAGATTGTAATAGAAAGATTGGATCCACTACAACCACCTAGTCCCGCCGATATAGTAATTCATTTGGAAGTCCCTCATCCTGTATGGTTTGCATGGGCGCCTACTCAAATATGGATGGTAAATCCCGAATGGTGTTCTCCTGCTTGGTTTTCTTACAAGGACCGATTTACTTCTATATGGGTCAAAGAACTAGATAGAGTATCTGAATTTGGTTCGAAGGCCACTTTTGTACCATGGGCCGTAAGAGGGCATTTGAAGCCTGTAAAGCCAGAAGCCCTGGGTTTAAGACAGGCCTTATGGGTTCTAGGTGCTTCTCAGAATAAACATATAGCAGCTCGCGCCTTGCTACCCTTATGGCCTTCTGATTTTCCTATTACAGTTACAACAACTCTAGAAGAAGTAGACTTACCTGGTTTATTTCCATCATCTGTAACTGTAAAAAGGGGATTTCTAGAGGCAAGTGAGCTGGAAGAACTCAATCAGACTGCGGCAACTCATATATGTATTAGCGCGGGAGAAGGGTTCGGGTTCACAGCCGCCCAGGCGGAAGCCAGGTCCGCGGCGATGATTTTAAATACATTACCAGTTTATAAAGAATACTATGGAGACAAAGAATACGCAGGATTTCTAGAAACACCTTGTGTAAAATCAGATAAAAACCACGTTGGTTTTATTGCAGATTTTTCTAGAGTAACGACGGAGAATATCAAGTCTGTGTTACGTTCGACAGTACCCAGTGGAGAATTACAAGTAGAAACTTCATTAAAGAGGCTTGATAGTTTTAAACAAGTTGTCCTGAAACAAATTGTACCCTTCTTGAAAAAGGCGCGTAGACAACCACGTATGCCCCCTGTAACCGGACAGGCAGATTGCCCGCCTATTTCTGTTTTAACTCTAACATACAACAGAAGAAATTTTATTGAACTAGCATTTTTAAACTTATTAGTAACAGATTATCCTAAAAATAAGATACAATGGGTAGTCGTAGAAGATAGCGATGACCCATCACTGACAGCGCTTGATAAAATTAAGCAATTTGAAGAGAGGCAACCAGGTATTGAGATTACTTATGTCCCAATGACTAAGAAGCGTTCCATTGGATACAAGCGGAATAAGGCGGTCCAGGCTGCAAAGCATGATATCTGCGTAAACATGGACGACGACGATGTATATCCTGAGACTTCTTTCAGACGCAGAGTATCATGGCTTCTAGCATACCCTGAAGTAAAGGTCGCAGGATGCACGATGATAGCGATGTATGACTTACAACATGGAATTAGTGCAGTAAATACGCCCCCATGGGCTCTAAAACAATGTGAAAGAGTAAGTGAAGCATCTTTTTGTTTCTGGAAGTCCTATGCGCTTGAACATCTATTTCCAGACCAGCAGCAGAGTGAAGGTGAGGCCTTTGTTCCTGAAGATGAGCGCTTCATGGAAATTCCTCCACAGCAAGTGCTAGTTGCCTTAAATCACGGTAAAAATACCAGCGGTCGTATTATAGCTGGACGTGCTCAGACAGGTTGTTTTTGGGGCTGGGATAGACAATTCATAACATGGTTACATGGTTTAGTTGGAGTGCAAGTTGAGGCGGTATAAAACAATTCGTATTCTTATTAAATATATGGGATCCAAGAATAAGAAAAAAATAGAAAAAAATCCAACCGTTTCAGTTGTTACTATTACACAATTGAAACGTTTTCCATGTCTTGAAATTCTAAAAGATATGATTAAGGCGCAGACTTATCAGAATATAGTAGAGTGGGTAATTGTAGAAGGTTCACCTTCAGAAACAGACTGGCCTGAGAATGCGTCCAATATTCAAAAGTTAAAAGATGATGCGGAATTTAAAATTCCAATTATATACTTGGAAAAAAAGTCAGGTGAAAAGCTAGGTGGGCTTAGAAATAAGGCTAACAAGGCATGTTCTGGCGAAATAACGGTAGTCATGGACGACGATGACTATTATCCAGTAGAACGAGTAGAACATGCTGTCGAAAAGCTACAAGGGTCTCCATTTCTAATTGCAGGATGTTCTGATATGCTTATCTATGACTATACTATTGAAAAACTTTGTAAGTTCAGAAAATTCGGCGAATATCACTCTGTGAATAGCTGTTTAGCATGGAAAAAGAAATACTTGGAAACCCATTCACATGATGAAACAAAGGAAACTGGAGAAGAACCTAGTTTTACTAACCAATTCAAAGAACCCATGGTTCAACTTGATGCAGCCAAGACGATTGTTCAGTCAAGTCATTCTTCCAATACATATAATAAGAGGGAAATATTGACGAGTGGAATTACCAAGATAAATGACGGAGTAAAAGAAATAAGTGAACCTACTGAAAACTATATAAAAGAACCCTTTTTTAGCAGACTAAAGTCTATTTTCTTCAAGGGGGGACAGAGTAAATACGATATTGTATACTTTGCAGGAGGATTTTCAATTAGTTGGGACCCTAGTTCAAAAACCCTAACAGGTTCTGAACAAGCCATTGTACACTTATCATCGTCTTGGGTTGAACTAGGAAAGAAAGTAGCAGTATATGGTTTACTGAAGGAATGTCATCATGGAGGGGTTGACTTCTTTGACTGGAAAAAATTTCCTTTTAATGAGTCATTTGATACACTAATCCTATGGCGCGTCTATGGTATTTTATGCGGAGGACCATTTAATTTAAAAGCTAAACGTATTTGGCTAGATTTGCACGATGGGATAGTAGTAAAGCCATTTCTAGAAAGCTGGTTTCGTTATGGTTCAAAGGTAAATAAGGTATTTTTCAAGAGTAGCTATCATAAGGAATTATTTGACAAGTCATTGAAAACAATACTACCCAAAGAACGATATGCTATCATAGCTAATGGTGTGCGTGTAGATGAGTTTGCAGTAAACGTAGATAACGTTCAAAGAAATCCTTTTAGATTTTGTTATTGTTCTTGTTATACCAGGGGCCTTATGCCTATCTTACAATATATTTGGCCAATTATAAAAAATCAGGAGCCAAGAGCAGAACTTCATGTATATTATGGAACAGAAAGTATAATGGATACTGAATTTAAAAATCAGATTACTGCCTTATTAGCAAAACCAGGTGTGATGGACCACGGAAGACAGCCTGTAGAAATAATAGCGAGAGAAAAATATATGTCAAATTTCCATTTATATTTATCAAATTCTGACAGTGAAATTGACTGCATTACTGTAAAAGAAAGCTGTATAACAGGTGCAATTCCTCTATTGGCTAATCACGGTGTATTTAAGGAACGTGATGGAATTCGCTTTGAATTAAAAGATAATGACCCTATGAGTTATGTGAAGATCGCTCTAGAGATATTAAAAATAATGAAAGATCCAAATATTGATACTTTCAGACAAAAACTGAAAGAATCAAAAAATGTAATGAAATGGATCGATATCGCGGCAAAATGGTTACAAGAGGAATTCTAAGTTGGCCTACATCCGTGACCAAACATAAGTTGAATGAAAGAAAACCTGCTTCCATGTTCAATATACTGGCGATATGTATAATGTAAAAATCCGACAACTGTGAATAATTTTATAGCTCTAGATATATAAACACGGTAAGAGTTTACCCTTGCCTTATCTTTTTCATCTGTATATTCACCCGTATTCAAAAACTGATAGACAATTAACATACACAAAAGTGGTATTGCGAAATACCACTTTGTTTTAGTCATTATCAGGAATGTAAAATATACAAATACAGTCTTAATAACTACAAGGTGAATTGGTATATTTTTACGTTTTACGAGAGAGGTAAATAAGAAAAAGAATGCAATAATGCCAATAAGATGTCTAAAAAATAAATTATTGTTCATCCATTTCTGGAAATCACAATTCATCAAATTGCCAAGATAATTGAATAGAATAGCTATGTATAAACCAGCAAGTGGTGTTTCTGTGTCAAATACATTATTCCATAAATCATATTGATCATCATCATCATTAAGAGCCTTGTTGGCCGCTACTTGTTTTTCTAACGCTGATAGCCTCGCCTCAATATCAGTAGTCATAACTAATTAAACCATATATTATTATTTCTTGCGTCTAGTTCCACCCTTAGGCAATCTTCTATTTGCTGTTTTCGGAACAGGCTTTATCTTTTTAAGTGTAGTAGATGATATGTTGCTGCCGGAAATGTTAGGTACAGTTGGCGTCTTAGGAGGAGTTATATCACCCGATAACGCATTTGCTATAGGAGACCCTGGTTTAGGAGTTATTTCTGGTGTTACTAAATTCCCAATTGTTTTCTCTAATGATTCTCCCGCACTAGATTTACATTCAAATGCAAGTGTCTGAGGGTCAGTTGGAATACTCATAAGTTCTAAGATAAGTCTTATAGGAGGTATCTTACGCAGAGGTTCAATTGCCTCCTGAAATTCCTTAGAACAATATATGGTTGGCTGCCTTACAATTGCCTGTAAATTTTGTATATCATCAAACGTAGGAACAAAGCCTTCAGGGATATCTTTTATCTTAAGCTCTAATCCAGCAGGTTCTACTGATTTCTGCATAGCAGCCTCTATTTCATCTATCTTGCCATTTGCATCTTCCACTATCTTTTTAATAAGATCAAACTGGGTTCTAACAGAAAGCCTTACAAAATCAGGAGCAAAATTAGCAAATCCCCATAATAAAAACCCAATAAAAATAGATTTTCCAGATTGATAAATATCCATTGTTAGTCGCTCTTGAATATCAGGTGCTATTAAGTCTAATAGATTTAATAAGACCTTTCCAATAAGACCTGCAAGCATGGGTATTTCTCCAAAAAATCCAATCATGCTTAATATACCTTGCTTCCAATCACCTTTCAAAAAGTCAATGAGGCCCAGAGCAAGAGATAAGAATTTTCTGGCCCTATCGTTAGTTAATGGTCCAACAGTTGTCGTAATACGTATTGCCTCTATAATTAATCCGATGGCTATAGGAATAGCCCTTGGATTTACAGGGACCATAATTACAGATACAAATACGGGTGGAGGTGCAGGGATAGGTAGAGGAAATCTAAAATCAGGCGTACCCTTATCATAAAAAAAGCGAAATGGCCCTATTTCTCTAGAAAAATTCTTAACCTGATCATCGATTGACCGTATCATATCGCGAATTTTCCAGAACATCCTATCAATACTTAAGTCTTCAAGGTTCATTATAGGTTTTACCATTTGTCCAGTGGCAGACGCTTTCACCGAAGGCGACATGTTACCACCGACTTTATTAGAACTAGGATGAAACAAGGGCTTTACAAATTTCTGAACAGCATCCTCTACTATCTTAGCCTCATCACGCTCAAACATAGGCTCATTATGTCTATCAACTATATTAGATGACCAACCCCTCTTAAAATTATTTTTTTTAGCTTCTAGAACTAAAAAACTTATACCTGAAAATGTATCATATACTTTTTTTCTTAAAGCAGAATGGTCTGCGTTTGCTAGTTTTTCCAAATTTTCCAATGCTATTTCTAATTCCTTTTGGCCACTATGGTCCATCTAACTAGGCAGAACACATTGTACATCCCTCCTCATTCGCATCATCTGGCTTCTTTGAGGCCTCTTCGTAATCCTTAGCTAACTTAGCAAGCAAGGCTGCACGAGTTTTAGCCTTTTTCTCCTCTGGCGTAAGCTCATCGTCGCTCTCAGATTCAGAAACATCGTCTTCTACCTGTGTAACAGCACCCTGGACCATTCGAGGGTCTACCGTAAATTTTTGAGCCATCACCGGGGCCTTCGTGCGCAAATAGTAACATCCTGTTTTCAATCCCTGCTTCCAAGCATGGAAATGCATACTCGTCAACTTGGCATACGTAGGGTTCTCTATAGACAAGTTTAGACTCTGGCTCTGACAGATAAAAGCACCACGTTGCGCTGCCATATCGATGAGGCTGCGCTGCCTGATTTCCCAGGATGTCTTGTAGACTGCCTGGACATCCTCTGGAATTTCCTTAATGCCTTGAACACTGCCATTCCGTGCAATAATCTGCTGCTTCAGACTTTCTGACCAGATACCTAGTTCCATCAAATTGCTCACAAGGTATTTATTCACAACGACATACTCGCCAGCAAGAACACGCCTTGCGTAAATATTAGATGTCATTGGCTCAAAGCATTCCGTGTAACCTAGAATTTGGCTTGTAGAGGCGGTAGGCATAGGGGCTACTAGAAGAGAATTACGAAGCCCATGTGAGGCATTCACTCTCAAGGATGCCCAGTCAAGGGTCTTCTCCGTTTCGGTTATGGGTGAAATAGACCACAT
>Ga0209358_10000743_pt1 | contig 27814 bp, 22 predicted proteins | sample LauGreFa1BDMLBSN_2_FD_187574 | JGI IMG/M metagenome (GOLD analysis project Ga0209358, IMG submission 187574) | Freshwater lake microbial communities from Lake Michigan, USA - Fa13.BD.MLB.SN (SPAdes) (version 2) | ecosystem: Environmental > Aquatic > Freshwater > Lake | place: Lake Michigan, USA...
TTTGAAAGATTAAGATTTAGATATGATAGATATCTAAAATTTTATGAATCATTTCATTTTTTAGCATTGATATCAATTACTTATATAAAAATATAAATGATAAGATATCAATTTATAGATTACTTATATATAGTATAAAAATTAAATATTTAAAAATAATAACTTCTAAAATATATTTTTATTTAATTATTAAACAAATAAACAAATTAATAAATATTTTAATATATAATTTAATCGTCTTTGAAATTATATATAATAATATTTTTTTGTATTATTATTAGTATTAAAAATAAATTCTTTTGATCTATTATATTTACATTTTACTTTTTATTTATAAAATAATTTATAAATATACCTAATATGATATTATCAATATATTTTTTATTTATATAATATAAAAAATTATTTAAAACTAATTTATATTATATAATGTAGTTAGTTATTTAAATAGTTTTACATTTAAAATGTCATCATTATATCAAGAATATGAAGCTTATCTTGATAAATATATTAAGGAATATGGTAAAATGACTATAGTTCTTTATCAATGTGGAAGTTTTTATGAAATCTATTCAGATGGTGATAATGATAAAGTAAATATAAAAGAAATAGGAGATCTATTAAATATACAAATTTCAAGAAGGAATAAATCTATAATTGAAGTTAATAAATCAAATACTTTAATGTGTGGTTTTCCTGATTATACATTAAATAAATTTCTTAATATATTAGTTGATAATAATTATACAGTTGTTGTTGTTAGTCAAGTTTCTCCTCCACCAAAACCCTTGAGAAAAGTTACTCAAATAGTTAGCAGTGGTACTCGAATTAATGATAATTTAACTTATGAAACTAATAATTTAATTTCAATATATTTTGAAGATATTGATAAAAATATGATGGCTATTGGTTTATCATTAATCGATTTATCAACAGGAATTTCTAAAGTATATGAAACATCTTCTAAATTAAATGATTTTAATTATTGCTTAGACGATATTTATAGATTATTAATTATTTATAATCCTAAAGAAACTGTTATATTTGGAAAAACTCGTTTAGAGTATGATTTTATTATTAATTATCTTGAATTAACAAAGAAAAATGTACATAATAAATTACATTTATTTCCAGATGAATATACTCAGATCGTATATCAAAATCAAATATTAAAAAAAACTTTTAAAATGAAAAGTTTACTATCACCAATTGAATATATTGAACTTGAAAGAACTCCATTTGCATTAATTAGTTATATTATGTTAATTCAATTTAGTTATAATCATAATGATCAAATTTTAAATAAAATACAATTACCAGAAATTATTAATGAAAATGATAAACTTATTTTATCATATAATGCACATAAACATCTTAATATTGAACATTTACATAAAATTCTTAATACTTGTTCTACTTCTATTGGTAAAAGATATTTTAAAGAAAGATTATATAATCCATTAAATAATAGAAATAAATTAATAGAATCTTGGAATATTACAGATGAGTTACTATTAGATAAAAAATATCAATATATTTCTAATACATATTTAATTAATATTTATGATTTAGAAAGATTATTTAGAAAAATTAATTTAAATATTATTCATCCAGCAGATTTTTTACAAATTGGTATTTCATTTAAAAATATTATTAATACTATTGATTATTTATCTAGTTTTAATAATAATATTAATTCTATAATTATTAATAATTGGAATATTTTATATAAAAAAAGTAAAGAATTGATTGAATATTATACAAAAATATTTAATGAAACTGAAATTCAAAAATATCATTTAGATAATATTAGTCAGTCTTTTTTTAATAATGGAACAGATATTGATATCGATAATTTACAATCGGAGTTAAAATATAATGAAGGATTTTATAAAGAATATATTGATTTTTTAAATAAAGATAATCCAGATTTTTTTAAAGTTGAACAAAACGAAAGAGATGGATATTATCTATCAATTACATCTAAAAGATTTTTAGATAATAAAAAAAATATATTAAAATCTATATTTAAATGGAATAATATTGAAATTAATGGTAATGAACTAACTAATAAAACTGTATCTCAATCAAATAATAATTTTAAAATATTTCATCCTTATTTTAAAATATTAAATGATAAAATTATTATTATAAAAGAAAAATTATCTAAATATGTATTAGAAAAATATTTAAATATTATTAAAGAATTTGATGATAAATTTAATGATATATTTAAATTAGTTATTACTTATATTCAAAAAATTGATTACTATTGTACATGTGCAAAAAATGCTTTTAATTATAAATATTATAGACCAATTATTGATTCAACAAAATATGAATCTAGTTATGCTATATTTAAAGATATTAGACATCCAATCGTTGAGAGAATTCAACAAAATATTCAATATATTTCAAATGATATTGAAATTGGTGAAAATGGTATATTATTTTTTGGTATTAACTCAGCTGGTAAAAGTACTTTAATGAAAAGTATTGGTATATCAATTATTATGGCTCAATGTGGTATGTTTGTACCATGTAGTTCTATGATTTTTAATCCATATAATAAAATATTTACTAGAATACCATCAGGTGATGATATTATTAAAGGGCAATCTACTTTTACTATTGAAGTTAGTGAATTAAGAAGTATTTTAAAACGTACAGATTCAAATAGTTTAGTTATTGGTGATGAATTATGTTCTGGTACTGAATCAGTTTCTGCATTATCTATTGTATCTGCTGGTATTGTTGATTTATGTAAAAAGAAATGCTCTTTTATATTTGCTACTCATCTTCATGATATAACATCAATATCATATATTAAATCATTAAGTAATTTAAAAATATATCATTTAAGTGTTATTTATGATGAAAATAATGATAAACTTATTTATAATAGAAAATTAAAAGAAGGTCAAGGTAATGAATTATATGGATTAGAAGTATGTAAAAGTTTAAATATGGGGAATGATTTTTTATTATTAGCTAATGATATTAGAAAAGAAATATTAAATATTAATTCATATGTTTTAAATACAAAAACATCTACTTATAATTCACAAAAATATATAGATTTATGTGAAATTTGTCAAGAAAAATGTGATGATGTTCATCATATATCTGAACAAATATTGTCAGACTTGGATGGTTATATTGGAACATTTCATAAAAATAATACACATAATTTAATATGTGTTTGTAAATCTTGTCATAATAAAATTCATAATAAAAAATTAGAAATTGAAGGATTTAAACAAACATCTAATGGTGTTGAATTAGAATATAAAAATATAGAAGAAAAAGATATTACAAATGAAGATAAACTTATTAAAAAAATATTAGATTTGAAAAAATCTGGAATGACAATTTCTAATATTATTCTAAATCTAAAAGATGAAAAAATTACTAGATATAAAATCAATAAAATTATTTCACAATATAAAATAAAAAGTTAATTTTTATAATATTTTAATATATAAATATAATTTTTACATGTTATATAATATATTAAAATAATAAAATGCTATTCGCTATCCAAGATATTGGTTCAAGAAATTATCAAGAAGATCGTTATTCTGTTAAATATAATTTTTTTAAAACTTTACATTATTTTGCTGTATTTGATGGTCACGGTAATGATAAAATTGCAAATTTTTTAAAATATAATTTAATGGATATTATTAAACAACAATTAGAAAATAATTACCCATTATTTACAATAGAACAATGTTTATATAATTCTTTTATAAAATTTAATAATATAATTCCATTTGAAATGGGTGAAAATTCTGGAAGTACAGCTCTAATAACTATTCAAAATAATAATATATTTTATATAGCAAATATAGGTGACTCTAGAGCTATTATTAATGATAAAAATATGAGCAAACAAATTACAGTTGATCATAAACCTAATAATTCTGATGAATATTTAAGAATAACTCAGTTAGGAGGAAACGTTAATAAAGATCATTATGGAATTTGGAGAATTAATAATAGATTATCTTTATCTAGAGCATTTGGTGATTTTAGTTCAAAACCTTTTATAACACATATTCCTGATATTTTTACTATACAAGTAAATGAAAATAATAATTATTTAATATTAGCATCAGATGGATTATGGGATGTTTGTGAAAATCAAGAAGTTGTTGATATTATTAATAAATCTTATCAAAAAAATGATAAACAAATAAGTTCAATTTGTAAAAATTTATTACAAATTTCAAGATCTAAAGGATCTACTGATAATATTACTATTTTATTTATTGTTTTATAAAGAGAATCTAGGTTATCCTTAAACATCTTCTATTATTTATTATTTTATAAAGAGAATCTAGATTCTCCTTAAACATCCTAAAAGTAATTAATATATATTTTATCTAAGTATTTTATTCTTTTATATAAATTAAAAACCCATGTCCTAAAAATTTACTATTCCAATCTTTTTCTTTTTTTATCATTTCAAAATAATTATCAAATTCACATTTTGGCCAATTTAACTCTAATAAAAAATTATTCGCATCAAATATATACCATTTGTTTTTACATTTTAATCCAGCTATTGCATGATAAGTACCTATTAAAACTATTATCTTCTTTAGTAAAGTTTAATAATATTGATGCTGCTTCTAAATTATCTATTATAATAATTTATTATAATAGATAATTTAGGATTTCTAAAATTATTATGAATACTTGGTAACATTATTAATATTTCAGGATTACTATTGAAATCCCATGATTTTTTCCAACTAATTTCATTAAGTATTTCATAATCCCAATTTATTTTTTTATTTTTTAATAATAAATTCTTTAAAATATTTATTTTTAATTTCTTGTTTTTTTATAAAATTTTTATTTTTAAATTTATCTAGAAAATATTTTCTATTAATAATGAGACAAAATAATTAAGGAATTATACTATATTCAGTCTATTATTTTTATTAAAAAAAATATTTTTTATTACTGTAAAAAACTATATTATTTATTACAATAATTAATATTTATTAATATTTTTATATATATAAAAATAATTTAAAAAATTTAATATTTATTACCAGTTTAATAATACAAAATATTCCAGTATATATTGTATTTTAATTTAATAATATTATATACTGACATAGGTATTAAACGTTAATTCTTTTGATTCAATATTTAAAATAATAACTTCTAAAATATATTTTTATTTAATTATTAAACAAATTAAAAAATTAATAAATATTTTAATATATAATTTAATCGTCTTTGAAATTATAAATAATAATATTTTTTTATTAATATTAGTATTAAAAATAAATTCTTTTGATCTATAATATTTTTATTTATAAGTTTTTCAGAATTATTTGATATTATATGATAAATACTAGTTTGTTTATCTACATTAAATAAGCATTCATTCATTTTTATTTTATTATATAATATAATTATTTATAATTGTTAAAATATAATTTATAATATATTTTCATATAACAATTATGGATGAAAACAATTTTGAATTCAATTTTGTAAATTGTCATTTAGAAGTTACTATTAAACGTATAGCAATTAAACTAGTATATGATGAAAATAATAATTATGTTTATACAACCTTTTATTATGCTGTAAATAATATACCAGATAATAATGGAAATATTGAAAATAATAATGATTCGAGTAATATTCAATTATTAACTCAAATATTATACAATAACAATGAAAATGATATCCAATTTAGATTCAATTCAATTAATTTTTATATGATATATAATACAGTATTATTAGATAATTTAAATGCAATAAATCTAAGAAACAGTATACCTTATAATTTAAATAATTCATTATTTAGTAATGAAACTTTTAATGATAATATTAGTTTAAATTATAATAATGAATTACCTAGAAATTTTGGTTTAAGTTCAATATTAGATGAAATATTATTAAATTTACAAAATACATTTGAATCTGAAAATGAATTTAAAGGATTATTAGAAGATGAAATTAACAAAATTAGTAATATTATAATTGATAAAAATGATAATAATTATAATATAGATGATCAAAATCATAAATTAATTTTAAATAATATTTGCTCTATTTGTTTAGAAGATTTTAATAATAATAAAATTAATAAAATTAGACAATTATATTGTAAACATTTATTTTGTAATAATTGTATTTTAAAATGGTTTAGTATAAATCATACGTGTCCATATTGTTCAATAAATTTAAAAAATTTATTATAAAAAATAATTTAATAGAATAATAATACTATTATAAAAATTTGATTATTTATTTTTTTTTAATAATTATGATAAACTATTCACATTATAAAAATGTCTAAAGTTGTTATTGTATGTGGTGCAGGTTTGAGTGCATTATCTGGTATTCCTACATATAGAGATAATATAAATAATAATGGTTTATGGAATATAAATGATATGAAAAAAATATGTACAAAAGGTAATGAGTTTACAAAAGAGAGTATTGATTTTTATAATAATTTTAGAAAATTATTAAAAAATATTAATCCAAGTAAATCTCATTATGAATTGGCAAGATTACAAAATTTATATGGTTCTGATAAATTCATTATATTTACTCAAAATATTGATGATTTATTAGAACGTGCTGGATGTACTGAAGTTAAACATATACATGGTAAAGTTTGTGAATTAAGATGTGAAAATTGTAACAATATTAAAAATATTGGTTACAATGAAATTAAAGAAAAATATTGTGAATATTGTAATAAAAGATATAGAAATAATATAGTATTTTATGGTGAAAAAGGTAATTATCAAGAATTATTAGAAACTATTTTAGATATGAATGAACAAAAAGATATATTTGTATTATTAGGAACTTCTTGTGAAGCAATTAATATAGATATGATTATAAAACCTTTAAAATATAAAAAAATATATATAAATCCTATAATTGAAAAAAATATCAATATTAATCAATATTATAAAGTTTATTTAGATAAATTCGAAAATATATTGAATGATTTTAATAAATTATTAAAAATTTTAATAAATTATTAAAAATTTTAATAAATGATAATATATTATAAATGGTATTAATTTCAAAAATAAATAGAAAATTAAAAATAGAACTTTTAAATGCAATACATAATAAAGATTTAAAATTAGAATTTATTATGGGTGATTGTACTGATGAAAGATTACAATTTTTTTTAATGAATAAAACAATTTGTGATCCATTATTAATATCTCGAGATTATGAAAATTTATGTAAAATGTCAGTTATTGATGATGATGAAGATTTAATTGGAATATTTATATTTGATAAAAATGGTTTAGTTGTATCAGTTATTCTAGATACAAGTGAAGCAGATGATAGCATACTTGATGATTATGGTTTAAAAGATTTTTATATTAAATTATCATTGATTTGTGCGAATCCTAGTAATAGAGTTCGTGGTATTGCACGATTAATTTTAAAAACAATAACTGATTATTATAATGAAAATAATGTTGGAATTTTATTATATGTTGCAAAAGGTAAAGAGAATTTAAAAGCTATTGAATTTTATGAATCAATTAATTATAAATTAATTAATAAAAGTGCAATGATAAGTCCTCCTAAAACATTATCGAAAGTATCTTATATAGTTAACTCTCCTAAAAGTACTTCAAATAAATCTTATAGAGTTAATTCTCCTAAAAGTACTTCAAATAAATCTTATAAAGTTAATTCTCCTAGAAGTACTTCAAATAAATCTTATAGAGTTAACTCTCCTAAGAGTACTTCAAATAAATCTTATATAATTAACTCTCCTAAAACTTCTGAAACATCAACAGTTATTTCTCCTAGAAACAAAAAATCTAGAAAAATAATTGATAATTAAATTGATTATATTTTTGAAATAGTACTAATAATATGAGTTTTATCTTCATATATATCAATAATACTTTTAAAATCATTTGTAAAAGATAATATATCATAAAATGTATATGTAGCTTAAGTATGATATGTTAATTTTCTTTCATATTTTAATTTTAAATTTTCTATTAATTCTTCTCTTGATTTTACTTTATTATTTGATTCTTTAGTAATTTTACCATTTTCTATAGATTCATTCAATTCTTTTAATTCATTTTCATATTGGGTATTTAAATCATTTAATAAATTTTTAGATGCAATTATAGGAGGTAAAGTTTCTTTTAAATATCCTATATAAGTAGAGTTATCACTTTTATAAATACCGAATTGTTCATTTTTTAGAATTTCTTTTAATTCATTATTATAATTATAAATATGTATACAATAAGTTGAATCAAAATACATATATAAATTATTTTTTTCTTTTTTATAAGATTGTAATTTATATTTTAATATCATTTTTAATATAATTATTTAAATTTTATTATTTAAATAATTGATAATATCATTAGATATAATAATTAGGCAAGTAAAATTTAATTTAAAAAATAAAAAATTTGAAATTCTTTTAATTATTATTTAAAGATAATATATTTCATTCTATACAGATACATGGATCTCATGAAATCTGATATATTATCTAAAGATGATTTTGACATTTATACTTGGAATATTATTGATTCATATTTTAAAGTTAATAAAGGTTATCAACTTGTTAAACATCAACTTGAATCATTTAATGATTTTATTTTGAGAAAATTAGATCAAATTATTGAGGGATTTAATGATATTGAAATACATCATCAATATTTACCAGAAATAGGTAAATTTAAGTTTATTTTAATTATAAAAATTACAAATCCGGTTATAAATAAACCAGTTATTTATGAAAAAGATGGAAGTACTAAGTTAATGACACCACATGATGCAAGACAGAGAAATTTTACTTATAGTTCATCTATTTATGTAAATGTTCATATTATTGCTAAAACTTATAATCCTGATAATGATGATTATATTATCGAGAATAAAGTATTAAATAATGTTTTATTAGGAAAAATTCCTATTATGGTAAAGTCTAATTATTGTATTTTAAGAAATGCACAAAATACAAAAAATGAATGTAAATATGATTATGGAGCATATTTTATTGTAAATGGGAATGAAAAAGTTGTAATTTCTCAAGATAGAATTCTTGAAAATAAAACTTGTGTTTTCGTTAATAATAAAATTTCAACATATTCTTATATTGCTGAAATTAGATCTGTTCAAGAAAATAAATTAGGTGTTCCTAAGATTACAACTCTTAAAATGGCTACAAAATCTAATCAATTTGGTAGATATATTCGTGTTAATATTCACCATATTAAACACGATATTCCATTATTCATTTTGTTTAAAGCATTAGGACTTAATAATGATAAGGAAATTTTACAATATATAGTGTATGATGTATATGCAAAAGAGAACTCATTACTTATTAATGAACTAATTGCTTGTATTGAAGAAGCTAATCAAATATTATGCCCAAAAGCTGCATTGGAATATTTATCAAGATATCTAAATATTACAGGTTATCCAAAAGAATTTATTAATAATAAATTTCAAAGAATTAATATTATTAGAAATATTTTAGAAAGGGAATTTTTACCACATGTTGGTACTGATTTTCATAAAAAAGCTTTATATTTAGGTTATATGGTTAATAAACTTCTAAAATGTTTCCTTGGAATTAAAGATTTTGATGATAGAGATTCTTATATTAATAAACGTGTAGATACACCAGGTATTTTAATGGCAAATTTATTTAGACAATATTATGGAAAGGTTATTAAAGATATGAAAAATATGATTCAAAAAGAAATTAATATTGGTGGATGGAAAGCTACAAATAAATTTATTAATATTATTAATCAAGTTAATATTTCAAAATTGATTAAATCTACTATTATTGATAGTGGAATGAGATATGCATTGGCAACAGGTAATTGGGGTATTAAAAGTAATAAAAATAAACAAGGTGTTGCTCAAGTATTAAATAGAATGACATATAGTGCTACATTATCACATTTACGTAGAATTAATACACCTATTGAAAAATCAGGTAAACTTATTCAACCTAGAAAATTACATAGTACTCAATGGGGTATTATTTGCCCTAGTGAATGTTTTGATCCAAATACTCCTATATTATTATGGAATGGTATTATTAAAAAAGCAGAAGATATTATTGTAGGTGATTATTTAATTGATGATAAAGGTAATTCTGTTAAAGTTAAAAGTACATGTTCCGGATATAAAACTATGTATGAAATTATTCCTCAAAAAAAAAATTTTATGAGTTATACTGTCACTGATAATCATATTCTGACATTAAAAGTTAAAAAATATAAAAATATTAGAAATCATAGAGGAAAAAAAGAATTTATGTGGTTTGATAAAACAACATTAACATATAAATATAAAGATTTTAATGATGATAATGAATTGGATAAATTCCAATCATTAATTGATGATGATAATGTTATTGATATTACTATTGAACAATACTTATCTTTACCTAAAAATATTCAAAAAGAATTATATACATTTAAATCAGATGGAATTAATTGGGAATCTAAAGAAGTTGCATTAGATCCTTATATATTAGGTATGTGGTTAGGAGATGGTTCGTCATCTGGATATTCATTTGCTACTGCTGATAAAGAATTACTTGATAAGTATGTTGAGTGGGGAAAAGATAATGATGCAACAATCAAAAAAGGTATTAAATATCTGTATGGTATTAGTTCTACAATTAATAATACACAAACTGGAATTAGTTGTAATAAAACTGAAAAAACACCATTAAAAAAATTATTAGCAAAATATAATTTAATTAATAATAAACATATTCCATTAGATTATTTAGTAAATGACCGTAAAACTAGATTAGCAGTGTTAGCAGGATTAATAGATACAGATGGTCATGTAAGAGCAAATGGACATGAAATTAGAATATGTCAAGGAGAAAATAATTATAAAATTATTTACGATACTGAATTTTTAGCAAGAAGTTTAGGATTTTCATGTCATTTGAATGACGGTATTAGTACTTATACTGTAAATGGTGAAAAAAGAAAAACACCTTATAAAGAATTAACTATTACTGGTTATTATTTATATGAAATTCCTACAGTTCTTCCAAGAAAAAAATTAAATAAATTTGATAATCATATATCAGAAAAAAGATGTGCTAGTTTTTTACAAAGTTCTATTGAATTAGTTAAAAAAGATATCAAACCTTTTGTAGGTTGGCAAGTAGAAGGTAATGGAAGGTTTTTACTTGGAGATATGAGTATAACACATAACACACCTGAGGGGAGTTCAGTTGGTCTAGTAAAAAATATGTCAATGATGTCAAGTATTACAATTTCATCAAATTCCACAAATGTTAGGGAAATTGTTGTTGAATTAGGAACAGAATTATTTAATCCAGAAAATATTAAAAATTTTGCACAGAATACTAAGATTATTATTAATGGTGATATTATTGGTACACATTCAGATCCTGTGAATTTCTTTAATAAATTAAAACTTTATAAAAGAAAAGGTTGTATTAATATTTATACAGGACTTATTTGGAATATTCATGATAATGAAATTAATATTTGTACAGAAGGTGGACGATGTGTTAGACCTCTTTATATTGTAGATAATAATAAAATCAGATTAACAAAAGATATTATTAATGATATTTCTTCAAATAAAATTTCATGGCAAGATTTAATTATTGGTAATAGTGATGAAAATGAGGATAATAGTATTATTGAATTCTTAGATGTTGAAGAATCAAATAATTCTATGATTTCTATTAAATATCAAGATCTATTTAAAGGTAATAAAGGAAGTCTAGTATCAGTTAAATATACACATCTTGAAATTCATCCTTGTTTAATCTTAGGAGTTCTTGCCAGTCTAATTCCATTCTCTGATCATAATCAAGCACCAAGGAATTGTTTTCCAGTAGATGATCATGAGGTGTTGACAGAACATGGATTTATGGGATTATCTAATATTCTTGATTATACCGCGGATGGGAAGCAACTGAAGATAGCATGTCATGTTGATGGGTATATTGAGTACCATAATATTGGTCGTGATCGTGTGATATACCAAGACGAACAAGGTATTCCTCTTACATCATCCGAATTTGTTTCGTTTGAGTCAAAGAAAGTAACATGTGATCGTAAATTTCCTGATAATGATAAAAAATCTGTTCGTGCTATCGCAAGCACTGGTATTTCTGTGATGGCAACTACCAATCATAATATGTACGGGCGACTCGGTTTTGCAGATAAACTTGGGCCTAATTCGTATCGTTGGCCACAGAGAATGACTCCTGATGGAAAATATCGCTCTGTACCACCTAATTATACTACTTATGAGGCTGGTGAAGTACTCGCCTTTAGTGAAAAAACACCACCTATTGCACGTGGAGCTTCTAAAGTCCCTGTATTTCAGCTACAGTGTAACTTTAGCAAAGGGTTGAAACCATCTTGTACTAATCTTCCATTTGTCGGTTATCTCGGTCTTCTTAACGATGATCAAATTGATGCTTTCATGTGGTTTTATGGTTACTGGCTTGGAGACGGATGGTTGGAAGGTACACATGCTTATATTACCGTCGGCCCAAAGAAGCGAAAAGATGTTGATAAACTGACAGAGATATTTGCACGGCTACCACTACCACAGCTCACAAATCGTAAATATGGAGCTCATGGTTATTGGAAAGCAGATGGTTACGATTCCAAGGGACAATGGAACTTCTCTATTTGTAGCACTAAGTGGTGGAATTATTTTGCTCAACAGTATGGCCATAAATATCAAGGAAAATATGCTGACGCAGCTGTTCAAGAAGGGGCATCTCGAAGAAAATCATTATTGCCACGAACACGTGCACAATTTGCTTCAGATAATGTTAATATAAAATATAAAGATATTAAAAATAGATCGACTTCACCACAACCACCTAATGCTGAGAATATTAATAGTGCCAAGTGGTTCTTTCCCTGGGTATTTCAAAATCTTGATATTTCACAACTCAAGACTTTATTGGCTGGATTACGCTATGCAGATGGAAATGAAGCTGTTGAGAGTCCAAATGGTGGAACTATTCATACATCATCAGAACGCTTTCGAGATGAAGTAGAACGTGTGTGTATTTTGGCAGGATATACTGTTATGTCACGTCGTGGTACTCTCACAGGTAAACATCGTGGTGTCAATGCACAAGGTATAAACATAATAGCGAAGCATGATGCATGGAACGTGGATTACACCACTTCTAGTATATATGCTACGCCATATCTGATGATTAATGAAGATGTTAATATCGTAAAGATGGAAAAGCCAGTGCAAATCTTCTGTGTGTGTGTCCCTACCGAGAGTCATCTGATTATGGTTCGCCGTAAAGCACGTGGTGATGAATTGGCATCTCGTGCTACAATTGTTTCTAACACTTATCAGTCGGCACAATGTAAACAAGCTATTGGTATATATTCTCTCAACTATAATAATCGTTGTGATACAATTGGACATATTCTAAACAATCCTCAAAAGCCTTTAGTTAGTACTAAGATTTCAACTATTTTAAATAATAATAGTATGCCAAATGGAATTAATGTTATTGTTGCAATTGCATCTTATACGGGTTTCAACCAAGAAGATAGTGTCATTATCAATCAATCTGCAGTAGATAGAGGATTGTTTGAATCTACATATTATAAAACATATAAAGAACAAAATAATAAAAATCATTCAAATGGAGAAGAGGAATTCTTTACAAAACCAGAAATTAAAAATATTAAACCATATAATTATGATAAATTAGAAGATGATGGATTTGTTTTGGAAAATACTTTTGTACAAAGTGGTGATATTATTATTGGCAAATGTATGCCACAAAAAAATGCAAATGTAATTAATTATAAAGATAATAGTATTCCACTTAAAAATAATGAACAAGGTTTTATTGATAGAAATTATTGTAATGACAAATATTTTACAAATGTTAATGGAGAAGGATATAACTTTGCTAAAGTTCGTGTAAGAAGTATTAGAACACCTGTAATGGGTGATAAGTTTAGTAGTCGTTGTTATGATGAAATGACAGAAGTATTAACATCAACTGGTTGGGTATTTTTCAAAAATTTAACAAAACAACATAAAGTTGCAAGTTTAGTTGATGATCAATTACAATATTTAAATCCTAGTGAACTTCATGAATATGATTATGAAGGTAAAATGTATGAAATTAAAAATAATCAAATCGATCTATTAGTTACTCCAAACCATAGAATGTTTGTTGCTAAAAGATTCAAAAATACTGATAAAACATCATATACTATTGAGAATGCAGAAGATATTTATAATAAAATCAGATTTTATAAAAAAAATGTTGATAAATGGATTCCAAATTTAAATGATAAAAATATTCCTCATGAATTAATTGTTAATGATGATAAGATTATTGGATTTAATATTGGTGAGAAAATGTATGATATTGAAGATTGGATTAAACTATTTGGTATTTGGATTGCAGAAGGATGTTGTGATAATCATGTAAATATTGCAGCTCATAAACAAAGAGTTAGAGATGTATTAATTAAATTAGAAGAATCAATGGAAATTGATTTCCGTAAATGTAAATATTCACCAGATGATTCTGATAATTGGTCTTGGAATTTATATGATAAAGATATGATTGAATACTTTAAACCATTAAGTGTAGGAGCAATTAATAAATATTTACCAGATTGGGTTTGGTATCTGGATGTAGAATTATGCAGACTTCTTATTAATAGTATATGTTTGAGTGATGGTCATGTTATGAAAAATGGAACAGAAAGATATGATACATCTTCTGATCAATTAGCTAATGATTTCCAAAGATTATGTTTGCATGCTGGTTGGTCTGCTAATAAAATGTTAAAAGATGTTAAAGGTAGTATTGGAGTTATTGAAAGAAAAGAAGGTAAATTAAAAGATAAACCTCAACATTTCAAAAGAAATGCAAATGCTTGGCGTTTAACCATTATTACAGCTCAAAATGAACCTAAAGTTAATAAAAATAAAAAAGAGAATGACCCAAATTCATTCCAAGATAAATGGATAGATTTTAAAGGAAAAGTATACTGTTGTACAGTTCCAGATGGATTAGGAGTTATTTATGTCAGAAGATTTGGTATTTCCCTATGGTCTGGAAATTCAGGTCAGAAAGGTACTTGTGGTATCCTATATCGTCAAGAAGATATGCCATTTACTAAGGATGGAATTGTTCCAGATATTATTATGAATCCTCATGCAATTCCTAGTCGTATGACTATTGGACAATTATTAGAATGTATTATGGGAAAAGTATGTACAACACTTGGAACTTATGGTGATGCAACACCATTTAATGATTTATCTGTTGAAGATGTTTCTAAATTATTAAGAGAACATTGTGGTATGGAATGTCATGGTAATGAGATTATGTATAATAGTCGTACAGGTGAACAAATTTCTACTGAAATATTTATTGGACCTACTTATTATCAAAGATTGAAACATATGACATTGGATAAAATTCATTGTTATGATCCAGATCATGAAGCATTAACTGATCAAGGATGGATCTTTATTAATAAAATTACAAAAAATCATAAAATTGCATCAATGGTTAATAATGCATTAATATATCAATATCCTTCAGAAATTCAAGAATTTGATTATAAAGGTAAAATGTATAATATTGAAACAGAACAAATTAATTTACAAGTTACTCCAAATCATAGAATGTATACTAAAACTCATAGGGCTATCGAATATAAGATTCAAACAGCTGAAGAAATATTTGGAATGAGAAAGAAATGGAAAAAAAATGTAGATATATTCGAACCAGATTTAACAAATGCTCCAGATAATCTTGTAATTGAAAATGGTGTTATCACTAAATTCAAAATTCCAGATACTGATTTAGAATATGATATTGATACTTGGATTACATTATATGGTATATGGATTGCTGAAGGACATGTTGGAAAAGATGATTATTCTGTACAAATTGCAGCTAATAAACCAAGAGTTAAAGAAGCTTTATTAAAAATTGAAAAAAATATGAATTATGAGTTTAGAAAAAATAAAGAATTTCCAGATGATAAAGTTGTAAATAGATGGATTATTCATAATGTTAAGTTAGGAAGATATATGTTACCATTTAGTGTAGGTGCAACAAATAAATATTTATCAGATTGGGTATGGTATCTTAATCGTGATCAATGTAAACAACTTATTGAATCATTATGTTTAGGAGATGGATGTAAACAAAGAAAGGGTAAAGGTAATTGGACTTATTCTACATCATCCACAAAATTAGCAAATGATTTTCAAAAATTATGTTTACATGCTGGTTGGTCTGCAACAAAACGATTACATTCAAAAGCAGGAAAATCTAGTATTCTCAAAAAAACTGGACAAGTTATTACAAGTACTGTTGATTCATGGCAATTATCAATTAATACATTTAAAAATGAACCATGTTTAAATCATAGACCTCATGAACCTAGACAAGATAAATGGATAGATTATGATGGTAAAGTATATTGTTGTACAGTTCCAAAAGGTGAAGGTATTATTTATGTTAGAAGAAAAGGAATTGTTTGTTGGTCTGGTAATAGTAGAGCAAGTTCAGGGCCAGTAGTGCTTTTGACACGCCAACCCGCAGAAGGGCGTGCTAGAGATGGTGGACTTCGCCTTGGGGAAATGGAAAATGAGTGCCTTTCTGCCCATGGAACAATTGGATTTCAAAAGGAAAGACTATTAGATTGTTCAGATAATTATAGAGTATTTATCTGTAAACAATGTGGATTATTTGCAGGATCTGTAAATCCAGATAAAAAATTATATTCATGCAAAGCTTGTAAAAATACAAATAATTTCTCAGAAATTAGGATTCCATATGCATGTAAATTATTAATGCAAGAAATTCAAACATTATCTATTGCAGCTAGATTTATTACATAGAAAAAATGTATTTTATTAAAAATTAAAATATAAAAATATTTATATTCTGCATAAGATGTGTCAATTAACTAAAATTCCAAATAAATTATTTTTTAAAAAAATAAAAATTGAAAGTTTTTTTATTTTTATTTTACTTTAAAAAATTAAAATGCCTAGAATAAAACCAAAATTAACATTTTGTAATGATAATACATGTATAGATCTAAATTGTATAAAAGAGAATAATGAAAAATATATTAATAATGAAGAAGAAAATAGTGAAGAAGATACTGAAAAAAATAATAATAATGAAGAAGATTTAAAATTTAGAAAAAGAATAAAATGTACTTTTGAGAATTGCAATAAAATTCCAATATTTAATTATCAAAATGAAACTAAAGCATTATATTGTTTTGAACATAAATTAGATAATATGATTGATATTATAAATAAAAAATGTTTAAATTGTAATTTAAGAGCTTATTATAATTTACCCAATGAAAAATCAGCATTGTATTGTAAAAACCATAAAAAAGATAATATGATAATTGTAACAAATAAAAATTGTTTAGATTGTAATAAAAAACCTGGTTATAATTATAAAAATCTAAAAACTCCAATATATTGTAAAGATCATAAAAAAGATAATATGGTAGATGTTAAAAATTTAGCATGTATAGAATGTGATAAACGCGCTACTTACAATATAAAAGGACAGAAACCATTATATTGTAAAACTCATAAAAAAAAGAATATGATAGATGTAAGAAGTATTACATGTTTACATGATAATTGTAATAAGCAACCTATATTTAATCTTCCTGATCAGAAAAAACCATTATATTGTTTAGAACACAAACAATCAAAAATGATAGATATAAAAAATAAAAAATGTATTGGTAAATTATGTGATACTAGAGGTCCTAAAAGAAAAATATATAAAGGTTATTGTCTTAGGTGTTTTATTAACACTTTTCCAGATGAACCAGTTTCCAAAAAATATTATAAAATTAAAGAAAAACATATCGCAGATTTTGTAAGAGATAATTTTAAAGATTTAGAAATTATCTTTGATAAACAAATTGATGGTGGATGTTCTAAAAAACGTCCTGATATCTTTATTGAATTATTAACTCATTGTATTATTATCGAATGCGATGAAAATCAGCACAAAGATTATAATTGCGAAAATAAACGTACTATGAAAATTTTTATAGATCTTGGTAATCGTCCAATTGTATTTATTCGATTTAATCCTGATAAATATATAAATAATGAAAAAATATCCATACCATCTTGTTTTGGATATCACGAAACTTTAGGTATTCCTATTATTCTTGATAAAAATGATTGGAATAATAGATTAAGTTCATTAAAATTAACAATAAATAAATATATTAATAATATTCCAGAAAAAGAAATTACAATCGAAAAATTATTCTTTGATTTTGAATAATAATTTATTTATAACAACAACAGTGTTCATAACCATATTTATTTTTTCCACATGTCATACATCTAATATAATCATGATTTTCATATAACCAATGACCTTGACAATTTAAATTTTTTACATTAAATGTAAGTTTACACGTTAAATTATCTATATTATAATTTTCTTTTGTTAATTTATGTTTCCTTATATATTCATCTAATCTTTCTTTATTATTAAAATATTTAAAATCATAATATCTATTATTATCTTTACTTGATAATTCATATAATTCAGGTTTTAAATATAATTTTTCCATATTATTTCTATGATTTTGTTCTAATTTACATTCTAAACATTGTTCATCTTCACATGCTTTTAATATATACCATTCTTGATAATATTTACAATTAAAACAATCATATTTTATTTTTATTTGATATAAATTTCCATGTTTACATAAACATTCTTCATCAAACCATAAATCATTTATTGGAATAATATTATTACACTTTATACAATATTGATTATTTTCTATTCTATTTATAAAACTCATTATAAATTCATAAATAATTTTTCTTTATATAAAAATATTATTTTATAATTATTTTCCATGTAATAATTTATTAATTATTATTTGAGATGGTTCACATACATAATTTTTAATATTTAAATCTGAATATGTTGTAAATTTTCCACCATCTGATTTTATAAAATTACAAATATCTCCTTGAAATTTACATGATGTTTTTGATAAAACAATTAATACATCACGAATTAAATAATTAATTTCATTTATAGCTAAATAATCTATTATTTTTTCTTCTCTTAAATAATGATCTATAAATTTATCTGCAAGACTTGAACCATACAAATCCATATTTCCAATACATTGTAAAATTACTAGGTGAGTCTCAGATAAATATTTAGAAAATTTATTATATATTTCTATTTCTCTACTATGTGGTTCAATATCTATAATCAAAATATCAAAATTTTCACTTAAAAATATTATATCATTAAATATATCTGCTTTTATATGATATCTTTTCATATCATTACATTCTTTTGATAATAACGATTCATTTTTATTATCAATTGATGTATATTCGAAATTATCTTTTGGATTATTACCATTTACTATATTTTGAAACATTAATGATCTGCCTGATCCAATATCTAAAACTTTAATTTTATTATTTATTTTATTTTCTAAAATATATTCACCAAATAAATTAAAAAATATTACACCCCATATTGTTCTCTTAAAATTATCATAGGCATCTTTAAATACTTCTATATAATCATTATTTCTTGATTGATATAACTCTATTAAATTTACTTCTGACCAATTTCTAATATTTGATTTAAGATTATATGAATTATTTAATGCTTTCTTTATAGCTTTAATAAAAAAATTTGATTGCATTTAAGTAGTATTAATATTACTTATTTTTATATTGTTATTTATATAAATTAATTAATCATAAATTAATTTATTATAAATTAATTTATATAATTATATTATATAAATGCCACCAACATTAGTACAATTAAAAGAATTAGCAAGAGAAAAAGGAATAAAAAATATTTCAAAATTAAAGAAAAAAGATCTAGAAGAATTATTAGGTAATTCTGCAAAAAAATTAGATTATGCAACAGAATTAGCAGATGTTGTTAATTTTAAAAAATTTCAAGATGACGATAATACAGTATATAAAAAAAAATGGGAATTAAAAAAAGAAAAATTATATATTGCAGTTTTAATTAATGATGAAGAAAATAAAGTAATAGCTATTAAAGGTGAAACTAGTGGTGGCAAAGGTTTAGGTAAAGGTGGTGCAAGATGGAATTATGATATAATTGATCTTTAATCATTACCGTTTTATGTTATTAACATTTATGATCATTATTATTGAATAAAAACATTTATAAATTAAATAAATACACATTCACATGTAATAAATTGTTTATATTTTTTTATAAATTTTTTAATTTCATGAATTATATCGATATCAAATATAATACATCTATTTTTTTGGTTTTATATTTTTTATATCATTTAATGAAAATATAATTCTTCTACTTATTTCAACATCATTTAAATATATAATTAAACTTAATGTACCACTTTCTAAAATACAATCTTTATGTAAAAACGCATACCTTGATTAGTATATAATATTCATGTTTTATTTTATTTCCTACAGTTTTTATTGATAAATTATTTTTATATAAAAATTTATCTATTATTTTATTATATTTGTTGCATCATCATGTAATTATAATAAATATTTTTTATTTGATAAATGATTTAATGATAATTCATTTATATTCATAAAACTATCAATTAATAAAATATTATATTTAATCATAATTTATTAGTAAAATTCATAAAAACTCCAATAAAAAAATCATCATCATATTCTAAACACCATTTTCTAAATCTTAATGGATGCCATATTTTTTTCACTAAATTCCTTTCTTATTATATAACTCTTTCAATACTCTTTTCTTGATATATAAAACTTTTTAATACATCTGTAAATTCTAATTTATTTTCATTATCTGGTAATTTATCAATTTTATTATACATTCCACATGAATATGTTAGATATAAATTATCATCTAATTTTGAATAAACATAACTATTACAAATTAATCTTCTTTCATAATTATTTTTTTATTTAAATATTTTATTAATTCAGGAATAGTTGATTCATCAAAATCTTTTATAATATTAAAAATTTTTATTTATTTCATTTAATAATTAATTTAATTCCATAAATTATATAAATATCTTTTTTAAATATTTTTAATACTTAATACTTTATTTAATTTATTTTTTAAATTATGATTATAAACTTCTTTACCTTGCTCAAAACGTTGTATAATACTACAGTCTAAATTACAGTTAATTGCTAATTGTTTTTGAGTTAATTTCATTTCCATTCTTTTTGCAATTACTTGATTAATATAATCCTTTTCAAAATATTTATTACTAATATCTTCAGATGAGATATCATTTAATTTTTTTACATATTGAGGAAGTCCATTACTTGTTATAATATTTTTTTCTTTATTAACAACTTTCTTTTTAAAAACTACTGGAGTCCAATCTTGATGATCCATAATAATGATTTATATTATTATTTTATTTTTTAAATAATTTTAATTAAAATTATTTAAAATATTTTAATCCAAAAATATCATCTTTATCAATATCTTTATTAAAATAATTTAATGTTCTAAGTGCATTATTTAATCGATCAATTGAGTTTTTTAATTGATTCTGTTGATTTATTGTTAAAGTATTCATATTTTTAAATCTAACTATATTCATATATATATTTGGTATTGTTCTTGTAGCTATATCTAAATCATTACACCATGAATCAACATTTTCTTGCATAAGTTTATATTTTTCAAGTTTTGATATAGATGTATATGTATTACTATCATCATCCATTTTTTATTATATAATTTTATATATTTTATTATTTATTAAACAAATAATTTTTAATTATATTTTATTCTATAAACTATTAGTCATTTATTATTAAATGAACTATTATTTAAATAAATACATAAATATAATTATTTAAATAAATACATAAATATAATTATTTAAATAACAGAATATGATTATAAATGATATATAAATTTCATATAAAATTGAAATTAATGATAAACATGTAGATTCTAGATTATGTAAAGAAGTTATTGATTTATGTAACTATTTACATTATAATAAAAATAAATTAATTAAAGAAGAAACTTTTCATTATAAAAATAGAAAAATATATTTACTAAATATTAATAAAAATAATGAAATTCATATTCAAGCTTGTTCAATAAATAATTCCAATGTTTTTTTATATGGAATAATTAGTGAATACAAAAATAATATTTTAAATTATTTATTTTATATGAATAATCATTTTGATGATTTTTCAGATATTAATTTATATGGTTGGAATTTTATTTATTTCCATTCAGATGGAACACCAAATGAACAATCTGATTCAATACCTAAATTATAATCTTTTCCATATTTACTTGTTACTATTTTTATTAAACCATCTTCTCCCCATGATTCACCCCAACTATTTTTGATAATCCAATATTCAATTTCATTTTCAATTCCCCATCCAATTATTGAAATTACATGATTTAAATAATGTATTGCATTATATACATATTCTTTATATATACCTGATTCATATTTTTCCATATTTTCAGTTACATATATTGAACAAGTAATTGGTCCACGACTATATATTTCAGATTTTATTGCAATTATATCATTTGATTTAATTATGCCATATTCTTCTATATATAATCTTTTATATTTATATATTGGATAACATTTATATGAATTACAAGTATAGCATTGATGTATATCATTACATTCTTGATCTGATGCAATATAATAATTACATGAATCTTGTGGAATACCATAATTATATGCATATGAATAAACAAATCTATGATCACCACCATCACATGTACCTGCTTTAGAACAATTTATAACATTTTGAATAGAAAGTCTTGTTAATGGAAATTTATTATTTCTTCTTATATTATCACGATCTTCAAGTACTGATATAACTGCGTGGGCCCAACAACTACCACACCATTGCGGTATATGTTGGTTTCTTATTGGTGAAATATAATTAATACCATTTAAAGATCTCCAATCAAAATTTTTTGGTAAATTTTCAGATTTTAAATATGGTTTACTTGATTTTATTATTTCAGTAAAATTATTATATTTATATATTTTTGATATTCTCGTCGGTTTAATATAGTTTATTGCATTAATAGAATTTATTAATAAAAAAAATAATAATTTATCATATAACATAATTTAATTATTATAGACAAATAAAAAAAATAATTATTTATTATTTAATAAATGTTAAAACAAAAATTATTCATCATCTGTTATTAATGGTTCTGTATTAACAATAATATTATATGCTATTTCATCATTTGGAAAATATTTTAATGCTTTCTGTCTAGCTATTTCAATACCTTGAAATGTTCTTATACTTATTTTATGATTTTGCCATTCCCAAAAATATGTTTTAAACATTTTTTATTATAAAAGATATAAAAAAATTATTATATTTATTGCATTTTTTATTTTATAATTAAAATTTTTTATTATAAAATTATAATGGGATATTTTTTATACTCAAGCAAATAAATTATGGAACACTTAAAATTTTTAAGTTTACAATATTTATTTATTGAAGTATATACGAGTCGGTTATTGTTTATTTTCTCCTCAATAGACCTTACCCTCGCTACGTTAATATGCCTTCACTCTATTATTCCAAATACTTGGCAGATAATAGACCATTAACAATTTATTATACGCCCTATATTTTTTCCAATTTTTTATTTACTTCTACTCGACACAACATCATTGACCTAGTAGGAAGAATAAAGCAATCTAAAATATTTATAGCAGCGTTGAGGTCTCTATCAATAGAGATAAAAATTCTATTTTTATTAATATATTTATTTCTCAATTCTAAAAATCCTTTAATTTTTAGTAATTAATGTTTTAGGCTCACCATAAAATCTAGTATTCTTTTTAGTAAAAACCTTGTCTTTTAATACATATTCTAATTAATTCTTTAAATACATTAATTTTTAAGGTTAATAATATAAGTTTTTTTAATTTAGTAATTGAAATAAATGAATCATTTGCAATCAATAATATAATAATATTTACAATTTAATCAGATTTATAAATTTTATTTGGTTTAGTATTAGAATAATTCAAAATAAAATAAATTGATTTCTCCATATTACATATATTATTAATAATATTCAAATTATTGAAAAAAAATATTATATAAAAAAATTGCTTCAATACTACAATTTATTTATATTTACATTCAATTATACCTGAAAATTAATTAAAAAAATTTATTTAATATTTCAGATTTTTATATATTTAATTTAATTATAAATTAGATTTATTAATAAATCTAATTAACTGATTAATGATGATTGTGATTTACTATGTATTATTTTTTCTGATTTAAAATGTATTATTTTTTTTTATTTTTAATTTATTTTTATTATCTAAAAATATTTCAAGATATCTTATTATTTTTTTTATATCATATTCATCAAATAATAATTCTTCTAATATTTTATGTAAAATATCACAATATTTGTTTATATTATTTTCATCTAAATCTATATAATAAAATTCTTCTTTTATTTTTTTTTTAAAATCTATATTTGGAAATGTATTAAATATTGTATATATTATATTATTTATATTTATAAAAGTTAATTTTCCAATAAGTTTTTCAGATAATAATCTATCATAAAATAATTTAGGAACTAATGCTATTTTATATTCTGCCATTTAAAAAATTTATATTTATCTTTTTAATAATATATTATATTTAAATATAATATCAAATTTTATATAATTTTATATTTAATTATAAATTAATATATATAAAAATTTTATGTATTTTATATTATAAAAATGATTTATCTTGAAAATTTAAAAAATTCTCAAACACAACCTATTAATATACCCAAAGGTAATAAAACTTTTCAAATTAAAACTCATTCAAATAATGAATTATGGTTACTAGCACAAAGTCATGATATTTCTAATAATCTTATAGTTGGAAATATAATAAATACACCCCCCTCTATAAAACCTTATAATAAAGGTGATAAATTATTATTTCATATAGATCATATATTTGATATTAATATAATAAAATAAATTTATATTTTATTATAAAAGATTAAATATCTAAATCTAATATTATTGGAATATGATCACTACCATTATACTCACGTAATATATCTGAATTTTTAATATTTTGTTGTAATTTATCAGATATTAAAAATATATCAATTCTCCACCCTTTATTATTTTCTCTTGCTTTTCCAAAATTACTAAACCAACTATATTTTTTTTCATTTGGATGTAAATATCTAAATGTATCTATCATTTTACATTCTTTTTTTAATTCTAAAAATGCATTTCTTTCTTCTTCTGTAAATCCATGTGATCTATTGTGTCCTTTAATTGTATGAATATCTAATTCAGTTGGAGCTACATTTAAATCTCCTGTATATATTACTAATTTTTTTTCTTGTAATTTATTTATATATTTTTTTATTTTAGATTCCCATATATTTATTCTATAATCCAAACGTGATAAATCTGGTTTTGAATTAGGAACATATACATTAATTAAATAAAATTTATAAAATTCTAGACAAATTAATCTACCTTCTTCATTTTCAGAAAAATCTTCAAGTACATTAATAGGTTCTTCTTTTGATAATATAGCCACTCCACTATATCCTTTTTTATTTTTTGATGATAATATTTTTTTATATTTAAAATTTACATCCATTTTACAATCTTCTGGACATTTTGTTTCTTGCAAACATATGATATCTGGATCTTGTTCTAAAATTAAACTTTCTAATACATTTTTATTTTTTGTATCTCTTTTACCATTTTTATCTTTTTCCAAAATTGCACGTAATCCATTAACATTCCAACTTATTATTCTCATTTTTATTAATTGTATTAATTTTAATAATATAATCAATTTTTAAATATAAAAAAAAATTTTTAAAATTAATGTAAAAAAATAATATTAATATTATTTATTTAAAAATAATAATAATATTATTACTGTATAAAATACGAATATTGTAAAAAATAATATATTCTTATATGGACTACTTAAAGAACAAGAATCTGAAAATTTTTCTATAATTTCTTGTTTACAAAAATCTTTATTTACAACTTTATTTTTTATATCGATTCCTGCAAAATTATAATAGTCTTCTAATGTTCTTACAGTTCCTAATCCATATTTTTCTATATTATTTTGTATATAATTTGGTAATTCAATATTATCTTCTGATAATTTTATTAACATTTTTATTTTATTAAAAGCATCTTCATCAGAATATGTTTTATCTGTCCATATTTTTGGAGCTTCTTCTCTTGTATAAAAATGAAATACTAAATTTTCAGATGGTGTATATATATCATATCCTGCTGTCCAACAACGAATAGAATGACTTATTTCTTCTCCAACAAATAAAAAATCAAGATTTGGATCAAATGGTACATCTCGTAATAATTTTGATTCAGAAAATAACATTCCACCAGCTATATATGGAGTTTCAACATAAGTATGCTTTGATATAGAAATTGCTTCTGCACCTAAAAATGATATCATACCTCGATCATTAAAAAAACTTTTACATATTCTAGGTACTTCATTTCCTTTATTATCATTATTCGCTGCTTCTAATTCTTTAGGATAATGACTTAATATTACATTTTTTGATTTTGTAGTATTTTTTATTTCATGTATCATATTTACAGCTTTTTCATCCCAATCTTTTAATAATATAGAATGACTATCTATTTGAAAAAAATATTCTTCACCATTCCATAATGTACTACATAAGTAACGAGCATATGTTGGACCTTTTGCTTCCCAATTTTTTAATCTAATTAATCTAATATTATTTTCATATTTTTTTATTAATTCGGAATTTAGATCAAAACATTCTGCATCTTCATCAGTATTTTGTTGACATATTCCTATAAAAATATTTCCTGGATATTTTGCATTTGAATATAATGATTCGATCGTTTTTGAACATAATTCATCTCTATATGAAGCAATTGATACAAATATTGCATTTTTTTTGATAATCATTTTTTATTATATATTATAGATTTATTTAATTATAAATAATAGGAATATTATTCATAGCATTCAAATTATTCATTACTAAATTATTATTAAAAGATTCTACTAAAGGTTTTACATTATAAACTTTTATATAATATGAATTACTTGATTGTAAATTAATATTAGGTGTATAGTATATTTTATATTCATTTTCATTTAAATCTTCTATTTTTACTACTTGTAATGTTTTACTCATATTATTAATATTTGTACCCATACTAAATCCATTAGATATATTTAAATTAAATATATCTTTGTCTAATATTCTAGACTTACTAATTGTAAAATATCCATCTCCTACATTATTAATCTTTTTTGGAGGTTTAATTTTTGGTATAAAAGGACTTCTTTTTATGATTGGTGGTTGTCCTATAGCTTCTGATGATATAGTATCTTGATTAATAATAAAAATTTTTTCTGTTGTTGTAATTGGTATATTTGTAATAATTGGTCCATAAGTAGTAGTTGTCTGTGGATATATTGTAGTGGTCGGTGCAAATGTAGTAGTAGTTGGTCTAGCAGTTGTTGTTGTAGTGGTTGGTGTAAATGTAGTAGCAGTAGGTGCATAAGTAGTTGTAGTAGTTGGTCTAATGGTTGTTGTAGTGGTTGGTGTAAATGTAGTAGTTGGTCTAATGGTTGTTGTAGTGGTTGGAGTAGTTGGTCTAATGGTTGTTGTAGTTGT
>Ga0209358_10000746_pt1 | contig 27777 bp, 49 predicted proteins | sample LauGreFa1BDMLBSN_2_FD_187574 | JGI IMG/M metagenome (GOLD analysis project Ga0209358, IMG submission 187574) | Freshwater lake microbial communities from Lake Michigan, USA - Fa13.BD.MLB.SN (SPAdes) (version 2) | ecosystem: Environmental > Aquatic > Freshwater > Lake | place: Lake Michigan, USA...
AGAAGGGGGATGAAAAAGCTTTATATCTAAAGGATGTATAGAATAATAACCCACCCAACCTCCCCAAAGTTACAACATCCTTCAGATAGGTTCCAAATTTATTTTTTAGTAAAGCCACATCTTGACAAACACTCCCCTATAGTAAAGCTTTAGCTTGACATTCCCCCCTACCAGGTTTCACGTGAAACAGGTCCCCCCTGTTTTTTACCCTCTGGAAAAACCCCCCTATCCGTGAGGGGGGAGGTTACTCCACACCAAGGACCCGGGGGCAGGTTGCGCGGTGGGAGCCACCCCCCGTGTAATTCGTTAACAAGGAGTCACCTTGTAAAAAACTGTCGAATAATTATGGCACAAGAACTGCGTATCAAATCAGGCGTATGGTCAGAGAAAGGCAATTTCACTGCAAAAACTGCGTACGGTAAAACTTTCTTCATCCACAAGAACCAGATGGCTGAGTTGGGCTACGAGCCTAAGGCTGATGTTAAGTTCCCATTCTATGCAGTGGTTGACACCACTATGATTGGTCAACTTGACAAGAATGGTGACCCTCTGATGGGAGAAGATGGTAAGGCCGTGCAGGTTGCTCGTGAGAGCGCACTGTCCGTGTTCAGCACACTCGAAGAGTTGCAGGCTTGCGCCATCGAAGAGCGTACTATTGGTGCAGACATCGAGATTGCTGTTCAGCAGCACGTTCGTAGCAAGGTTAGCACCAGCGGTCTCAGCGAGTCTGCTGTCAACAGCATTCTTGCCAGTTCATTAGTGTAAGATTAATCGAAAGTCTCCTCAATCAGGGGAGACTTTCTTTATTCCTTATATATATGGGTGGGGAATATGTAATATTCTGTTGGGTGGGACATATTAAGATGCATAACTCATTGATTTCGTGTGAGTTAGTGAGTGGTAGTATAACCCATAGCACCTTTTAGGCCTATAATTACCATTTCTCAATAACCAAAGGCTATATAGCATAAATATAGCATTAATTAGAGCTTAGTGAACAACCACACACATCAACCATACATCTAGGGATAGATACTACATTTAGTGTAGTACATAGAAAAGCTATTCCATGAGACAATCTAGCAGTAGAGCGTCTTAGATGTGTGTATGTTCACTATTAATGCACCATTTCAGCTTCCCAAGTTTATTTGGAATTCTCATAAATAGTTCTTATATTTACATCATGAAAGCAATTTATAAGATAACCAATCCTAATGGGAAGGTGTATATTGGACAGACTAAGAATGTGTCTAGAAGGAAGCATGAGTATAAAAGGATGCATTGTAAGCATCAGGTTATGCTCTATAATTCTATTCAGAAGTATGGCTGGGATAGTCATACGTTTGAGGTGATTGAGTATGTGGAGGATGATTTGGCAAATAGTAGAGAAATCTATTTCATAGAACTCTATAATAGTCTTAATGATGGACTAAACCTAACGCCTGGTGGTATTGGTTATAATATATCAGATGTTCAGAAGAAGAAAATATCCAATGCGCTGCTTGGAGCAAAGAATGTTAGAGCTAAAACCGTATATCAATACGATTTGCAAGGTAATTTAATCAATAAGTGGTTGGCAATGAAAGACATAGAACGAGCTCTCAATTACAAAACAACAGCTCTTTCTGCTGCCATAAGAAAGAAAAGACCAGCTTATGGATTTATATGGTCTCACGGAGATTTTTATTTACCATCACCTAAAAGAGCTAGTGGTGGTGGTAAAACTAAAAGAATATATCAGTATTCTAAAGATGGTGTATTAATCAACACATTTAGCTCAATCACTGAAGCTGTAAAAGCTACAGGATTGAATAGAAGCACCATCAGAAGGAATATTCAAGATATTAGTACAAGTAGATCATCTATTTGGACTAATGAACCTTTGCATTGACAGATGTAATGTAGCTCAAAGATAAATAACGTACAGGTGCTACATAAAATAGTGATAGAGAAACTGTATTACATCTGAGTGCAGAGGGATTACAGTGAATGTAATACATTTAATGTGGGGTGGACACAACCACAGCTGTTATTATGTTATAGGTGTTTATCTGTTCTACTTCATAGAATAGAGGCTTTGATAGTGAGGCTTAAACTATTATTTTTTCCTTAAACCCTTAATAATCAATCATTTAAACCCTTTTTATGAAAATTATGTTTGATGTAAGAAACAACGAGCTTACAGTGTACATACACACATTTACAGCTGTAGACAATCAGATCCTTACTGAGAGACTTCATGTACATAGTGAGTATGATACGAAATGGGAAAATAAGCTGCGTGAGTGGTCAGAGGCTAAGTATTACAAATGGCACAATGATGAAACCATGCGTGGACATGAGACATGTATCACCATACTCAAATTCATGCAGGTGGACTCTGTTAATGATTTCATTATTGATATTAACACATATTTGTACAAAGGAGACACCTTACGTAAGGAAACTGGAGTGCTCATGATTGACTACAAAGACCTTGATATAGATGAAGAGCCAAAATATGATTCTGCAGGCTTTACAGAGCAAGATAGATAAACCCTTATTAATCAACAATTTAAAATGCTTGTTATGAACAATGAAACTATTTACACAATAGTCCCTGAGACTATAGATGGTAAGTCAATAGGGAATTATACACGAGAAGAGCTTGTTAGAGCTAGTTTTTGTTATTTACATGGTGATTTACAAGATAAGGTGGGGGGATATGACATATTCAACATGCTAAGATCTGAATTAGAACCTGGACAGAGGAATGACTATGTACTAACAGATGAGTTTGGACCAGGCATATATTCATGTGTATGCATGGGTGAGCCTTGTACATTCTTCAGATGGAAGCGTATGCACTATAAAGGACTTGTGGTCTTTAATGCAGATAAGGAGTCATACGAATATGCATCTAAATGTTATGAAGAAAGAGAATATTCAATTTAACTTATTATTAATCAACAATTTAAATTCATTTAACATGATTGCACTTCTAATTATGACCATATGGACATTATGTTTCACTATGGCAGTTACAAAGATTGAGAACCTAGGTATTAACAAATGGTGGAAGGGAGGTTTATTCTTCCTTCTGGCACCAATTATTAGCATAGTTGTGCTCGTTGGATGGGGTGTTACAGGCTATATGAGCGATGACTGGGAAAATCTAATGTAAACAATTTAAAATCAACGTATTATGGCAAATTTATGTCATTCAGAGCACGATGAAGCTCTTATCACCTATCCACTTCCTCTAAAAGAGCAAGATGGTAAGAAATTATGGGTTATTAATGGCTACAAAGTGTGGGCTGAAAACTATGAATCAGCTCTTGAACTTGCAGCTATGATTGATACATTTTAATGGCTATCTTTACTAGTAAGCTGATCCTGTAGCTCAGCTGAATAGAGCAACAGCCTTCTAAGCTGTGGGCCATTGGTTTGAATCCAATCAGGATCACGAATTTTCATAAGCCAAGCAATCGTTCGGGCCTGTGTTTCCACACTGGGCCCTTTATTTTTTAATCTATTAAATTAAATAAACATGGAAAAAGCTTCCAAAATCATCCTCATTGTAATTGTAATGCTAGCTTTAATCAATGGGCTAATGTCCTGTGCTACACAAGGATATGGCTGCAAGGGCAAAGGCAAAATCATTACACGTGTTAAACAATTCTAAATCAATTAGTTATGAAAACTATCCTTTTATCCCCTCGAGACTTTATTTTGTTCAAAACCTTAGCCAACCGTATTCACCTTATTTTTATGTATAAAGTGCTGCATGGTGTATTCCATGTAGAGGCTGATGCATTACGTCTTGACGAGTTGGGTTACTAAGGATGAAAGGACAGCCCTGAAATATGGGCTGTTCCTTTTTTATATTTGAATATTTGTAAAGATTCATGCAAACAATAATACATAACACATTTTAAATCAATTAAAAACAAATAACATGGCAATCAACACATTCGTGACTAAAAAGTCAACAAGCAAGTATCCCAAACTTATGACAAGTAAGGATGATGGATATGTTTATTTATTCATAGAGGATGGTTTAGCTATTCCTCTGAACAATCCAGATTATTTCCAAGGATTGGACACAGAGGATATAGCAGACTGGAATATGGATAACTTTGAAGATTTTAATGGTTCAATCACCTTATCAAACTAAAGCATGTTTGCTAGTATTAAACGTTACGCTATGCGTGACATACAATTTAAAGACATGGCACAACAAACAGCAGTAGAATGGTTGTGGAATGAAAGCTTAAAAAAAGAATTACAAGCATCTGACTTTGAACAAGCCAAAGCAATGGAGAAAGAGCAGATAATGAATGCTGCGTGTTATGATCCGTTTCTTGAAAATCTGCCTAAATCAGAGGGAGAGAAATATTATAACGAAACTTATAAAACTAAATAACATGATAGGGACAATCTTTAGAAAGCATGTGGAAAAACATGAAATGGGCACTGCTGGTAAGTCTATGTATCAGAGCTGGAAGGTGGTAGCTGATTTAGGGAATGGTATCTATAACTGCGTACGCGTAGATAGTACAAATGATCCTCTAGGTACAGCTAGCCCTCAAAAGCGTACATTCAAACTGCAGGACATTATAAATCACCTCAAAAATAAAGAGTGATGTTTTACACTGTCGAACTTGTGCTTAAGAGCTATATGCCTAGGCAATTAGAGCCTGGAATGTGGTTTATCACTAAACTCAATCCTGGCACTAGAAAAGAATACACAGAAATATGGGCGCTTGACAAAACTCCCTCACAACCCCTCGAAGAATTTATCGCCATATATGGTGCACCCGTAGAGCCCTATTTAATTTATGATGAACAAGTGATTGCTGAGCCACACGAGATTGGTTGGTGGGACAGTGGACCAGACTATGAAGATCTCAGAGATATTGAGCTCAAGGATATTAATTTTATTCTAGAAGAATATGATGGATATGTTGACATTCAAATCGATGAGTGGGATTTTGCTCATGAGGAAGAACTAAACCCTATTATTTACGCAGAAAAAGTCACTCTATGTATTCCTGGTACATATGATGAAGATGATGATGATGAATGGGAAGATGATGATGATGAATATGATGAAGGAAAAGATCCATTCTTTGATCACATGGATGATGATTCCTGGAAATAAGACTAAAATAAAAACATTTATGAAACTAATTAAAGAATTCCTATTTGGCAGACGTGCAGAAGCTGTCTGTCAGATTAAAAAAGGTTATCACACTGTACAACCAAAGCTTCATTCACAAGACTTCTACGAATGGTGTAAGGAGTTTAGAGTGGGCATTCTGTCTGATCGTAAGCCTATAAACTATTAATTATGGGAATGGATGTTTATGGTATTGCTCCTCAAACAATTGGGGACCAACCACAGAGACCAGAAAACTGGGACTCTATAACAGAATATGAACGTGATATGTATTACAATGATGTCAGTATTTGGAAAGTTAATAATCCTGGCACCTATTTCAGAGCTAGTTGCTGGTCTTGGAGACCTATTCACGCTATATGTGATATAGCTATACACATTGCTGAGCTCCCTTTTGATACCAATGAATGGGGAGAGAACAGTGGGTTTGGCTTAAAGACACAACAAGAGTGTGATGCACTGGCTGAAGCTATTGATCTCTATTTAATACTTAACAATGCCAACATGTATGACATAGATGATACAATGTATCTCTGTCTTGGTAGTTGGAGTACGAGCGATGGTGAATTTATAGGAAAAGAGCTAGAAGATAAACTCAATCAGGACCATCCTAGAGGTACAATACTATATCGTGGGGTGGTGGCTGATGATGGTAAATTAGCTTGGCCAGCGCACAGCTGTCCTCTATATCACATACAAAACTTTGTAACATTCCTTCGCAAATGTGGAGGATTTGAAATCTGGTGACATGACTACATATGCCCAAACCCTTGCTGCTCAGCCAGACAGAAGGAGAAAGAAGGAGGTCAGAGACTTCCTTTTTTCTTTATTTGCAGGCTTTGAGCTAAACAGAATAGTGGGACTCGCAGGCCCACATATTGAAGATTATATAGAATTCTGTAAATCAAAAGGATATACAGAGTTTGAAATCTATGAAATGGACAAACTAACTGCCTTACATCAACTAGTTCATCTTAACGATAGTGTACAGCTTAAACTCAAAAACATTTTGGAAGCTAATCCTGACCAACCTGGTACACTGTATGATTTAGACTATTGCGTTACAGGTAGATATATGAAGGAACACATGATGAGATTCAAAAGCAACTTCATTATGACCTTCTCTGGTAGAGTGTCCTTAAAAGAAACAATGGATACATTTTTTGACGTGAGACAAGAAAAGGTGGTAGACATGGTGGAAAATAAGCGTCCTATGAGACATAACACTTATTTTACTAATAAGGGTGTGTACGTACAGCTATCCTACCGTGACACATCACCTATGTTTTGTATCGCTAAAATTGCTTAATCATGGCTATTGTAGACATCCCAGCTCGTGTTTGCCCACATTGTGGTGGTACAAGATGGAGCTTAGAACCCAAAAACACAGGGTTTGTACGCTACAGATGTCCTGTATTAGCACTAGAAAGGCGCAAACGCTGGAAAGAAAAGAATCCTGACCGCGTTTTGCAACATGAAAAGAAACATGCTGCAAAAAGAGTGGCTGCAGGGTATTTTAAAGAAAGAAGACAACTAATTAAAGAACAAACAATTATTAATCAACAATTAAATTCAAACAAAGTGGCAACTAACAAATTTTTCTACAACTGGAAAGAAATCAAAGAACTAAAAGATCTCATTCGTACAGGGGAACCTATTTCACGTATTGCTAAAAGAGAGTGTGCTCGTTTCAACACCAGTGCTCAAGCTTTACAAATGAAAATGTACAAGCTTGCTAAAAGTACCAATAATATTAGAGAGTGGGAAGGTCCTAAGAAAATACGTAGAACTAAGGCTCAAATGGCTAAAGCACAAGCACCTACCAACAAAGGGCTCACTGTTCCTGAAGGAACCACATTTGAGGGTACACCCAAGAAAGTGGAAATCCACACTGATCACTTCCGTATTTATTTCTAAATCCATAAATACTCATCCTTATGTCAACACTCGTCTATCGCTCTGCCTGGAGCACAGTAACACCCTTAGTTTATCAAGATGGCTCTGATGACACAGCTGTTAATGAATTCATTGACAGAGTGTTCAAAGCTAAATTGCGTACAACAAGATTAGTTCTTGATAACAACAAGATGTATTACAAACCTAGTAATCAGTACAAAAGATTTGTTGTTCGCATGCGAAAAATTAAGTAGATTTGGGCTACGGTTCCTACTCTCATTTAGAGGGTAGGAACTTTTAAATCCAAACCATATGGCAAAAGACAAATGCGTACTATGTGGCGCAGAAACTCCCTATGATGAGAGTGTACACATAGATTATAGACATGGATATATTGAAGGAGCTGGACAGCTCTGCAAATCCTGTTATGATAGGGGAACAAAACGAACGCACATCACTATTCCTGCGGACGTTATTTATAATACCCCGAATGATCAAGAATTAGGACAGAAGGTGAGAAATATTTATAATCAAACTAATTAAAATGGCTACTAAAAAGAAAGCTGCTCCTAAAAAAGCAGTAAAAAAATCTGGATACCTGTATATTGATCTATTTAACAATAACACTGCAGATGTTCAGCTAGATTGTACTAATGGTGAAATGATAGAAGCACTTGCAACCGTGTTCAGTGATGCTAAGCATCCTGTCACTAGAATAGTTGTTACAGCATTAGGTTTAGCAGTTACTGAACTGGAAAAGAAAGAAAAGAAAGTTAAGAAGAAAGCAGCTACTAAAAAGAAGAAATGATGAATGTGATCATTTATGATATCGAAACCTTAAAAGAATACTTTCTAGTGGTAGTATTAGTTCCTCAAGAACCGTATAGAGTATTTAAAGTTAATCAAGAAGAGAACAGTCTGGGTGCGTTTGTTAAGTTCACCGAGCAGTATAAAGATTATTATTGGGTGGGCTACAATAATCTTCGGTTTGACTCTCAAGTGGTGGAATGGGTACTGCGTAACAATGAATATTGGCATGAGCTTTCCAACTTGGAAATAACAGCCAAAATACACCAGAAGGCAGCTGATGTCATACATGACGCTAATTTCGATGTGTTTCCTGAATTTAGGGAGTATGACCTAAGCCTCAAACAGATTGATCTCTTCAAGATTCACCACTTTGACAACAAGAATAGACGTGTTAGTCTTAAGCGCTTAGAGTTTGAGATGGACCTTGAGAACATTGAAGAAATGCCTATACACCATGACAAGACAAACATGACTAGGGATGAAATCATCCTTACGACAGAATATTGTTTGAATGATGTGTGGGCCACTTATCAGTTCTACAAGGTGACTATTGGTGATACAGATCATCCTTTGTATAAAGGTGATAACAGAATACAGCTCAGACAGGATATACAGGATGAGTTTGGCATTCCTTGTCTAAACTATTCTGACAGTAAGATTGGTGATGAGATGATCAAAAAGTATTACTGCCAGGAGAAGGGTATAGACTATAGGGACCTACCTAAAAAGGGTAAGTTTGAGAAGAAAACTTATGTCAAAAACTGTATTGCGGACTATGTACAGTTCCAAACACCTGAGCTGCAAGAGTTTCTAGCACGCATCAGAAAGATGAGTTTGGGTATGCAGGATGATTTCAAAGAGGAACTACACTTCTATAACAATGTGTATTCCTTCATGAAAGGTGGTTTGCATACAGAGAACGGTCCCAAGATCTTTGAAGCTGATAATGAGCACGAGATTATAGACTGGGATGTATCCAGCTATTATCCAGCCATTATCATTAACAATGGTCGTTATCCAAGACATTTGGGTAAAGAATTCCTTCAGGGCTATAAGACAATGTTTGAGAAAAGATTGGAACTCAAGCCTTTAGCTAAGAAGGACAAGAAAATCAAGGGTATTGTAGGAGCACTAAAGCTTGCTGTAAACTCAGTTTATGGTAAGAGCTCTGACATACAGAACTGGATTTATGATAGACAGCTCACTATGTTCACCACCATTACAGGTGAGCTGAGCTTAATGATGCTTATAGAAGCTTATGAACTGGCTGGCATTAATGTCATATCTGCTAACACAGATGGTGTAACAATTATGATCAAAAAATGTTACATAGACAAGATGCACGAGATAAACAGCTGGTGGAGTGAGCTAACACAATATGAGCTCGAGAGGGCTGACTATCAAAAGATTATATTTTCCACGGTAAATGACTATCTTGCAATAAAAACAGATGGAGAGATCAAGAAGAAAGGCGATTTCCTCACGGATTTTGAGCTTCATAAGAACAAGTCAGCGCGTATTGTCCCAATGGCTCTGGAACAATATTTTGTTAGTGATATACCTGTTGACACTACTATTCGCAACCATAGTAATATCTTTGACTTCTGCCTCAGACAGAAAGCCTCAAAAGACTTCCATTACGAAGGAATAGATAGATCCACAGGTGTTAAAACTGTGTACAATAAGCTGATTCGTTATTATATCTCCAACACTGGAGAGAAGCTTCTAAAAATCAAGAATGAGGATTCTACAAGTGGTGCTGCAGCTGTTTCCCAAGTGGAAGCTGGTGAGTGGCCAGCCACTGTATGCAACAAACTTGACAAAAAACATCCTCTGGATAACATCAATTATGCCTATTACATTGAGCGTGCTGAGAAGCTCATTAGGAAGATTGAAACAGAAGGTAGAGCTCGCAACATAGTCGTAAATCCTAACCAATTAAGTTTATTCTAATGGATATCAAAAAAGGAGACAAGTTTAAGGACTATATAGGTACTCCTTGTTTCATTAGCTACATCAAGGGAGACATTATAAAGCTGTCATTCATAGAAGAGCGTCCACACGTAGAGGTTTGGGATAAGAAGGAATTCTTAGCTGAGATTAGCAAGAATAGATTCTTTCCTGAACCACGCGTTGTGGTGAATAGAACAAACATCACCACACATCTTATTGAATATCAGCTAAATATGGTGGGCAAAACAATAGAGCAAGCTTATGAGTTGGAAGATTGGTATCAGCAATGGACCATGACAACAACACAGTTTGAACTCTTCAAAGCATATGCAATCCCTCTGCTTCGTAAGGTATTTAAATTCAACAAACGAAATGCGGAGAGTACATTTGACTGGTTTAATCTCCAGTATGGTCTTCGCATAAAAGACTAATCCATGTTCTACTTTATTATCACCTTTGCAGTGGTTTTCACTGCATGGATAGGATGGGAGCTATACAGAGCTCCTAATATGGAAGATGAAAATGATACACTGTATGACCCAACCACTACATGTTGGGATGATGATAAAAATCATACAGAAGGAGGCTTTCACTAAATCTTTTTTTATGAATAACGATAGAGAGTCTGCGAAAGCAGAGATGATGGGCCTTTTTGCCCTATTTATCGCAATGTTTTTAATTACAGTTTTTGATAAATGTTAAACAACTATGGGATCACAATCATTCACCGTAAGAAGCAGAGGCATGTCTGCTAAAGAAGCATATGACAGAGCTGTAGAAGAGGCTGAATCAGAATATGGCCATCAACAAGGATATAGTGGCGCTATTAATGCTACACCAGGATTTAGAGATGTGACAAAGGACTACAAGTCTTCTAGTCTTCCTAAATACAATTTTATTGAAAAGCGCATGGATATTCTCACTAAACACCAAGGCGCAGAGTGCATTTGTATTACAGAACCCAAGACCAACACCAACAAGATTAAAACACAGGTGGACCATGTTGTAGAGAAAGGCACCAAGAAATGGGTGCTTCTGTATTGTGTTTATGAAGCCTGGAGTGGTAAGTTTGTAGCATCTTTTGACAAAAAGGGTGATGCTGTAGCTAGAGCTCGTCAGCACACAGAGAAAACACAAGCTGAAACGCATGTAAAAATGGAGAAGAAACTTGAGAAGGGAACACCTCTCACTGCTAAAATCACCTACAAAAAAGCAAAAGATGAAAAAGAAGGCGAATGGGAGTTCTACGGCTGGGCAAGCTGTTGATTACACACTTGTTACAACCAGAGCAAAGCTCGTGGGTAACATCCTTTATTATTCAGGCGATGAGTTTGAAACAACAGATGACATTACAGAATTAGCAATGGAATCTGAGGAAGAACTGGTTGACAGACTCATTAACCTTTTAGATTATTACTATGATAAAGCCAACGAACTTTCCTGAAGATTTTGAGCGGGAAGCACTAAAAGATTCTGTATATTTGCTAGAAGAACAACAAAGAATACTGCAGGAGATTAATGAAGAAGAACATAGACTGCCTGCGAAGATTACGCTTTTAACACCTCTTCCTGAATCTACGACAAATGAATCTGAAGTTAACACCCTACCATTTTGAAGAGCTAATTAAAAAGAGTTATTCTCTTGATCTAATTTTCTTACTAAAGCTTGTCGAAGAACAGTATGACATTGCTTCTCTAAAGGAAGCTAGTGTAAAGATTGCTGCTCTTCATCAAACTTTAGTAAGAAAAGGATTGATTACAGAAACAGAGGATAAACTCACCACCATGGGTCAAGAGCTCATTAAGTTTATTGACACCAAAGAACCAAAGAAGATTGTAAAGAAGAAACCTGCAACCACAGAGTTTGAAGAGTGGTGGAAAGCATATCCAGGTACAGACACATTTAAGCATAATGGTAAGAGCTTTACAGGTGCAAGAAGCTTGAGACAAAACAAGGATGAGTGCAGGTTGAGGTTTGATAAGATACTTCTAGAGGGAGAATATACAGCAGCTGAACTAATAGAAGCGCTTAAATTTGATGTCCTTCAAAAGAAAGAAAGTTCTGTAAAGAGTGGGACCAATAGGCTCACGTACATGCAGAATAGTCTCACCTATCTGAATCAACGCAGCTATGAACCATTTATTGAATTAATCAAAGAGGGTGTTCAGATTGAACAAGCCCCTAAAATTGTAGGAGGAACAGATATATGACAATATATAGCATCTTAGACATAATGGAAAAACAAACATCCAATGCTAGATTTCCTCTAAGACATGACCAGATACTAAATTTTGGAGACATCATTGTTCGCAGAAATTCTAAATTTATGATTGTAATAAAAGACATGAAGGAGGAAGATAAAGTGATGGTTGCAGAGAAGTATGGAAATGTTTATGTAAGAGAAAGAAAGAACATATGGTTTTCTACAACACTAAATACTTTAATGCATGAGCTTTGAACAACTAAAACAAGAGGTCCAGCTAGGCCTAGAGGGCAGAAATAGCGGCATACCTATGGGCTTTGATAGGCTAAATAGATATATTGGCATCCGTAAGAGCATGTACTTTCTTGTAGGTGGTTTAACAGGCTCTGGTAAAACATCCTTCATAGATGATGCATTTGTGCTCAATCCTTTTGACTGGTATATCAGTCAGAAAGACCCAAAACTCAAGCTACGCATCATATATCGTTCAATGGAGCGTACAAGAGTGTACAAGCTAGCCAAATGGGTAGGTAGGAGGATATTTCTAGACCACGGGGTGATTATTCCTGTTCCTAAGCTATTAGGCTGGACAGAGAAGATGACTGCTGATGAGCATGATCTATTCCTCATGTACCAAGACTACATGGGTCAGATGGATGAGGTGATTACTATCATCGATGGACCAGAGAACCCTGTAGGTATAGCCAAAGAATTAAAGGCGCATGCTGTTAAAAACGGGCGCATTGAGCAGGTAGATGAGTATAATAAGCGATATTTCCCAAATAATGAGCGAGAAATCACTATTGTAATCATTGACCACATTGGTCTATTAAAGACTACAAAGGACCAGACTACCAAAAAGCAAGCTATTGATAAGATGTCAGATGAGCTTAGATTTGCTCGTGACTTTTATGGGTATACGCCTGTTGTTGTTAGTCAGTTCAATCGTGATATTAGTAATCCTATTCGCATAAAGAATGGTGATGTAGAGCCTCAACTAGAGGATTTTGCAGAGAGTTCTCAAACTCAGAATGATGCGGATATAGTATTAGCTTTATTTGATCCTATACGCTATAAAGTGGCTGATCCCAGTGGCTATAATCTGGAGAAGCTAAAAGATGATTATGGCGCTAAGTATTTCAGAAGTCTCAGACTAATTAAGAATTCTTATGGAGAAGATGATGTAAGAATAGGTTTGGGCTTTATGGGTCAGATAGGCATGTTCAAAGAGCTGCCCAAGCGCAGTCACATGACTGATGCTGATTATGAGACAGTTGTGAACAAAACTTTCTTTTTAAACAAATAAAATGAATATTAAACTATTTAACACAGCACCTAAAAACAGTGATGTATTTTGGCAGATTGTGCTATTACCAACTATTACTATTTTACGAAACACTGAATTTGACCAAGGGTATTCTGTAATTAGTGTAGAATGGTTATTCTGGTCTGTAACACTAATTAATTATGACAATTAGAGATCAGAGACAGCAAGAGTTTGCTAACATTTGGGTAAACAGCGGTAAACATGGTATACTTAATCTATGTCCTAGATTTGGCAAGATTTACACTACCATCAATATAATTGAAAGACTGAATCCAAAAAGCATTCTTATTGCCTACCCAGACAACAAGATTAAACAAAGCTGGAAAGATGACTTTGAAAAGCGCGGGTTTGATGATAGTGGTGTTACATATACCACTCACCTGAGCCTGAAGAAGTATACAGAGAACCTGTATGACCTTGTGGTGATAGATGAAATACACTTGCTGTCTGAGGCTCAAATAGAAGCTGCTAGAGAGCTCCTAGAGATAAACCTAAATGTCCTAGGGCTCACAGGTACCATGACTACATGGACAGAGCGCACCCTTGAAGAAGAGCTTGATTTGTCTGTTGTAGCCACCTATTCAATAGAGAAGGCTATAGAGGAAGGAGTAATTGTGGATTATGAAATTACAGTGGTCCATGTTCCTTTAGATAACAAACGTAAGAACAACTACAAGGGTAAGATGCGCACTGAGAAAGCTCAGTTTGAAGCTTATGGGTATGTGATAAACAGCCTAGAAGCACAAGGTAGAGCTACCATGTTTTTGAGACTTGCAAGGATGCGTATTATCCAGAACAGTGTGGCTAAAATGGAGAAGACCAGGGAACTACTCAAAAAGCATAAAGATGAACGAGTGTTAGTATTCTGTGGTGTCACCAAGATAGCTGATCAACTGGGCGTCCCATCCTATCATAGCAAGAAGGAAGAGAAGCAGATATTTGATGACTTTGTAACAGGTAAGGGTAAACACTTAGCTGTTGTAAAAATCGGTAATACAGGAGTGACATATAAACCACTGAACCGTGTGATTATCAATTATTTTGACAGCAATGCAGAAAACCTGGCTCAGAAGATCAACAGATGTATGGCTATGGAATACAACAATCCCGAGAAGAAAGCACAGATTTACATTGTATGTTCTACGGAGGATGTTGAAGCAAAGTGGCTCAAAAAAGCACTAGAATTCTTTGATAAAGACAAAATAAAATTTGTTTAATCGGAAAGAATTTCTTATCTTTATAGCTATTAAATCACAATAAACCCTTAAAGCACATGGCAAGTAAATTAATCGGAATTGTAGGTCAAACAGGCACAGGAAAATCCACAGCTATTAAAAACCTAGATCCAAAAGAAACGTACATTATCAATGTAGCAAAGAAAGAACTTCCGTTCAAAGGCTCAGAGAAACTGTACAACACAGAGAACAAGAATTACAAGGAAGTGGATGATGCAAATGAAATTACACGTTTGCTCAGGACCATCTCAGACAAAGCTCCTCACATCAAGAATATCGTTATTGAGGACAGCAATTACATCATGGGATTCAACATTGTATCTAAAGCTACAGAAGTGGGCTACACCAAGTTTAGCTTGATGGCAAAAGATATGGTGGATCTATTCAGAGAATCTCGCAAACTTCGTGAAGACATTATAGTGTTCTATCTTACACACCCTGAAACTATTGAAGATGGTGGTGATATTGTAGGATATAAAATTAAGACCGCTGGTAAGCTGATTGATAATCAAGTGTTACTAGAAGGCTTGATGACTGTGTGTTTATACACGTATGTAGATGAGAATAAAGATGGCACAGCTAGCTATCATTTCATCACTAATAGATTCAAAAAGATGCCTGCAAAGAGCCCAGATGGTATGTTTGCAGAGGTTAAAATCCCTAACAACTTACAGTTGGTAGTGGATACAGTGAAATCGTATTATAATTAAATCACAATAAAAAACAAAGCACATGATCCAAGGAGACAAAAGAGAAAGACAGGCCCTCCCCGAAATTAGTAAAAAGGTGGGGCTATTTGAAGCACGAGTAGTAGCTATCAATCCAACAACAGAAGAGTTCAAAGAAGTGTTAAACATTGACCTTCCTGAGGACAGCAAACTAGCAGAGTATCTGGGTACAAGCAGAGATGGTAACACCTTCTTGCGTGTAGACGTTTGGCTGGAGGAAGTGAAAAAGAAAGACAAGTTCAAAGTGACCTTCTTCTTAGAAGACAAAGAACGTGAGAACAAGGATGGCAGCAAAAAGCAGTATATCAATAACATTGGTAGATGCGCCTGGGCTGATGATCCAAACAATCTTGCTGAGTGGTTCGCGAAGCGTGATCACCGCGTAGCATTTGTAGGTGAAGAAGAACTTTATGAGTTCTTACGTACATGGTTGGGTGAGCTTGATTATTCTAAAGACACAACAGTGTTACAGCTTGAGTGGAAGAAGCTCATGAAAGGTAACCTGAAGGACCTGAAGAGTCAAGTGGATGGCGCATATTGCACAAATGTAGCAGCTCTTGCTACCATCACTGTTAAACAGAAAGATGGTGAGAACAAAGAATATCAGAGCATTTACAATAAAGCATTCCTGCCTGCTTACTATCTGAAAAACTTCCGTTTGATTAACTATAACGATCCCACAGTACAAAGTGGCTTGCGTGCTAAGAAGTCTAAGGACCTCAAGCCTCACGAGCGCTTTGTGGTGAACGTTACAGGAGAGTATGGTTGTAAAGACTATTACACTCTGCGTGACTTACAGGACTATAATCCAGATGACAATCTGGTAGCGTCTGATAAGGCACTCTCTGATGACGGTAGTGACTATTAATTTCCATTCCCTTCACAGCCCTCATCAGAGCAATCTGGTGGGGGCTTTATTTTTATTTTATGATAACAATTCCTGTTAGCGTAGGTGAGTTGATTGACAAATACACCATCCTGCAAATCAAACGTTCTAAGGTGAGTGCTGATAAGCTTGCAAAAGTGGAGAATGAATCAAAACAGCTATTGCCGCAGGTTGGTAAGTTCCTTGCCATAGATCCAATATCCACACTGTATGAAGACCTTATAGGTATAAATCTACAGCTTTGGAATGTGGAGGATGACATAAGAAAGCTTGAAAAGGACAGAGACTTTGGTGATAAGTTCATTGAACTTGCTAGAGCTGTCTATCATCTAAACGATGAACGCTTTGTTGTAAAGAATAAAATCAACATGCTCACAGATTCAGACATTCAGGAAGTAAAACAGTATATTGACTACAAATGATTACAGGTGAAAGAAAGGTGAGGCTCACTCCTCAAGCTGTTCTTCAGAAGATATCAGAGTATGACATATTTAGGTTCTACATGCCAGAGAAAGGCTGGAAGATTAACCAAGCTACATTCTCTCCATTTAGGCAGGAGAACAATCCATCCTTTATGATAGGTAATAAGAAGGGGTTTCTATCGTTCATAGACTTTGCGGACACTAGTAAACGTGGTGACTGCTTTACATTTGTAAAGATGCTCCACAATCTATCCAGTATGGATGATGTCCTAAGGATGGTAGATAGAGACTTTGGACTAGGATTTCTACCTAACACAGCTACAGGTAATTACAAGATAATTACAAAAGAATATAAGCAGCCTGAAGATATAGGCAAGAGATATTCTATTATTCAAGTGATTACGCGTAAGTTCACCCAAGAGGAACTGGATTATTGGAATGACTACCATCAGAGTTTAGATGATCTTAGAGCAAACAATGTATACGCTATTAAAAAGCTGTATTTCAACAAACAATTGTTTCCTCTAAAGGATACAGAGCTCAGGTTTGGTTATCTGTATGACGGTCATTGGAAAATCTATCGTCCGTTTGCTGATAAGAAAAACAAATGGGTGCCTAATAATGTCCCTATTACAATGATGGATGGTAAAGAGAACATTGTCAACTGTAAAGTGGCTTTCATCAACAAGAGTAAGAAAGACTATATGGTGATGAAAAAGGTGTTTCCGTGCTCCTGTGCTGTCCAGAACGAAGGATTGGGATGTTTCTCTGATGAGAATGTAGAATATCTAAAAGCTAACTCTGATAGACAAATCCTAAGTTTTGATAGCGATGAGACTGGTGTACACAACTCTAAGCAGATTACAGAACTGTTTGGTTTTGATTATACTAACGTCCCGCGTAAGTATCTATCTGAAGGAATCAAAGATTGGGCTGATCTAGTAAAAACGTATGGGTACTATCCCGTAGAAAACTATTTAAGACAAAAACAACTACTATGAAGATCGCAACGTACAACTCAACAAAAGACTTGTTGATTAAAGCAGAATTGCCTCAACAAACAAGAACGTACAAGCCTGTTACACATCAACAGCTTATTGATCTCACCCTGGAAAGCATAAATCAAGCAGGGTTTCAATTAGACAAAGAACTGTATTCTAGTACATCAGATGGTCAAGTGGCTAATGGTAACTTCACTATTAGTAATGTGGCAGACAAAGAAATGCAGCTTCAGATTGGCTGGCAGAATAGCTACAACAAGACCTTGAGCTTGAAGTTTGCTATTGGTGCACGTATCTTTATTTGTCAGAATGGTGCTGTACATGGTGATATGGGCTCTTTCAAGAAGAAACACATGGGCACTGTACAGGAGTTTACACCAGCAGCTATTACAGAATATATTAAGCAAGCTGGTGAAACTTTTAGAACTATGCAGACAGAGCGTGAATCTATGAAGCAAATCGAGGTGAGCAAGCGTGCACAAGCTGAGCTTGTAGGTAGATTGCTTCTGGAGGAGAAGTTGATTAGCACTATGCAGGTGAATCAAATCGCTGCTGAGTTAACCAACCCCACCTATGATTATGGTGCTCCTGGATCTATGTGGGAACTCTATCAGTTCACTACACAAACTATGAGAGAAACTCATCCTAGATTCTGGATCAATGACCACATACGTGCTCACAAGTTCTTTGTGAATGAATCAGGAATCATAGTTCCTCCTGTAGCTATGGCTGAGCAAATCATGGCTATATCTGGAGACACACAGGAAGAAATCGATCAGTTTAGACAATTAACAATGGAATTTTAATATGCAATGGGAGAAATTCGCAGACCAGTTTGATGAAAGCTGGCACTACAAAATGAAGCCATTCATTGAAAGTGAAGCCTGTGACGCTATCTATGAGTTTCTTAAAAAGGAAGCAAAGAGGGGTAAGAAGATTGCCCCTCTTTCTTCTAATACCTTCAGGGCATTCAAAGAAACCAAGTTTACAGACGTCAAGGTTATAATGATAGGCATGTGCCCCTATCACACCTTCAAGAATAATGAGCCTATAGCAGACGGGTTATTAATGGGTTGTTCCACAACAGGTTATCCACAGCCATCACTAGATAATTTCTACAATGCTTTGGAAAAAGAGTTCCATAATGGGCTCAACCTGAAGATGAACAAGAATCCAGATGTTACCTATTTAGCTAACCAGGGCGTGCTTATGCTTAACGCAGCCCTCACTGTAGAGGCTAATAAAGCAGGCTCACATAATGCCATTTGGGAACCATTCATGAAGTATTTACTTGAGAATGTGTTAGATACAACAGGCGCTCCAATCATCTTCCTTGGGAAAGATGCAGCTAAATATGAGCGCTATGTAGCCCCTTTTACATGGACATTCACACTATCACACCCCGCCAGTGCATCATACAAGAATACAGACTGGGATACAGAGGGTGTGTTTAAGAAAGTGAGCACAATAGTTAAACAAAACAACAATCTAGACATCAACTGGCTAGATTTAAAGTAAAACCGAAAATTTATGGAAACAACTGTAGACAACCTCCAACTGGGGGATGAGTTCCTTTATGCTGTACAGGGAAACGTTGTCAGGGCTAAAGTGATTAGACCTGTGCAACAAAAGAAAGTGCAACCAACGTATGGAACTCAGGGTAAAACCTATTACAAATCTGTGAAGTGTAAAGTGGCTATTAAGGAAACATCTTACACTACAAATTGGAACAATCAACAGCGCACATGGACCAAGAAAGAATACTGCGCATCAGACAATTACACTGTTGAGAAGTATGTAGATCTCAATTACAGAAACATTTGGTTACTTAAAAAAGAAGACTAATGAAACTAAGATATGGAGGAGATCTCCAAATAGGAGACTTTATTTTGGTAGCAAATAGTAATTACACATCTTTTGGATGGTTCTGCGGAAGAGGTCAGGGTGGTACAGTTCAATACTATCACTTCCGTGTTCCAGGAGATAGATTTGAATATTTTAAAGAATGGCAAACTAATGGATTAAAAGATAACCCATGGTTTGTACAACAGATTGAAAAGCATGGATTTACTGCCAAGCTATTCTATAAAGAATACATCTATGGAGATAGTGTAAGCGATAATGGATCTCGTGTTGTTAAGATAGGAGATCCAGAGAGCATATTTACACACCCAGAAGACTTAGAAGACTACAGAAAATCAAAAGAAGCACTAATCAGCATTAAATTCCCAGTAAAATGATCCTAGAAAAACAGAAAGAAGCATTAGTTCACCAAGATGGTGAAGCAACAGAGTCTATAGGCATGTCCTTAGACTTAGAGTCTGCACAGGTGTTGATGCAGATGTTGAGTAAGAATCTGTATTCAGACGCTATTGGTTCTACTATCAGAGAGTGTGCATCCAACGCACTAGATTCACACCGCAGGGCTGGTGTTGATAAGCCTATTATCGTTTCTCTTGGCAGAAACAAAGAAGACAACTATGAGTTCTCTGTGGAGGACTTTGGTATTGGTTTAGATGCTGATGACGTAAAGAATATTATCAGCAAGTATGGTAAGTCTACTAAACGCAACAGCTCTACAGAGCTAGGCATGATGGGTCTTGGTTTCAAGGCCCCATTAGCGTACAGTTCTAGCTTCTATTTCGTCTGTCGTAAGGATGGAATGGAACGCAAGTATATGATGTACGAGGGTGAGGATGTCAACACTATTGATCTCCTATATGAAACACCCACAGATCAGCCTAATGGTGTTAAGGTGATTGTACCTATCAAGTATTATGAGAGAAACAGCTTTGAACGAAAGATTAGAGAACAGCTCGCTTATTTTGAGAGTGTTTATTTTGATGTAGATGGTATTCATAATGATTTTCTAATTACACGCCATGAATTCTTCCAATTTTCGGAGCTATCTACTGATAGCAATTTGCATATTTGTCTGGATAATGTCTATTATCCTCTTGACTTCAGCAAACTGGGCATTGATAGAATCACTATTCCAGTGGCTCTCAGGTTTAGTTTGACAGATGGTTTGTTTCCCACTCCTAACAGGGAATCCATCCGATACACACCAGAGGCCAAGAGCATCATCTTGAACAAGCTTAAAGATGCAGCCAACTACTTCATTGAGAAGTACAATGAGAGTGTAAAGGAAACCACTGATCTAAAGGTGGTCATTAGCTATCACAACTCTGATAGTCGTTATCTAAAAATGGGTAAGACTAGCTGGGATATTCATCCTTTGTCCAAGTTTGCCACACTGAAAATAGCCTCTCCAAAGCTTAAGGGTATAGAGCTCCTTGATATGGAGCGCCTGGTTAAGATACAGGACTATATTCTGGGAGAATATGAGGCTAAGTATTATGTGAATGGTAAGACCATGCGTGAGGCTAAGCGTTATTATCAAGCCACATCTATCAAGAAGCTTCCTAAAACTACCTATGTATATTATGGAGACAGAATTCCTGGTCTTAAGAAAGACTATCTCAAGAGCATGCAGCCTGATAAATATACGGATGCTCTGATTGTCAGAAAGACTAGTAGTTTCCCCTTACGTAACAAAAATGGTAGAGGTGACTATGATAACTATTACACAATGCTTCAGCTCAGTCAATATCCAAAGAGTGAGTGGAGACAGAGAATTCAGGAGTTTCAATCAATCATCAATGGCTATGTGAACACCTTTGTCAATATTGACGAAATGGAGGTTCCTCAGAGCTTTATTGATGCTAGAAAGAAGCAACGTATCAGCACTGGTCAAATCAAGGGCACAGGTGCTACTGGTAATAGTGGTCCCCGTAGAGTGAAGCTAAAAGGCGAGATGATATGTAAGCAGGCTGAAGAGCTAGAGCGCTGGGTAGATGGTAAGAACTGTAAGTGGGTCAGTAAGACTTATGATATGGCTAAGTTCCACCAGAACAAGTATTTATTCATCTATGGTAAGCAGGAGGATATGGATAAGATGGATAAGTGGTTTAAGGCTACACGAGGTCTTAAGATTGAACTAGCAGTTCTTAGTGAACGTGAGCTCAAGCTCGTAGAGAAGATAGAATTACATAATCTAATGTCATTTAGTAAATTTATGGAAGGAAAGAATAAACCGTTCCAACGGATAGCAACAGCATGTCTTATTGATAAGCTCAGTAATGAATACAGATATGTATTTCGTAACGCAGAGGTTCTCAATCCTATTTCTACAGATCTGTACAATAAGGTAACTGAAGTAAGACAGTATAGAGACAGAAACTTCAAGGACATCAATAATGAGTATAGAAACATCATTATTGAGCATGCCAAAGAGGTGGGTGGATTTGATATGTCTATCTATTCCACTGTCGTAGAGATAGAAAACATCTGTAAGAAGCTTCCGTTCTTAGATTCAATGATGAGCAATATCCGTTATTATGGAGATGTGGATAATGACAAACCACTACTTGCAGCTCTTAAGGATCTATTCAAATATCATAAGCATAGAATAGATTGGAAGAACTACAGAATACGCTTCAATGAAGACCTCCCTTTAGAGGAAACGCTAACAACGGAAACTGTTGAAGAATTAATTAATCAAGATTAAACAAAAAGGGGGACTAAAACTCCCCCTTTTATAACTTTTTAAAACACAATCAAATGAGTATTTTCAGCTTAAACTGGTTTAAATCAAGAAAACAACAAGAGATCGAGGATCTCAAACATGACATCAAGGTGAAGGAATTACAAAGACAACTGGAGAAACTAGATAATCCTTCAGTTCCTACCAATCCTTTTCCCACAAGCAGCACATTTAATTACAACTATGTACCTACCCCTCAACCAACAGTGACTGAGTGTCCTAAGCCTTACAAGAATATCAAGCTGGTGAATGACGTGCTCACTATTGTTCTGAACGACGGATCTATCATCACTAAGTCAGGTGCTACTAACGATGACTTTATATATGCTCGTGGGGCATCCTCAGAGATACAGCTATTGAGCCTTGTTGCTAGTCAAGAGGTTGTAGCTGAGAGAAAGAGGAATGAGGCAGAAATAGCTAGAACACAAGCACTTAGAAATGGTATTCAAAGACTAGCAGCTCTAGATGACTTTCAACTTAAAGGTGATTCTGTATATCTAACAGGAATTGATCGTTCTCTACCACAACTGTTAGTTGAAGAGTTTGTTGTAATTGCATCTAGATACAACTTCAACTCCTTCTTGCTAGCTCAGAATGAGGAGTTTCAATCTCTCAAGCGCTTCTTTATGTGGTGCTGTCTAAACCCTCGTGCAGAGGTGGCAGATAAACTGTATAACTTCTTGAAGAAGAACGCTTTCAAGATTACTAAGCAGGGCTTCTTTGCAGCGCTTAGAAACGTTGTAACACTGCATGGTTCTCCAGAGCTCGTACAGTTTATATCTAATGCCTACATCAAGGTGAAGGCTGTATGGAAGAAGAGCCCAGACCAATATGAGGTGTATCTCAAGGATGGTGTTTATTCTTTCATCCATGTAGATGATACATACACTACAGAGATAGTAGATTGTCTAGAAGAGTGTGATGATGACACATGGGATGAGTGCTTTGATGATTGTGATGAGGATGGTGAAAGAGAAATCACTGTTAAGAGAACAGACCTAGGTGAACTGATTGGTAATCTGACAGAGCTCTATCTGGACCTGCCTAACAGAAGCGAGAACCGTTTTACAGATGCTCATACACGTACGTTTGATATTCGTGTAGGTAGAGCTGTAAACATGGACCCTAAATCATGTCGTTGGAATACAGACGATTGTGGTGCTGAGGGTTTACACTTCACTTCTGATGAGATTCACTATGTAGGATGTGGTGATGAGTCTGTACTGGTGCTCATTAATCCTATGAAAGTGGTAGGTATTGGTGAATCCAAGGGTAGATGCTGGGAGTATTTACCAATCATGACTGTTCCTCGTGAAGAAGCAACATCTATTTTGCATGATTTGGACTTTGACACACTGCAGCTTGATGATAGCTATGCTGTCCGTGAGCTAGAGGATCTGACAGAGAAAGCAAAAGATGGTTTTGTAGCAGAAAGCAAGAAGCATGAATTCAACATGCCTCACATCTCTACAAGAGACATCGAGAACATCGTAGCTTCTTTGGATGAGATGAAGAACGAGATAAGCAATCGTATCGTTGCTCTTGATTAATAATTTTGGGAATGTCACTATTTTTCGTAATTTAGTGACATTCCCTTATTATAACTATATGAGTATCAAGAAGAAACGTAAGCCTAGGAAACCAAGAGTGGCTAAGCCTAGAAACGCTGGAACTATGACAGAATCAGCGTTCTGGTCCTTCATTCGTAGTGCCCTAAGGCAAAAGAGCAGATTTTGGAAACCTATATTGCAATGCAAATATGAAGCCCGTAGGCCTTACAAAGGTCCTAATAAGAGGCAGAAATTTGAATATCTATGCAACAGCTGTAATAAATGGTTCCCAGACAAGAAAATAAACGTGGATCATATGGTTCCTGCAGGTAGTCTTAATTGTGCACAAGACCTTCCAGGATTTGTGGAGCGCCTGTTCTGTGAGAAGGAACATCTACAAGTGCTATGTGAGACATGTCACGATGAAAAAACTAAACAAGAAAAACTATGTCAGAAGAAGTAAACCAGATTGTTATTAACAAGGATGCATCTTTCGTAGAAGTGTGGCATGAGGGCTACATTGAGTCTAATGGAGAACGCCATTACTTTTGGCTTATTGATCCTCAGGGTGTAGATCCTAGAGGTAATGAATATGCTCCAGAGGTGAGATGGTTTTTTGCCCGCGTACCTAGAGAGGTGAGGGTGATGTACAATTCTATTATTGAGGCATTTAAACAGACACAGAAAGATGATAGTGCAAACAGTGCACGAGATCTTAAATCCCTTTGATGTAGAAGTGCGAGATCTGGGGTATGGAGTGGCTTTGTTTCTGATAACAGGAAGCATACATTCCAACCCTCAGTTCATTGTACGTTTCTATCATACAGGAGAAATTAGGACCGTGGACCAAAATGACCTGCGTGTGTATGGTAATCCAACAGCAGGTGAATCTTTAAAACCAAAAGACAATGATTAAAGGACAAGTAAAAACAGAAAGCAACTATCGTGCTAAAGCAATTGATAGTTCGTCCAGCTTGAAAGAATTCAGCATGGACAGAAAGAAATACTATCGTAAGTATATTTTGGGTGAAACTGTAGAGGATAAAGACACTCAAGCAGCAACAATTGGTAGGGTGGTAGAAACTCTATTACTGGAACCAGAGCTATTTGATGAGAAATTTTATATGTCAGCTTGTGCTAGCGCCCCTACATCTCTTATGTTAGCATTTGTAGAAGCACTGTATAAGTTCACTAAAGAATCTACAGATGATAATGGTAATGTAACTAGAAGCTTTGAGGACATATCTAAGGACGCATATGCAGAATCTGGATTTAAGATTAAGTATGATGCTGTCATTAGCAAGTTTGTAGGAAGTGATGCAGAAATCTATTACAACGAAATCCGTAAGGTGAGGGGACAGAACCTGACAGTAGTCACTACAGAGGATGTTACTAATGCTGAGAAGATTGTAGAAGAGCTGCGTAATAATCCTGTAACCAAGGACGTTGTTAATTTAGTGAACAGCCCACGTTACACAGTGTATAATCAGCTTCAAGTGGAAGGATATGTGCTTGATGGTCATGAGTTTAAGAGCATGATGGATAAGGTGGTAGTGGATCATGAAGCTAAAACCATCCAGGTGTATGACCTCAAGTGTACATGGTCTGTAGAGAACTTTCTAGAGGAGTATTATCTCTATCGCAGAGCATATATTCAAGCACTATTGTATTATAAGGCAGCGATTCATTTTATGAATAACACAGAGGAAATCCGTGGATATCGTGTGGAACCTCCACGTTTTATTGTCTGTGACAGCACCAACTATTACAATCCATTGATTTATACACTCTCTGATAAGGATCTTGAGGATGCATACAATGGCTTCACCCATAAGAATAGAGAATATACAGGTGTAGCTACACTCATTAAAGATTTGAAGTGGGCTCTAGAGAACAATGTATGGAACCTAAGCAGAGAAAACAGTATTAACAATGGCCTTGTAAACATTAGATGATAATGAATGATATAAAAAAGACAATCACGAGTATATTTATGGTGCCCACCCTCAAGATACCTAGAGGTGAGCTGCAAGACAATGAGTTTATCAATGGCTATATTCAGGATGGAAGCAAAGAGGTGCAGTATGAAAACTGCATCTATTTGCTATTCCAGCCTAAGAATCTAGATAAATTCAGAGAGTTTCTTGATAGCGAATATGAACGCACAAAAAACATTATTGATGATTATGATTATCAGGATGGTTTTGTTGTTGTAGTTTATCAGCTAGATAAGAAGTTCAACAAAGACTTCATGCTCATCAGAGAGGGTTTGTATTCTCGCACTTCTAAAGACTTCCAAGCGTTGTTTCCTAAGATAATCAAGATAAAGAAGAATGGTTTGCAGCGAGATGAAATCAGCTTGCAATATCGTGTGTTCAATAGAACAGAAGACTTGATTAAATTCTGGGAGGACAAGCTAGGCGTAGAGTTTGATGATGATCAGGAAGTGTGGCATGCATTCATCCTAGAGAATGAGATTCTTAACATTGAAAAACTTAAAGAACATGTTTGATAATGAAATAGCAGAGGTGCTAAGAAAAACCTATGGAGATGAAAAGTTTCGTATATTCTGTGAAATGCAAGTGACAAGAAACAAGCTTGCAACAGATGAGCTCAACAGGTTAAATGATTCTGAAGACATGAGCTATGACCGTTACTTTTGGCAAACCAAATTAGATGAGACAACTAGAAACGAAAAACTAAACAACAATGACTAATTTACTAGAAAGCTATCCTTATGCTACACAAGCCATAAGAGAGTGGTTCATGGGAAAGATGATTGAGTCTTTCAAAGATCAAAGCGTACCAGCTGAGTTTAAAGAATTTATGCGTCAGCAGGGTATATCTAATGACAGACTATCAAAAATCCTCTCAGATAACCCTAGGGTGTTGTTTGATGTATTTGATGATAACAACCTAATTATCAACATTATATACACAGACCAGGGATTTACATGGGATGTAGAGGATGTCAAAAGCATCCAATTATATTCCTCAAGAAGAACTGCTGAGATGGCTGCTGTTGAACGCACCTTCCGTATATTGGATGAAAGACTAAACATTATAATTTCTGAAACCAAAAACAATGAAGGACCAGATAGTACAACAAGTAATAGCTAAGTATTCTGAACGCAGCGAGAGAGGTTATCAGAAATATGGCACCACCTTAGAGGAGAACAATAGCGATATCTACCTAAAACATCTTCAGGAAGAGCTCATGGATGCTACCCTCTATCTAGAAAAACTTATTACGTTAGAAAAGGAGATGAGAATCCTCTGCATGAGGCATTCTGACAATAAGGAACTAGGTGATGCTGTAAGGAAATTAGTTAGCTAGAATTTTTCATTTCTCTTGGAATTTAGAGGGTGGTGAATTAACTTCGCCACCCTTTATTTTTCACCCTTTAAAATACGATTTATCTATGGATTTAGGATTGGATGCACTAAGTAAATTAACAGTTTTTAGTAAGTACGCAAAGTATGTACCCGAATTAAAGCGCAGAGAGACCTGGGAAGAGATTGTAGCCAGGTATGAGAGCATGATGGTTAAGAAGTATCCCAAGCTTGAGAACCAAATTAAGGAGACTTCTCAGTTCATTTTAAACAAGAAAGTGCTTCCTTCCATGAGAGCCCTGCAGTTTGCAGGACCAGCCGCTGAGGTGAACAATTCAAGGATTTACAACTGTTGCTATCTACCTATTGATAGCATTCACAGCTTTAGTGAGACTATGTTCTTGCTGTTAGGTGGTACAGGAGTGGGCTATAGTGTTCAAAAACAACACGTTGCACAGCTTCCTGCTGTTACAAAACCTGGCAAAGCTCGTAACTACCTGATTGAAGACAGTATTATGGGCTGGGCAGACGCTGTGAAAGTGCTGATGAAAGCCTATCTGGAGGGTGGTTTTACACCCAAATTTGACTTCAGAGCTATCCGCAAGAAGGGTGCTCGACTGGTTACAGCTGGTGGTAAAGCGCCTGGACCTGAGCCTCTAAAGATA
>Ga0209358_10000747_pt1 | contig 27743 bp, 29 predicted proteins | sample LauGreFa1BDMLBSN_2_FD_187574 | JGI IMG/M metagenome (GOLD analysis project Ga0209358, IMG submission 187574) | Freshwater lake microbial communities from Lake Michigan, USA - Fa13.BD.MLB.SN (SPAdes) (version 2) | ecosystem: Environmental > Aquatic > Freshwater > Lake | place: Lake Michigan, USA...
GGCCGAGATCGATGCGCTGCTGCGTGCGGTCGACAGCACGGCCGATCGCGAGGGGCGGCTCGCGGGTGGTCTGTTGGCGCTGCCCATGACTGACACCTTGAAGCGTCAGCGCAGCGGCGCGGGCTCCATCGCCAGCCAGGAAACCGTCGCTCGCGAAGGGCTCTGGCGTGCGCTCACACCGCAGATGTTCCGCCTCGGCGCGTTGCTTGCGGCGCTCGATGCGGCGCTCGCGGCGGGACGACGTCCGACCGATGAGGCCCAGGCGATGGAGTGGCAGGGTGCGCAGCCGCTGCTCGTGGCGGGCGAGTCGACCAATCTCAAAGTGACCACGGCGCAGGATTGGGCACTCGCCGAGGGCATACTCGCTGCGCGCGGAGCGCAGCCATGACCCACGGTGCGACCGTCATCAAAGGAGCGGCCCCATGATTCGAGTCGGTTCGGGAATCGACGTGCATGCCTTCGGGCCGGGCGATCACGTGATGCTGGGCGGCGTCCGCCTCGCACATACGCAGGGAGTGCGTGCGCACTCGGATGGCGATGTGCTGTTGCATGCGCTTTGCGATGCCTTGCTCGGGGCCGCTGGCCTCGGCGACATCGGTCAGCATTTTCCCGACAGCGATCCGCAGTGGCGGGGTGCTGCAAGCGGCCAGTTCGTGCGTCATGCCGTGCAGTTGCTTGCTGCGCGTGGCTGGCAGGTCGTCAATGCTGATCTGACCTTGCTCGCCGAAGCGCCGCGGGTTGCGGGGCAGCGCGAGCTCATTCGCGCCAGCGTCGCCGGTCTGCTCGGTGTCGCCGTCGAGGCCGTGAACCTCAAGGCCACTACCACCGAACGGCTTGGTTTCGCGGGTCGGGGCGAGGGGCTGGCCGCGATGGCAACCGTGTTGATCGAGTCGAACTCGGTGGCGCCGCGGTGATCGGCTGGCAGGAGCTGGCGCTCGACCCGCCGCGAAGGGTCGAGCCTGCCGCGGGCCGAGCACGGCTGCGCGAGCGGTTCGAAGATTTCCAGGTCGACGAAATGCTGGGCTTCGAGCCCTCCGGACAAGGTGAGCATTGGCTACTGCGCGTGCGCAAGTGCAACGCCAACACCGGTTGGGTGGCTGCAGACCTTGCGCGCCAGGCGGGCGTTCGGCCGTTTGAGGTGGGCTATGCGGGTCTGAAGGATCGGCGGGCCGTGACGACGCAGTGGTTCACCGTGCCGGCGCGGCGCGGCGGCGTGCAGGATTGGGCGGGGCGTGCCGGCGAGGGCTACGAGATTCTCGAAGCGCATCGCCACACGCGCAAGCTGCCGCGTGGCGCGCTGGCGGGGAATCGTTTCACGCTGGTGCTGCGCGGCTTCACGGGCTCGCGCGAAGCGCTCGAGCGGCGCGTGGCCGAGATCGCCGTCGAGGGTGTGCCGAATTATTTTGGACCGCAGCGGTTCGGGCGTGAACTCGGCAACCTCGCCGTGTTGCGCGGCGAACCCGTGCGCGGCGAGCGCGGCTTCGCCTACTCGGCGGCGCGCAGCCTGATCTTCAATGCTGTGCTCGCTGAGCGGCTTGCGGCCGGTCACTGGAACAGGCTCTTGCCGGGTGAGCGGGCCAACCTCGAGGGCAGCAATTCGACCTTTCGCGTCGAAGCGATCGACGAGACACTGCGCCAGCGACTTGCCGCCCTCGACATCCATCCGACCGGACCTTTGTGGGGCGAGGGTGAGAGCGGCGTGACCGGTGAGGTGGCCGAACTCGAGTCGAGCGTTGCGTCGCGCTATCCGGCCTTGCTCGAGTTGTTGCGCGCCGATCGGCTAGCGAGTGCGCGTCGGCCGCTGCGCATGGTGGTGCGGGATCTCACGCTGCGCTGGTTGCACGAGGCGGACGCCTGCGAGTTGCAATTCAGTCTGCGAGGCGGCAGTTTTGCCACCACCGTGGTGCGCGAACTCGTGCACCTCGACGATGCCGCAGGAGCCGAAGAGCATGCTTGAAACACAGGATCATGGCGCCGTGCGCGAACTGCGCCTCGCGCGTCCGCCGGTCAACGCATTCGGCAGCGCACTGACCACGGCACTCGTGCAGGCGATCGAGGTCGCCGAGCAGCAGGCCGCCGCGGATGGCTCGATCCGTGCGCTGGTGCTCTCCGGTGCACCCGGTATCTTCTCGGCGGGACTCGATGTGCGTGAGGTCACCGGCAGCACCGACACCGCAATGGCCCTAGTGCACGCATTCTCGACGCTGCAACAGCGCTTGGCGCGCTGCAGTCTGCCGCTGATCGCGGCGATCACCGGTCACTGCCCGGCCGGTGGCACCGTGGTGTCGGTGCTCTGTGATCAACGGATCATGGCGGCGGGGGACTTTCGCATCGGGCTCAACGAGGTGCAGGTCGGACTCTATCCGGGCGAAACCATTTTCCGTGTTTACGAGCGACTCATCGGACCTGCGCGCGCCGCCGAGATGCTCGGGCGGGGCGCGATGGTCGATCCGGCGAAGGCGCTGGCGATGGGTCTGGTCGATGAGGTCGTCGAGCCTTCCTTGGTGCGCGACGTGGCGCTTGCTCGGGCCCAAGAGTACGCGGGCCTACCACCGCAAACGGCCGCGCGGACGCGGGCCATGGTGCGCGCCGATCTCGTGCGGCTCTACGATACGCCGCGCGAGTCGCTGGAGTCGTTGTTGGCCGACGGTTGGGTCACCGCCGAGACACGCGCGGCCATGCTCGCGGCACTGCGCGGCGCTAGCCGCTGAGCAAGACGTAAATCGCACCCGTGCCGCCGTCGACCTGACGCGCCGAGCAGAAGGCGACCACCGGCTCAGTGCGTCGCAGGATCACGTTCACGGCCTGTTTGATCACGGGGCCCTTCGGCCCGGAGCCCAAACCCTTGCCGTGGATGATGCGGACGCAGCGGGACTGCCTTGCGATGGCGCGGGCGAGGAATTCGCGCAGGGCTTGTTTCGCCTCCGGCACGATCAGTCCGTGCAGGTCGAGTTCGGACTCGACGCGGTAGTGCCCCCGGCGCAGCCGTCGCATCACGGCGTCCTGGATGCCGTTGCGTCGGTAGCTGAGCTCCTCGCCAAATTCCACGTCGAGTTCGCCCGGTGTCAGGGTGAGGCTCTCTTCGAGAACTTCAATCTCGCCCTGGCGTCGAAAGCGCGCCTTGGGCGGTGGCGCCTTGCGTCGCGGGGGCACACGTGGCGTGTGGCGCAACGGCTTCGTGCCGCGCACTGCTTCGCGAAATGCCTGCACATCCTCGGCGGGCGGCTCGGCAAGCGGCGGTCGAAGCCGCTCGCGACGCTCTTCTCGGCGGGGTTTACGCATCCTGCTCCCTCGGCTGCTCGGCTTTCTCGAGCCTCGTGCTTTCAGTATATTGGGGTGCTTCACAGGTCTCCAAGTTGACATCGCCCGATGAAGATCCTCGTCTGCAACGATGACGGCTACCGGGCGCGGGGCATCATTGCCCTGCGCCAGGCGCTCGAGGGGCTCGCCGAACTGACCGTGGTCGCGCCGGAGCGCAATCACAGCGGGGCGAGCAATGCACTCACGCTGGAGTTGCCGTTGCGCGTGACGCAGTACGAGCCTGGGAAGTACTACGTCTCCGGTACGCCCACCGACTGCGTGCACCTCGCCATCTCGGGGCTGTTCGACTTTCAGCACGACATGGTGGTCTCCGGTATCAACAACGGCGAGAACCTCGGCGACGACGTGCTCTATTCGGGCACTGTGGCGGCGGCCATCGAGGGCCGATTCCTCGGGCTGCCCACGGTCGCGTTCTCGCTGCGCAGACCCAACGAAGGGCGGGCCGATTTCACCGCTGCGGCGCGCGTGGCGCGCATGATCGTGAGTCATCTGCTGGCGCAGCCGCTCGATCGGCACATGATCCTCAACGTCAATATTCCGCACTTGCCGTTCGAGGAGTTGCGCGGCTTTCGCACCACGCGACTCGGGCATCGACATCGTGCCGATCAGGTGACGAGGGCGCGCGATCCGCGCGGTCGCGAAGTGTTCTGGGTGGGGCGGGCTGGTGAGGGCGAGGATGACGGTCCCGGCACGGATTTCTTTGCTCTGGCCGAAGGCTATGTGTCGGTGACGCCGCTGCAGGTCGACTTGACGCGTCACTCCGCCATCGACACCGTCGATCGTTGGCTGGGCGGCATCACCGGTTGAGCCGCCGCGGATGAGCGCGACGCGCCTGAACGGCATCGGCATGACCTCGGTGCGCACCCGCGAGCGGCTGGTGCGGCGACTCGGTGATCAGGGCATCCGCAATCTCTTCGTGCTCGAGCGCATCCGCGATTTACCGCGGCACATTTTCGTGGACGAGGCACTGGCAAGCCGTGCCTACGAGGATACGGCCCTGCCGATCGGCTTCGGGCAGACGATTTCGCAGCCCTACATCGTCGCGCGCATGACCGAGGCGCTGCTTGCGCGCGGCGTACCGCAAAAAGTGCTCGAGGTCGGTACCGGCTGCGGCTACCAGACGGCGGTGCTCGCCGGGCTCGTGCCGCAGGTGTTCACCATCGAGCGTATCGAGCCGCTGCTGCTGCGTGCCAAGCAAAACCTCAAGGAACTCTGCATCAACAACGTGCGCTTTCGGCATGGCGATGGCTACGAGGGTTGGAATGCGCAAGGCCCTTACGAGGGCATCCTCGCCGCGGCGGCACCGCGCGAGGTGCCCGTGGCGCTGCTGCAGCAGTTGGCCGAAGGAGGGCGCCTTGTAATGCCTGTCGGTGGTGAGGGCCGGCAGGATCTGGTGCGCATCACGCGCACCGCGCAGGGTTACGAGCGCGAAGTGCTCGGGCCCGTGTCGTTCGTGCCGCTGCAAAGCGGGACGATCACCGCTGAGTGAGCTTCAGCGCGGAAACAGCAGGCCGATCACGCGCCGATCATCCGCGACCAGCACGTTGAAGGTTCGACAGGCTGCGCCGAGGTCCATCAGTTCAAGTCCGATGCGCCGCTCGAGGAACCAGCGGCGCTGTGCCGCCGGCAGGAAAAACTGGCCGCGGGCCCAACCGATGATCACGACCTCGGGCTGCGCTTCGAATACGCTGGCGAGTTCAGCCTCGGTGAGCGCCGTGGGCTCCTGCGCCTGCAGGGTGCCGTGCACTTCGGTCGCACTGAGTGCAACCGGCGTCGTGATCTGCCGATCGCCGACGCGCAACACGCCGTCCGCATAGCCGCGGATGAGCAGGCGTTGCTCCGATGAAGTCACCGTGAGTCTCATGCTCCGATACCATACGCGATGTGCGCGAACTCGTGATCATCCTGGCCGATTTTTTCCTGCGCGAAGCCGAGGGTGACTCGCCGCAGGCGCGTGCTGCGTTGACCCGGGCGCGCTTCGGCCCCGCGCGATCCGTGCGCGGCGGCTGGCGCGATTGGCTGGCACGGCGTGAACGGCGTGAGGATCTCGGACTCGCTGATCCGGCCGCCGTCGTGGCGGCCGCGCTCGGGCGGCCACCGCAGGCGTCGCTCGAGTCGCCCGCGATCGCAGCCGCGCAGATCGATGCCTCGGCCAGCGGTGTGTCGTCTTGGCTCGTCACGCCGCTGCATCTGCTCGCGGGCATGAAGACCGTGCATGTCCCGATGAATGCCTGTCTCACGCTGACGCCCTCGGAGTCACGGGCGCTTGCGCTCGAATTCACGGCGCTCTTTGGAGCCGATGGACTCACTCTGCAGGCCATCGGGCCGAGTGGTTTTTTACTGCACGGCCTCGAAGCGGAGGGCGCCGAGACGATCGAGCCTGCGCGCTTGCTCGGCGGCACGCTCGATGAGGGCTTGCCGCGCGGGCCGGGCAGCCGGCGCTTGCGTCAGGTCATGACGGAGATGGATCTCTGGCTGCACGAATTGCCGCTCAACCGCGCGCGTGAAGCGCGCAACGAGCCCCGAATCAGTACGCTGTGGCTCTGGGGTGGTGGTCAGTCGCTGCGCGATGCCTTGCCCCGCAGCGCGCCGTCTGAGGGTTGGGCCGCCGTGCATGCCGAAGACGCCTGGGTAACCGCGTTTGGTCAATTGAGCGGTATCGCCGTGCATGCGTTGCCGCGCGATGCCACCTCGCTGCTCGCCAAGTCGGCCTCGGCCGGCGCGGCGCCAGCTGCCGACGGCGCCGTGTGCGTGATCGTGCCCTGTGCTGCGCAAGGACTTGCGGTGCTCGATGCAGCATGGATCCAACCGGCGATCGAGGCGGTGCGTGGCGGAGTGCTGCGGGGCGTATCGATCGTCGGCAACGATCGCTGTGTGACCCTGGCTGCAGGCGATCAGTGGCGCTTCTGGCGGCCAACGCGGGATGTGCTCGCGGCGCTCGCCGAGGGTGTGGGATGAGCTTGCGCGTGCTGCGACGGGAAGTGACTCCCGAACGGATTGCTGCGCTCTCGAGCTGCCCGCCTGTGCTCGCTCGTGCCTATGCGGCGCGCGGCATCGAGCAGTCGCAGCAACTGGGGCGTGGGCTCGAGCGGCTGCTGCCGGTGAGCACGCTCGAGGGCGTCGAAGCCGCCGTGGCGCTGCTGTTGCAGCATCGGGCGGGACGCATCCTCGTGATCGGCGATTACGACGCCGATGGTGCGACGAGCTCGGCGCTGATCGTGCGCGCGCTGCGCGCCTGCGGTTTTGCGTCGGTGGATTTTCTGGTGCCGAACCGCTTCGAGTTCGGCTATGGCCTGACACCGGAGATCGTGGCGCTTGCGGCCGAGCGATCGCCGACGCTGCTCATCACGGTCGACAACGGCATCTCGAGTCTTGCGGGCGTGAGCGCTGCGCGCGCGCTCGGCATCGATGTTCTCGTCACCGACCACCATTTGGCCGGAGCGCAGTTGCCCGCGGCCAACGTCATCGTCAATCCGAATCTGCCCCAGTCGAGCTTTGGCTCCAAGGCGCTGGCGGGCGTCGGCGTCGCGTTTTACGTGATGGCCGCAATGCATCGGGCGCTGGCGGATGAGCGCTTACCCTCGCCGGCGAGTTGGCTCGATCTCGTGGCACTCGGCACTGTGGCCGATGTGGTGCCGTTCGACGAAAACAACCGGCGACTCGTGGCCCAGGGTCTGGCGCGTATTCGCGCGGGACGCTGCACGCCCGGAGTCAGGGCGCTTATCGAGACGGGCGGGCGTCGGCCAGAGGCCGTGATCGCCTCTGATCTTGGCTTTGCCGCGGGGCCGCGGCTCAATGCGGCCGGAAGACTCGACGATATGAGTCTCGGCGTGCGCTGCCTATTGACCGACTCGCTCGAGGAGGCGCGCTCACTCGCCGAGCAGCTCGATGCGCTTAACCGCGAGCGGCGCAGCATCGAGGCGAAGATGCAGGAGGAGGCGCTCGCCGCGGTGCGTCACCTGAAGGAACCCGGACGCGATCGGCGGGGCCTGTGTCTGTACGACCCCGGTTGGCATCAGGGCGTGGTGGGTCTTGTGGCCGGGCGCATCAAAGAGCGTCTGCGCCGGCCGGTGATTGCGTTTGCCGACGCCGGGGACGGCTTGCTGCGCGGCTCGGCGCGTTCGGTGAACGGCGTGCACGTGCGCGATGTGCTCGAGGCGATCGCGACGCGTTCGCCGGATCTGCTCGGCAAGTTCGGCGGCCACGCCATGGCGGCGGGTCTGACGCTCGAGCGGGCGCGTCTCGATGAGTTCGCGCGTGAATTCGATGCGGAAGTGACGCGCTGGCAGTCTGCGGGGTCGCTGGCCGATGTGGTGGAGACTGACGGGGAATTGTCGGTCGAGGAGATTTCGCTCGCGACCGCCGAGCTCATGCGCGAAGCGGGCCCGTGGGGGCAGGGGTTCCCAGAACCTTGCTTCGATCAGCATTTTCGCATTGAGCGCACGCGCATCGTCGGCGAGAAGCACTTGAAGTTGTGGGTGAGTCCGCAGGGCTCTGCGCGGCGTTTCGATGCCATTGCGTTCAACTACAGCGAGTCGCTCGGTGCCGGGCAGCTGGCGCATCTCGTCTATCGACTCGATATCAACGAGTATGCGGGCGAGCGGCGTCTGCAACTGATCGTCGACCATGTGCTCGCCGTGAGCGCCTGACACCGGAGGCTTTGCATGAACGAGTACACGCTCTACGGTTGGCACCTCTCGTATTACGCGGGCAAGTTGCGTGCCTACCTCACCTACAAGCAGATCCCGTTCGTCGATCAGCCGGTGAACTATTGGACGCTGGTGCACACCATCCATCGCAAGACCGGTGCGCGCGTCATGCCGGTGCTGAAGACCGCGCAAGGTGAGTGGCTGCAGGACACGCGGCACATCATCGATACGCTCGAACTGCGTCATCCCACGCCCACGATACTGCCGGCCACACCTCGCAAGCGCTTTGCGAGCGAACTGCTCGAGACTTGGGCCGACGAGTGGTGGATGCCGGCGGCCATGCATACGCGCTGGAACTACGCGGAGAACTTCGCGCTGTTTCAGGCGGATGCGGGCGATGCGCTCGCCCCTTGGGGACCGCGCTGGTTGAAGCACGCGCTCGTCGGGCGCGTCGCGACGTTACTGCGTGGCTATCTGCCTAGGATCGGTATCGTGCCCGCGCAATATCCGCTGATTGAGGCGGCTGCGACCCGGATGCTCGATCTGCTCGAGGCACATTTTCGCGTGCAGCCCTACCTGCTCGGCGAGCGGCCGACGATTGGCGACTTCGGTCTGCAGGGGCCTCTGTACGGGCATCTGGGTCGCGACCCTTGGCCGAAGCGTGAGTGGATCGCGCCGCGACCTGCGGTCCGGGACTGGATCGACCGCATGGCCAGTCTCGGTCACGAGGCGGTGAGTGCGCGCTTTGCGGCGACGGAGCTGTCGTCGGCGTCACCGACAGCGACACTTTCAGCGCCACTGTCAGCACAACAGGATCACCTCGCGCCGACCCTCGAGGCGCTGCTCGTGCAGGTAATTCGTGACTTTCTGCCCATGGCTCAGGCTGTGGTCGAGGAGGTGAATCGCGCATACGCCACGCAGCCGGCAGGAAAGTTGTTGCCGCGTGCGATGGCTGAGGTCGAGTTCCCGATGGCCGGCCAGCCCTTCACCCGACGCGCGCTACCGTTCACGGCCTGGAAGCTGCAGGGTATCCTCGACTGGGTTCGCAGCCTGCCTGCCACCGAACAGGCGGAACTGCGGCTCTGGCTGCGCGGACTCGGCGGCGAGCGACTGCTGGACCTCGAGCTGCCGCGGCTGCGCCGCGTGGCGCTGCGTATCGGCTTTGCGGAGGCGGGGACGGCGCATCTGGTAGAATCCGCGCCATGATCGAACTTGGCCTCATCAAGCGTTCCCTCGCCGACCTCCAGGAGCGTGTCAGCTCCTTAAGGGGGTTTCTTTGAATACGATCTCAAGAAAGAACGTCTCGAAGAAGTAAGCCGCGAACTCGAAGACCCGGCCGTCTGGCAGAAGCCGGAGAAGGCCCAGGAACTCGGCAAAGAGCGCGCGCGTCTCAGCGCAGAACTCGAAAGCATCGACGCCGCCACACGCTCGGTAAGCGATTCGCTTGAACTCCTTGAACTCGCTGAGGGCGAGAACGACGAGGCCACGGCCCGTGAGGTGGAGCGCGATCTGCCGCAGGTCGAAGCGCAGGTGCGCAAGCTCGAGCTCAAGCGCATGTTCCGCGGCGAGATGGACTCGCACAACGCGTACCTCGACATTCAGGCCGGCGCCGGCGGCACGGAAGCCCAGGACTGGGCGCAGATGCTGATGCGCATGTACCTCAAGTGGGCGGCCAACCGCGGTTTTTCTGCCGAAGTGATCGACTCGAGCCCCGGTGAAGTCGCCGGTATGAAGAGCGCTACCATCGAGTTTCGCGGCGATCACGCCTACGGCTGGTTGCGCACCGAGACCGGCGTGCATCGGCTGGTGCGCAAGTCGCCCTTCGATTCGGGTAATCGCCGCCACACTTCGTTTGCGTCGGTGTTCGTCTCGCCGGAAATCGACGACGACATCAACATCGACATCAACCCCGCCGATCTCGAAATGGACGTGTATCGATCGAGCGGCGCGGGCGGTCAGCACGTCAACAAGACCGAGTCGGCCGTGCGCATCCGGCACATGCCCTCAGGGATCGTGGTGGCCTGCCAGAACGAGCGCAGCCAGCACAAGAACCGCGCTACGGCGATGAAGATGCTGAAGGCGAAGTTGTACGAACTCGAAGTCAACAAACGCAACGCGGCCGCAAAGGTGCTCGAAGACTCGAAGTCCGACGTCAGCTGGGGTCACCAGATCCGCTCGTACGTGCTCGACCAGTCGCGCATCAAGGATCTGCGTACCGATGTCGAAATCGGCAACACCACGGCCGTGCTCGATGGTGATCTCGATCCGTTCCTCGAAGCCTCGCTGAAGGCAGGGCTGTAACCATGACCGACAACGCACCGCCACAGAGCGCACCACCGCAGGACGAAAACAAGCTGATCGCCGAGCGTCGCGTCAAGCTCGATGCCTTGCGCACGCAGGGGATGCCGGCGTTTCCCAACGACTTTCGCCCGGACGTACAGGCGAGCGAGTTGCACCTCGGCTTCGGTGCTCTCGATGAGGCGGCGATCGCGGCGCAGTCGGTACGCGTGCGTCTCGCGGGCCGCATGATGCTGCGGCGCATCATGGGCAAAGCGAGCTTCGCGACGCTGCAAGACGCGTCAGGACAGATACAGATCTTTCTGCAGCGCGATTCGCTCGCAGAGAGTTACGAGGCCTTCAAGGGCTACGACATCGGCGACATCCTCGGCGTCGAGGGTGTGCTGTTCCGCACGCGAACGGGCGAGTTGACCGTACGCGTGGAGTCACTGCGTTTGCTCGTCAAGTCGCTGCGTCCGCTGCCCGACAAGTGGCATGGCCTCGCCGATACCGAGGCGCGTTATCGGCAGCGATACGTCGATCTCATCATGAACGAGTCGAGTCGGGCGGTGTTCCGCAAGCGCACGCAGCTCGTGCGTTATCTGCGCGACATGCTCGATGCGCAGGGCTTCATGGAAGTCGAGACACCCATGATGCAGCCGATCCCGGGCGGCGCGGCCGCGCGGCCGTTCGTCACCCACCACAACGCGCTCGACATCGACATGTACCTGCGCATTGCGCCGGAGCTGTATCTCAAGCGGCTCGTGGTCGGCGGTTTCGAGCGGGTCTATGAAATCAACCGCAACTTTCGTAACGAGGGGCTTTCGACGCGTCACAACCCCGAGTTCACCATGCTCGAGCTCTATCAGGCCTACGCCGACTATGGGGATCTGATGGATCTCGTCGAGCGCATGCTGCGGGGTGCCGCCGAGGCGGTCTGCGGCGCGCAGCAGTTCGAGTCGCAGGGCGTGCAGTACGACCTGCGTGCGCCGTTTCGAAGGGTCACGGTCGAGGAGTTGATCCTTGAGCGCAACAGCGATCTCGAGCGCGGACGTTTGCGCGATGTCGAGTACTTGCGCGCGGCCTGTACGGCGCGCGGCATCCCGTTCAAGAACGGCGATGGTGCGGGCAAGCTGCAGATCGAGCTCTTCGAAAAGACCGGCGAACACACCCTTGTGCAGCCGACCTTCGTGTATGCCTATCCGGCCGAAGTGTCGCCGCTGTCACGCGCCAACGACGCCGACCCGTTCCTTACCGACCGATTCGAGTTCTTCGTCGGTGGCCGTGAACTCGCCAACGGGTTCTCCGAGCTCAACGATGCGGAGGATCAGGCGGCGCGCTTTCGCGCTCAGGTGGAGCGCAAGGAAGCGGGCGATGAAGAAGCGATGTTCTACGACGCGGATTACGTGCGGGCGCTGGAGTACGGCATGCCGCCGACCGCAGGGCTCGGTGTCGGCATCGATCGGCTCGTGATGTTCCTCACCGACTCGGCCTCGATCCGCGACGTGCTGCTCTTCCCGCAGATGCGGCCCGAGTAACGCGCTCAGCCGGCGGCCGGCAACTCATAGGGCAAAGGCAACGGCGTCGCCTCGATGTGCGCACGCGAGGCCTCACGCTGGATTGCGTCCTCGGATGTGTTGCTGCCTGTTGCGGTCGCGTAGCGCGCGACGGCGAGGAATTCCACCTGACCCTCATGTGCCGCAGCGCTGTCGACGACGATGGCGTCGCGACCATCGGCGAGGGTGATCTGCTCGCCTGGCGCGAGCGTCGTCGGCGCGAAGGTGCTCGTCACAGCCACGGTGAAACGCTGCAGGCGTCGTTTGACGCGACCGCGGAAATGGGCGCGAGCGATGACTTCCTGCCCCGTATAGCAGCCCTTGTTGAACGAAATGCCCTCGAGCACATCGAGGTTGAGCATCTGGGCAACAAATTCGCCCTGCGTCGCCCCATAAATCCGCGGCAGCCCCGCGGCGATGTCGGCACGGTGCCACGCCGCATGCGGCGCTGCGGGCAACGGTTCGATCGGCGCGACCGAGGACGCGGACGCCGTACCCGACGAGTTTATTGGGGCGTTGCATCGCGCGAGGCGCATGTACCGGCCATCGCTCGTGTGCGGCCAGTGCAGCGGTGCGGACGAGTGGGTGGCTGGAGCCGGTGCCGGGCCAGCGGCACCTGTGGCCTCGGCGGCGGCGCCCGGGGCAGGCCAGCGGCCCTGAACTCGCCATAACGGCGTCTCGTCGGTCAGTGCGGCTTTACTGCGCAGCAGGTATTTGCGCAGCGAGCTCAGTACGCCCTCGAGCAGCGATCGCGGCAACACGCAGAGCAGATCCTGCGGGCCATCGGCCACGACGCGCAGGATGGCGAGGGTGCGGCCCTGCGGGTTATGCAGGCCCGCGAGGACCGTCTCACCGGCGCCGAGCGACAGCAACTGCTGCGACAGCTGGCCGTTGAGGAACTTGCGGGCGTCCGCGCCGCGCACGGCCAGCACCCCCTCGTCGGGCAGGTCAATCCAATCGGCATTACGGTCTGTCATGCAGGGGATTTTGCCCGATCTAACACGCACACCGGGCGGTTCCTGCGGTGGTCTTGGCGCAACGATTCTGGCAGTATTAGTCCGCGATGCAGAACGATCCCCAGGGGGTGGGGCGGCCCGCGTCAGCGGCCGAGCCTGCGCCTGTCCCCACATCCGTACCGAGACCTGACGATGTCGTCGGAGCCAGTGCTCCGCGCGAGATTGGCGGGCCTGCGGGCCCTGAGCCCACGCGCTTCGGGGATTGGGAAAAGAATGGTCGCTGCATCGACTTCTGATCCTCACGCGAGTAGCCACACGATGCGCCAAAGACCTCTGTCACCCCATCTCGACGTGTACCGCTTCGCGTACACCATGGCGACCTCCATCCTGCATCGCATCACGGGTGTGGTGCTGTCGGCGGGGCTGCTGGTACTCGTGTGGTGGCTGCTCGCCGCCGCGGGCGATGCGGAGGGTTATGCAGGCGTGGCCGCAGCCCTCGGTAGTGGGCCCATGCAGGTATTGCTCGCCGGCTGGGTAATCGCCTTCGTGTATCACCTTTGCAATGGCATCCGGCACCTCATCTGGGATCTGGGTTACGGCCTCGAAAAAGCCGAGGCGCGCCGCAGCGCACGCTGGGTGGTGATCGCCACGGTGCTGATCTCGCTCGCGTTGCTGTACGCCGGTTTCGTGCTGCGGGGTGCGCCATGAGCCTGCGCAGTCCACTTGGCAAAGTCATCGGTCGCGGTTCGGCCAAACAGGGCGTGTCGCACTGGTGGGGGCAGCGCCTGAGTGCCGTGGCGCTCGCCTTTCTCGGCCTGTGGTTCGTGCTGCAGGTGACGGGTCTCAACGCCTACGACTACGACAGCGTGCGCGCCTGGATCGGCAGCGGCGTGACGCCCGTGCTGTTGGTGCAGCTCATCGCAGCGCTCGCCTGGCATTCGGCGCTCGGCGTGCAGGTCGTGCTCGAGGATTACGTGCACGCCAAGGCCATCAAGCTCGCGGCGCTCGTCGCCTCGATTTTCTTTCACGTGTTCGTGGCCGTGGCCGGCAGCTATGCCGTGCTGCGCATCGCCTTCACCACGACCTGACCGCGGGATGTTCTGCGCATGACTGCTTACTCATTTGTCGATCACACCTACGACGTCGTCGTGGTCGGCGCCGGCGGCGCTGGCCTGCGTGCCACGCTCGGCCTTGCCGAGGCGGGTCTGACCACCGCCTGCATCAGCAAAGTCTTTCCGACCCGCAGTCACACGGTGGCTGCGCAGGGCGGTATCTCGGCGGCGCTCGGCAACATGGGCGAGGACGACTGGCGTTACCACTTCTACGACACCATCAAGGGCTCGGATTGGCTGGGTGACCAGGACGCCATCGAGTTCATGTGCAAGGAAGCGCCGGCGGCGGTGATCGAGCTCGAGCACTACGGCGTGCCCTTTTCGCGCACGCCCGACGGGCGCATCTATCAGCGGCCCTTCGGTGGCATGACGACGCAGTACGGCAAGGGCATCGCGCAGCGCACCTGTGCGGCGGCCGATCGCACCGGCCATGCCATGCTGCACACGCTCTATCAGCAGTCGATCAAGAACGAAGCGGAGTTCTTCATCGAGTACTTCGCGATCGATCTCATCATGGAAAACGGCGAGTGTCGCGGCGTCGTGGCGCTCAATCTCGCCGAAGGCACGCTGCACCGCTTTCGCGCGCACCTCGTGATCCTCGCCACGGGTGGCTACGGACGTGCCTACTTCTCGTGCACCTCGGCGCACACCTGCACGGGTGATGGCGGCGGCATGGCGCTGCGCGCGGGTTTGCCCTTGCAGGATATGGAGTTCGTGCAGTTCCATCCGACCGGCATCTACGGCGCGGGTTGCCTCATCACGGAGGGTTCGCGCGGCGAGGGTGGCTACCTCACCAACTCGCGCGGCGAGCGCTTCATGGAGCGCTACGCACCGAATGCGAAGGATCTGGCCTCGCGTGACGTGGTGTCGCGCTCGATGACCATCGAGATCCGCGAGGGGCGGGGCGTCGGCAAGGACGCCGATCACATCCATCTGCACCTCGAGCACCTCGGGCCCGATGTGATCAAGCAGCGCTTGCCCGGCATCGCCGAAACGGCGCGTATTTTCGCCGGAGTCGACGTCAACAAGGAGCCGATTCCGGTGCTCCCGACCGTGCACTACAACATGGGCGGAATCCCCTGCAATTACCACGGCGAAGTGGTCACGCTGAAGAACGGCAATCCGGACACCGTGGTGCCGGGCCTGATGGCGGTGGGCGAGGCGGCCTGCGTGTCGGTACACGGTGCGAATCGGCTGGGTTCGAACTCGCTGCTCGATCTTGTGGTGTTCGGTCGCGAGGCGGGTCGTCACGCAGCCTCGATCGTCAAGCCGGGCACCTCGCATCGACCGCTGCCGAAGGACGGCGGCGATCTGGCCGTCTCGCGTCTCGATCGTTTCCGCCACGCCAACGGCAGTCGGCCGACCGCCGAGATCCGCCTCGAGATGCAGAAGATCATGCAATCCGATGCGGCGGTGTTCCGCACGGGCAGCTCGCTCGAGGAAGGTTGCACGAAGATCGCAGCGACCGTCGATTCGTTCGCTGATGTCCGGACCAGCGATCGCGGTCTCATCTGGAATACGGATTTGGTCGAGACACTGGAGCTCGACAACCTGCTCGGGCAGGCCGTTGCCACGATCCGCTCGGCGGAGAATCGCAAGGAAAGCCGCGGCGCGCATGCGCGCGAGGATTTCAAGGATCGCAACGACACCGAGTGGATGAAGCACACGCTGTGCTGGGTCGACGAGAAAGGCAGCACACGCATCGACTATCGGGCGGTTCACCTGAACACGCTGACGACCGATGTCGAGCCGATCCCGCCGAAGGCGCGCACGTACTGAGTTCGAGGTTCACACCATGGCCGAGTTCCGACTTCCCGAAAATTCGCGCATCAACAAGCACGGCAAGGTGCACAAGGCACCGGCCGGTGCCACGCGCGTTCGCACCTTCAAGGTGTATCGCTACGATCCACACGGCGGGGAGAATCCGCGCGTCGATACCTTCGAGATCGACATGGACAACTGCGGGCCGATGGTGCTCGATGCGCTCATCAAGATCAAAAACGAGATCGACCCGTCGCTGACGTTCCGTCGCTCCTGCCGCGAGGGCATCTGCGGCAGTTGCGCGATGAACATCGACGGCACCAACACGCTCGCCTGCACCAAGAGCTGCGACGAAGTGAGGGGCGAGGTGAAGATCTATCCACTGCCGCACATGCCGGTGGTGAAGGATCTCGTGCCCGATCTCACGCAGTTCTACGCGCAGTACGCCTCCGTGAAGCCCTGGCTGCAATCGCGCACTCCGGCACCGCCTGACCGCGAGCGGCTGCAAGCGCCCGAGGAGCAGGAGAAGATCGATCGACCGTCGGCCTGCATCCTGTGCGCCTGCTGCTCCACCTCCTGCCCGAGCTACTGGTGGAATGGCGATCGCTACCTCGGTCCTGCGGCACTGCTGGCTGCCTATCGCTGGATCATCGACAGCCGTGACGAGGCCACGGGTGAGCGGCTCGATGCGCTCGAAGATCCGTTCAAGCTCTATCGCTGCCACACCATCATGAACTGCACCGAAGCCTGCCCGAAGGATCTGAATCCGGCCAAGGCCATCGCCGAAATCAAGAAGATGATGGTCGAGCGCAGTCATACGTGACCGACCTCGGTCGGCTGCGCTGGCGCTGTCGGCGTGGGATGAAGGAACTCGACGTGTTGCTCGAGCGCTGGCTCGGGCGTCACGCGGGTGCTGCGGAACCTCACGAAATCCAGTGTTTCGAGGCCTTGCTCGACTTGCAGGACCCGCAGCTCGCACGCTACTTGCTGGCGGGTGACCCCCACCCGGACCCCGCCATCGCCGCCCTCATCGAGCGCATCCGCCGCGCCTGAGGCGCCTTGGGTGATCGCGCCGGCGCGGCTGCGCCATGGGGCCGGGCCCGGTCGCGATGCCTACCCCGTGGGCGACATCCACCTAGAACCGCGTTTCGAGTGCTGGCAGCGTGGTCGTTGGCACGCGGCGCTGCTTTCGGCTTGTCTCGATTGTTCGCCCTGGGGGTGGTGGCTCGTGTGGGACACGCCGGCCGGTCGCTGCTGGATGTGGCTCGCAAGAGGGCGGCTCGATCCCGCCCTTGCGGCCCGGGTCGGCCGCCTGATCCGGCGCGAGAGGCGCGCGAACGGTTACACTGCGGACAAAGAACCCGAGGATCGATGACCCTGCGCCCCCCAGCCCTGTCCCTGCGAACTTTTGTGAAGGTAGCGGGTCTATCCCGTCGCATCGCCCATGAGCGCTGAAGCCAGTGACCTGAGTCTGGTGCAGCTTGCGCAACGGGGCGATACCGCCGCGTTCGACGCCCTGGTGCTGCGTTACCAGCACAAGGTCGTCAACCTGGTGATGCGTTACGTACGGGATCCTTCCGAGGCTGAAGACATTGCGCAGGAAGCATTCATCAAAGCTTATCGGGCCCTGCCGAGATTCCGCGGCGACAGCGCCTTCTACACTTGGATTTATCGCATCGCGATCAACACGGCCAAGAACCACCTCGCTGCACGCGGTCGCAGCCCGATCGATTACGACCTTGACGGTCCGGACGGCGAGGGCAACCCGGAGTTGCAGGCCCGCATGAAGGATACGGCCACTCCGGAGGCGCTGGCACTCACCGATGAGATCCGCTCCATCGTCAATGCCGCCATCGACCAGTTGCCCGACGACTTGCGCCGCGCCATCGTGCTGCGCGAACTCGAGGGCAAGTCTTACGAAGAAATCGCCGCCGAGATGAATTGTCCGGTGGGCACGGTCCGCTCGCGCATCTTCCGCGCGCGCGAAGCGATCGACACACGGTTGCGTGAAGTGTTCGAGGGTGGCCTCGGACGGGGTGAGGTGATCGGATGAGCGAACAAGACGAACGCGCGAGTCAGTTGTCGGCCATGTTCGATGGTGAACTGCCCGATGCGGAGTGCGAGCTGGTGGCCCGACGCTTGTCGCGGGATCCGGAACTGCGCCGCAGTTGGTCGAACTACGGACTGATCGGTGCTGTCCTGCGCAGCGAACCGCTCGCCCCGACCCAATTGGCACCGCGGGTGCGTGCGGCGCTGGCGAACGAACCCGCTGTCGACCCTGCAGCGCAGCCGCCGCAGATCGCCGAGCGTCCGCTGCATCTACCGCGTTGGGCTGTGCCGGTCAGCGGTGTGGGCGTGGCAGCGGGCCTCGCGGCGGTTGCGGTGTTCTGGTGGGCCATGCCCGGCGACCCGAACGTGTCGACCGCGACGGTGGTGCCGAGCGCGCAAAGCGTTGCTGCGCCGTTGATCGAGGAAATCGTGATCGCTCCGGCGGCCCCCGCTGCCGCGACGATGGTTGCCGCGGCGCCTGCCGTGGCATCGGCAGCCGCACCGGCGCCCGTGGTCGGCGGCCCGGCGGCGGCAACGAGCGGCGAGCCAGAGAGTTACGTCACCCCGCGCCCGAATCCGCGCAGTTCGGCACCGGCCGTGCCGCTGCCCGCGCAACTGGCTTCGTTCGTCGAAGCGCACAGCGCGGTCTCCGCACCCATGATCCGTCACTCTGTGATCTCCGCCACGATGGCCGTCAGTGAAGCTGAGACGACCCCGCGGGTCGAGGCGGAGGACCGCTGATGCGGTTTCTCGTTTGCGGTTCGTGGCGGCAAGCACTCGGGGTGGTGCTCGTGGCCTGCGGACCGCTCTTGGCATCCGCCGACGAGGGGCTCGAGTGGATCGAGCGTATGAATCAGGCCCTCGTCAGCCGCAACTACTCCGGCACCTTCCTGCACGAGCGCGGCGGCCAGTCCGAGTCGCTGCAGGTCCACCACCGTGTGCGCGGCGGTCAGATCAGCGAACGATTGGCGTCTCTCGATGGATCGGGACGCGAGTTCATCCGCCGTGGCGAGGAGGTGATTTACGTGCTGCCTGATCAGCAGCGCCTGATCAGCGAGCGCAGGCCGCGCAACGCCTCGTTGCTGCCGCGCTTTCCGCAACTCGACGAGCGCAGCGCCGGCCTCTATGTCGTGAGCCCTTTGACCCGTACGCGACTCACCGCGCGTGACGTACGGCTGGTGTCGATCACGCCGCGTGATCCGTTCCGCTATGGGTATCGCGCCTGGATCGACTCGCGCACGCACTTGCCGCTCAAGACCGAACTGTTCGATAACGAAGGCAATGTGCTTGAGCGGGTGACGTTCACCAGTCTCTCGCTGCTGCGCGACCTGCCGGACGAGGCGTTCAATCCCGCCGTGGATACGAGCGCGTTTCAGCAGGTACGTCTCGAGCCGCCGCGACCGCGCATCCAGCGGGTCACGGGGCCGCAAGTGTGGAACGTGCAATCGCTGCCGCGCGGATTTCGCCTGACGCAGCGCGGCGAGCAGAGCGTGCCGGGCTCCGAGTCGCGCGTTCCGCATTTGGTGTTCTCGGACGGGTTAGCCTCGGTGTCGGTGTTCATCGGCGTTGACCAGCCGCCGTTCGGTCCGGGCGAAGCCGGTCGCGAACGTCGTATGGGTGCCTCGACCGCGTACTCCGCCTTCGTTAATGGTCAGCACGTCGTTGTCGTTGGCGAGGTGCCGGTGCGCACGGCGCGGCTGATCGCCTCGCAGATCCGCGCGGCGCGACCCGCCGCTCCGGCTGAACCGGGCAGCCCGGCGGAACCGTCAGCGCCTGCCGCCCCGGCTGCACCCTCCAAACCTGCCGTGCCCACGCAACCTGCGAGTCCGGTCGAACCGTGACCGGACGCCTGACGCTGCTGACCCGCGAGGGCTGTGGCTTGTGCGAGGAGTTCGCTCTCGAACTGCAGGATCTGCGCTCGCGGCTTGCGCTGCCGGAGCTCGAAACCCGTGACGTCGACTCCGATCCGGAGTGGTTGCGCCGATTCGGACATCAAATCCCGGTGCTGCTGTGGGATGGCGTGCCCATCGCCGTCACCCGGCTCGATGCCGGGGAGATCGAGCGGCTTTTTCGCGTGCGCTGAGGCTGGCGTGACGGTCGCGGCGGGGCGGCAGTGCGCCCCCTCCGTTATACTGCATCGCTTTTAATCGCCATTTTGGGCTGCCGCCGGCCCTGCTCCCGGAACCGATGCAAAACATCCGCAATTTTTCGATCATCGCCCACGTTGACCACGGCAAGTCCACGCTCGCCGACCGGTTGATCCAACTGTGTGGCGGCCTCGAAGCGCGCGAGATGCAGAGCCAGGTGCTCGATTCCATGGCGCTCGAGCGCGAGCGCGGCATCACCATCAAGGCGCAGAGCGTCACCCTCTATTACACGGCGCGTGACGGGCAGCGCTACCAGCTCAACCTCATCGACACGCCGGGCCACGTGGACTTCTCCTACGAGGTGTCGCGCTCGCTCGCCGCCTGCGATGGCGCGCTGCTCGTGGTCGATGCGTCCCAAGGTGTCGAGGCGCAGAGCGTCGCCAACTGCTACACCGCGATCGAGCAGGGCCTCGAAGTGCTGCCGGTGATCAACAAGATCGACCTGCCCTCCGCCGATCCGCCCAAGGTGATCCGCGAAATCGAGGAGATCATCGGCATCGAGGCGCAGGACGCCGTGCGTGTCTCCGCAAAGACCGGCGAAAACGTGCCGGATTTGCTCGAGGAGATCGTCAAGCGCATTCCGGCACCGAAGGGCGACCCGCAGGCGCCGCTGCAGGCGTTGATCATCGACTCGTGGTTCGACAATTACGTGGGCGTGGTCTCGCTCGTGCGGGTGGTCAACGGCTCGATCAAGATAGGCGACAAGATCCGCGTCATGTCGACCGGGCGTGCATGGCAGGTCGATAAGCTCGGCCGGTTCACGCCGAAGTCGGTCGGCGCTACGCAGCTCGGGGCGGGTGAAGTCGGTTTCGTCATCGCCGGGATCAAGGAAATCGACGGTGCGCCGGTGGGCGATACCATCACGCTCGATAGCAAGCCCTGCGCGGCGCCGCTGCCCGGGTTCAAGCAGGTGCAGCCGCGTGTGTTTGCGGGTCTTTTCCCGGTCAACGCGGACGATTACGAAGCCTTCCGCGACGCACTCGCCAAACTGCGCCTGAACGATTCGGCGCTGCACTACGAACCGGAGGTATCCGGCGCGCTCGGCTTTGGCTTTCGCATCGGTTTTCTCGGCTTGCTGCACATGGATATCGTGCAGGAGCGGCTCGAGCGCGAGTACAACCTCGATCTGATCACGAGCGCACCCACCGTGATCTACGAAGTTGGCCTCACGAGCGGCGAGAACGTCTACGTCGATAACCCCGCGAAGTTACCGGCGCCCAATTTGGTCGCGGAGATCCGCGAGCCGATCATCACGGCCAACATCCTCGTGCCGCCCGACTACGTGGGCGCCGTGCTGCAGTTGTGTACCGAGAAGCGCGGCACGCAGAAGAAGATGCAGTACCTCGCCAACCAGGTGTCGCTGCAGTACCAGCTGCCGCTCGCCGAGGTGGTGCTCGATTTCTTCGATCGGCTGAAGTCCGCGAGCCGCGGTTACGCGTCGTTCGACTACGAGTTCAGCCACTTCCAGACGGCTCCGCTCGCCAAACTCGACATTCTCATCAACGGCGACAAGGTCGATGCGCTCTCCATCATCGTGCACCGCGACAGCGCCTACCAGCGTGGCCGCGAACTTGTGGACAAGATGCAGGAGCTGATCCCGCGGCAAATGTTCGAGGTCGCGGTGCAGGCGGCGATCGGTTCGCATGTGATCGCACGCGCAACGGTCAAAGCGCTGCGCAAGAACGTGCTCGCCAAGTGCTACGGCGGTGACATCAGCCGCAAGCGCAAGCTGCTCGAGAAGCAGAAAGAGGGCAAGAAGCGCATGAAGCAGGTGGGCTCGGTGGAGATTCCGCAGGAGGCCTTCCTTGCGGTGCTCAAGGTAGGCAGGAAGTGACCATGGTCGATGTCGTCGCCTCGTTGATGTCGCTGTTCACGCTGCCGGTGCTGCTGGTGTGCGTGGTGGATGATTGGTTTCTTCGGCCCCGTCGGCAGTTGCGCGGCACCGCTGCGGCGCCCGTGGACGATCCGCTGTTGATGAAGATCCTCTACACGCTGCTGCCGGTGCTGGTGGTTGCGAGTTTCTACAGCCTCATGACCGCACAGCGCGCGAACTTCAGCCTGTTGCTGGTCATCATCACCGTGGTGTCGGGTGTGGTGTGGTTGATCGACCATCGCCTGCTGGCGCCGCGCCGCGCGGCCGCCGCGCGCACAGCGGGTCGTGATCCTGCGATTTTGGAGATGCCGGGTACCGTCGATTATGCGCGCAGCTTCTTTCCCATCATGGCGGTGCTGCTGATCGTGCGCTCGTTCCTCTTCGAGCCGTATCGCATCCCCTCCGATTCGATGATGCCCACGCTGCTCGATGGCGATTTCATCCTGGTCAATAAATACGCCTATGGCCTGCGTTTGCCGGTCACACAGGAGAAAGTGGTGGACATCGGCGCTCCGCAGCGCGGGGATGTGGCGGTGTTTCGTTATCCGCCTGATCCGGGCGTGAACTACGTCAAGCGGGTGGTGGGTCTGCCGGGCGATCTCATCGAGATGCGTGATGATCAGCTGATCATCAACGGTAAGCCGATGCCGCTGCGCCAACTCGGTCGCTACGAGGATGGCTGCTATCAGAACATGCGCCTCGCAGAGGAAGAGTTCGATGGCCGCAAGCACCAGGTGCTGCATTGTCTTAGCTCCGATCCGCTCGCCGTGCCGCCGCTGCCTGCCTGCAACCGCAGCATCCTGCAAGGCTACATCTGCAACGAGTCGACGGCCGGCATCAATGCCGACAGCGGCGATCGGATCATGCAGGTTCCAGCTGGGCAATACCTGATGGTCGGCGACAATCGTGACAACAGCTCCGATGGTCGCGTGTGGGGCTTCGTCGACGAGTCGCTGCTCGTTGGCAAGGCGAGCCTCGTGTGGTTCAACTGGGATCTGCAGCGCTCGGGCGGACCCAACTGGTCGCGCATCGGTACGTCCATCGAATGAGTGTGATGCGCGCCGATTGGCCGATGCGGTGGTTGCGCGAACGTCTCGCCTACGAGCCGCGCGATCCGGCGCTGTTCACGGCAGCACTGACTCATCGCAGCGCGTCGGGACGCAACAACGAGCGTCTCGAGTTCCTGGGTGATGCGGTGCTGAACCTGCTGATCGCCGAGTTGCTGTATTCACGGTTTCCGGACTGCACCGAGGGTGAGTTGAGTCGTCTGCGGGCGAGTCTCGTCAGTGCGGAGCCGCTCGCGAGCATCGCGCAGTCGATTTCGCTCGGCGATGAGTTGCAACTCGGTTCCGGTGAACTCAAGACCGGCGGTTTTCGCCGTCAGTCGATTTTGGCCGATGCGCTCGAGGCCTTGATTGGTGCGGTCTACCTCGATCAGGGCCTCGAAGCGGCGCGTGCGCTCGTGGCGCACCTCTCCGCGGCGCACCTCGAGACCCTGCCAAGACCTGAGGATCTGAAGGATCCGAAGACGCGGCTGCAGGAACACCTGCAGGCGCGCGGCCACGCGTTGCCCCAGTACATCGTCGAGTCGGTGCAGGGCGAGGCGCATGCGCAGCATTTTTCGGTGCGTTGCGAGGTGCCGCAGCTCGGGCTCAACGCAGCGGGTGAAGGGTCCAGTCGGCGTCGTGCCGAGCAGGATGCGGCGCAGCGGATCCTGCGACAGATCGACGAGGCGCTGGCATGAACGAGACGACAGTGGAAACGGCGGTGGAAGCTGCGGCGGATGGGGCGCATTTTCGCGCTGGGTTCGCCGCTCTCGTCGGGCGACCCAACGTCGGCAAGTCGACGCTGCTCAACGCACTCGTGGGCGAGAAAATTTCCATCGTCACGCCGAGGCCGCAGACAACGCGTCATCGGATTACGGGCCTCGTCAATCGTCCGGGCGTGCAGCTCGCGTTCGTTGACACCCCGGGGCTGCACGATGGCGGCAAGCGCGCCCTCAACCGGGCGATGAACCGTGCCGCCGCAGGTGCGCTGATCGATGCCGATGTGGTCGTGTTCGTGGTCGAGGCCTTGCGCTGGGGGCCCGAGGATGAGGCCGTGATGCAGCGAATCCGCGACAGCGGCCGACCCGCGATCGCAGTTGTCAGCAAAGTCGACACCGCACGACCCCGCGAACGGCTGCTGCCGTTCATCGAGGCGCTCGCCGCTCGGCATGCCTTTCGGGCCATCGTGCCCGTGAGCGCCACCCGTCGGGACAACCTCGAGCCGCTCATCAGCGCGATCACAGCGGAGTTGCCGGAGTCGCCGCAGCTGTTCGATGAGCAGGATCGCACCGATCGGGATCTGCGCTTTCGCATCACGGAAATCATCCGCGAGAAGCTCACGCTCGAGCTCAATCAGGAAGTGCCCTACGGCATCGCCGTGGAGATCGAGAAAATGGCCGAGGAGCCGATGGACAGCGGCGGTACCCGTCAGCTGATTCATGCGGTGATCTGGGTCGATCGGGAAGGGCAGAAGCCGATCGTCATCGGCGCGCGCGGGGAGCGCCTCAAGCGGGTCGGCAGTTCCGCGCGTCGCGACATCATCGCGCTACTCGGTCAGCGTTGCCACCTCGAGCTGTGGGTCAAGGTTCGCGAGAACTGGGCGGACAATGCCCAGGCACTGCGCTCGCTCGGGCTCGAGTGAATGTCGGCCAGCCGTCGTCGCGTCGAACTCGCGCCGCTGTACGTGCTGCACCATCGCCCCTGGCGTGATACGAGTCGGATGCTCGAGGTGTTTACGCGCGAGCATGGCCGCCTGACGCTGTTCGCGCGCGGCGTGCGCGGTCCGAAGTCTCGCACCGCCTCGCTGCTGCAGCCGTTTCGTCGTTTGCTTGGTAGTTGGAGCGGCAGTGGCGATGCGGGTCAGCTCACGGCTGTCGAGGCGGCGCCGGTGAAAGACCAGACATGCGGCGCCGAGTTGCCCGCCGCCGAGTTGCCGGCGGGCGCGTTGCTGTCGGCGTGGTACCTCAATGAATTGCTGCTCAAACTGACCCTGCGTACCGACGCGCAACCGGCGATTTTTGATCTGTACGACGAGTCTCTCGCGCTGTTGCGTGCGGGCGAGTCGGTGCCACCGGTGCTGCGCATGTTCGAGCGGCGCCTGCTCGAGCTTTTGGGTTACGGCATCGAGTTTGGCAGCGAGGCGCGCAGCGGCGCCGCGCTGCAGCCCGAGGCGTATTATCATTTCCACCCGGGACTGGGCTTCGTGGAAACTCGCGCGGTCACAACCGAAGGGGTGTTCGCCGGGCGCACGCTGCTCGCGATCGCCGCGGAACACTGGCAGGAGAGTGGTGTGCTGGAAGATGCCCGCAAAATCATGCGCCTTGCACTCGATGGTGCGCTCGAAGGGCGCGAACTGCGTACGCGCGATGTGGCCCGAGCCGTGAGTCGTCGTACGGCGACTCGGCGAGGAGAGCCCTCTTGAGCCTCGCGCCGCTCATCCTCGGAGTCAACATCGACCACGTGGCGACGCTACGGCAGGCCCGACGCGTCGACTATCCCGATCCCGTGAAGGCTGCGCTGGCGGCGGAGCGCGCCGGCGCCCATAACATCACGCTGCATCTGCGCGAGGATCGGCGTCACATTCAGGATGCCGATGTGCTGGCGATGCGGCCGCTGCTGCAGACGCGCATGAATCTCGAAATGGCAGTCACCGGCGAGATGCTCGAGTTTGCGCGCCGTGTGCAGCCGGCCGACTGCTGTCTCGTGCCCGAGCGGCGCGCCGAGATCACCACTGAGGGCGGCCTCGATGTGCTTGGTCAAATTGGGCGCTTGCGCGAGAGCTGCGCGCTGCTGGCTGCGGCCGGCATCCGTGTGGCGCTATTCATCGACCCGGATCCGGCGCAGATCGAAGCGAGTGTTCGCGTCGGTGCGCCGGTCGTCGAACTGCACACCGGGCGATATTGCGAGGCGAGCGGGGAACACGCCGAGCGCGAGCTCGAGCGGCTGCGGGCGGGTGCGCGTCTGGCCGCGACCTTCGGGCTCGAAGTGCACGCAGGTCATGGTTTGCACTACACCAACGTACAGGCGGTGGCGGCCATTCCGGAGATTGTCGAACTCAACATCGGCCATGCGATCATCGCCCGCGCCGTGTTCGACGGGATCGAGGTTGCCGTGCGCGAGATGCAGGCCGCGATGGATACGGGCAGGGCGGCGGCAGAGAGGGCGGCCGTGTGAGCGTGCTGGTGTTCGACATCGAGACCGTGCCCGATGTGGAGCTTGGGCGGCGGGTTTATGGTCTCGAGGGCTTGGAGGATGCGTCGGTGGCGGACGCCATGTTCGCGCAGGCCCGTAAGCACGGCGGCAGCGATTTCCTGCCGCATGAACAGCACCGCATCGTGGCGATCTCCTGCGTCTTGCGGCGCGGTGACTCGCTGAAGGTATGGAGCCTCGGTGATCTCGAGGCCGACGAGGCTGAACTCGTCAGCCGTTTTTTCGAGGGCATCGATCGCTACACACCGACGCTCGTGTCCTGGAACGGCGGCGGTTTCGATCTGCCGGTGTTGCACTACCGGGCGCTGCGGCATCGCGTGGTGGCACGACGTTACTGGGAGACGGGCGGCGAGGATCAAAGCTTTCGCTGGAACAACTACCTCAGCCGCTACCACGAGCGGCATACCGACTTGATGGACGTCCTGTCGGGTTATCAGCCGCGCGCCAAGGCGAGCCTCGCGGACATGGCGGATCTACTCGGCTTGCCGGGCAAACTCGGCTTTGCCGGAGACCAGGTCTGGCCGGCCTATGCGGCAGGCAACCTGCAGGCGATCCGCCGTTACTGCGAGACCGACGTGCTCAACACCTGGCTTATCTACCTGCGCTTCCAGATGATGCGCGGGCATCTCGATGCCACCGAGCTCGCGGCCGAAGAGCAGCGCGTGCGTGAACTTTTGGCCGAGTCGCCCGAGCCGCATCACGCGGAGTTTCTCGCGGCGTGGCCGGCTGCAGCGGCGCCCGGGTCCGCATGAGCCGCGCTTCTCGCCGCGTCTTGCCCGAGTTGGTGGAGGAGGGCGTCGTGGTGGCTCTAAACCACGACGGCGATGGCGTCATCCGCGACAGCAAAACGGTGTTCGTTGCCGGTGCGCTCGAGGGCGAGCGGGTGCGTTTCCAGCGCACCGCGCGGCATCGACAGCATGACGAAGCGCAGCTGCTCGAGGTGCTGGAGGCCTCGCCCTCGCGGGTCGTGCCGCGATGTGCCCATTTTGGTTTGTGCGGCGGTTGTGCGCTGCAGCATCTTGCGCCTGCCGCACAGTTGGTCAGTAAACAACGGGAACTCGCCGATACCTTGGCGCGCATCGGCAAGGTGACCCCGCGGGAGTGGCTGGCACCGATTGAGGGGCCGATGTGGGGCTACCGGCGACGCGCGCGCCTCGGCGCCAAGTTCGTGGCCAAACGCGGGCGAGTACTCGTCGGCTTTCGCGAGCGTCGCAAGCCGTACGTGGCAGCACTCGAGCGCTGCGAGATCCTGGCCTCACCGGTCGATGCGTTGATCACGCCGCTCGCAGAACTGCTCACGGGACTCGAGGCGCGGCAAGCCATCCCGCAGATCGAGGTCGCCGTCGGGGAGTCGGTTACGGTACTCGTGTTTCGCGTGCTCGAGGATCTATCGGTCGCGGATCGCGCGGCCCTCGCGGCGTTCGAGGCCGAGCGCGGTCTGCGGGTGTACCTGCAGCGCGGCGGGGCCGACACGGTGCAGCCGTTGCAGGGTGAGCGGGCCTGCCTGCATTACACGCTGCCCGCGGAGGGACTGCGCTTCGAGTTCTTGCCGACGGACTTCGTGCAGATCAATGCCGAGGTCAACCGAGCGCTCGTCGCGCATGCGGTCGCGCAGTTGCAGGTGGGACCACAAGATCGGGTGCTGGACCTCTTCTGCGGTCTCGGCAACTTCACGCTGCCTCTCGCCCGTCGGGCGCGTGAGGTGGTGGGTGTGGAAGGGGATGCCGCCCTGGTCGAGCGGGCGCGGCATAACGCCGCACTCAACCAACTCGGTAACGTCAGTTTC
>Ga0209358_10000749_pt1 | contig 27718 bp, 22 predicted proteins | sample LauGreFa1BDMLBSN_2_FD_187574 | JGI IMG/M metagenome (GOLD analysis project Ga0209358, IMG submission 187574) | Freshwater lake microbial communities from Lake Michigan, USA - Fa13.BD.MLB.SN (SPAdes) (version 2) | ecosystem: Environmental > Aquatic > Freshwater > Lake | place: Lake Michigan, USA...
AAAATTATTAAATCATTAGATATTTAAAAATAATAAAAATATTCTTACATATAATTTATTAAAAAAATTTAATATTTATTACCAGTTTAATAATACAAAATATTCAAGTATATATTGTATTTTGATTCAATAATATTATATACTGACATAGGTAATAAACCTTAATTCTTTTGATTCAATATATAATTATTTACCTAAAAACAATTTATTAATTTTTTCATAATGTTTCTTTATTTTATTATCATGGTTCAATAAATTTTGTATTCTTTTTTTTTCATTCAATTCTTCTAAATATTTTTGTTTTTCATAATATTTTCTTTCATTATCATCTTGTATATATGATATACTTGCTCGATCTTGTTGAAATTCTTTTATATTATTATAATTTTTACGTTTTTCTACTGTTTTTGGATCAACTATTCTACTCGTCGTATGTGCTATTTTAAGATCCATATAATTTAAATTTTTTCTTGAAATATTATCATTACTAAAATCATCTATTAGATCTACTCCTAATTCTGTAAATGCTATTTTATTACTTGCCTCTAATGGTTTTGGTTCTTTATATTTTGTTAAAACTTTACTATTTGATTCTATATTTTGTGTTTTCTTTTCAAATATTTTATTAAATTGTGAAGAACTAAATTTCTTATTTTCAAATAAATTTTTTTGTTCTATTTCTTTTCCATCATTTAAAAAATCTTGATATCCTATATCTGTTATTGATTCTAATTTATTTTTACTAAATATTTCATTAAATTTATGTATATTAAAACCATTTTTATCGATATTCTCATTCATATTTTGTCTATAAGAATTATAATCTGCATCAGTTTCTTTTTTAAAATTTGTTTTTAATTCATGAAATTCTTTTTCTGTGTGATTTTTTTTCTTATATTCTCTCATTAAAAAATGATAACATAAAGTAACTAATTTAAATAAATATTCAGAACCTCCTTTATCTGGATGAACTTGCAATGCCATCTTTTTGTAAGCATCTTTTAATTGATCAATAGTAAAATTTTTTGGAACTTTAAGTATTTTATAAGGATCTATGTTTGCATCCATTTATAGTATTATTTTAGACATATAATATATTTTTTAAACTATTAAAAATTTTTTAAAATTTGTTAGGTTTTTCAATAAAAGTTTATATTAAATTTAAAAATTCTAAAATTATGTTAAAAATACAGTATTTTCATCGCTTCTTAAATATGTATATTTATTATCTCCTATTACAGAATATAATAAAGCTGCTGGACCACCTAAATTTCCAGCAACAATAGTTAATAAGTTATATCCTGGTTTTATAGTAATTCTTCCTCTGCCTGTACCTCCATAAATTCCATCTCCATAATGTCCCCATCCACCATAAAAACTAGATTTACCATCAATTAATACTTTTTGACCATTAAATGTTATTGTTGATGTATAATTATCTACTACAATATATAATGTAGCATTTATATTAACATCTGATTTAAATCTTCCTTGAAATGTAATATTAATATTTACTGGTACATCCCATGAAGTTGCATTCGGTACATTCCATACTAATTTTGCATATCTATCTGGAAAAGTGTCTACATTTCCCCATGGTCCTGATCCAATTGGTCCTGAAACATATACTCTTTGATTAGGTGTATTAAAGTTAATACTACATTCTTGTTTTAATATATTAATTCTATTATCTAAGTCTAATTTAATAGATTGATAAAAAGGTAACACACGAGTTAAATATGGTATCCAAATATTTTCTAATACACTAATATCTTGTTTATATATTGAATTTAATTTCATTTCTTTATCGCATATTGCTTTTTGATTATTATATTCAGTTTCTGTATTTATTAAATTAGTCTTTGCTGTTGGAATTAAATTATTTAATAAATCAACTAATTTATCACGTAAATTTTTTATATTATTATTATTATTATTAATTGTATCAATAATATTAGAATTAATAGCATCACTCACATCTATTATTGTTTTTTTAGATGAATTTAAATTACTTGTATCTATAGAACATCCATCTATTGGATATACACTTTTACCATTTTTAATATTTTTATTTGCAATTTCTAAATTTAGATTCATTGATCCACCTTTAGTTATTTTTAAATCTTTATTTATTAGTTCATTATTTTTTTTTTTTCTTAATAAACAATTATTATTATTATTATTATCAGTATATTTATCTAAATTCAATAATTCATGTGTTTCTTTTGGTAAAACACATGAATTAACCTCTCGAAAATTATTATTATATTCTCCTTGACCAACATGCATCATAGCTAAAGCTTTATATTTAGATTTAATACCAAATGACTTATTAAATGTTGTAATATTCCATATAATTTTATTAGGTTCTGATACCATTATTAAACTATCTTGATTTGTATCATATCCGATATAATTTTTATTTTCTAATGCTTCTCTACCACTAGCCATACTCATAATATAGTATTGATTATTACCTATAGGAATAAATTTCCAATTAAAATTTGTAGAATTTTTATTATAATTATATGAATCTAAAATTAAATTTGTTCTATTATGAGATAATGCAAGATCGCTGTTATTATTATTAAACAATATAGCATAATTAGGATTATTATCTTTATTAAAATAACCACACAAATACATATTTTTACCATTTTTTAATGATATATTATTTTTATTATTTTTCCATGATAGTCCATTTTGATGTTTAATTACAAAATACATATCATTATTCTCTATATTTGTTTCAAATTGCGAAATATCATTTAAACTTTCCTTATATTTATTTACACAAGAATGATTTATTATTTTATCAGAAAAAATATATGAAGAAGTATTATCAACAGTATTAGTATTATCAGCTTCCCAAACAGCATTATTATTATTCATTTTTTATATTAATTAATATAAATTATATTAATTATATACAATTAATATTAATTATTTTTGTATATATTATAAAATTATAAATTAAATTTTTCTCAATGAATAAATCACTGTTATATTTATTATTTTGTGTAAATTTATTAGTAATAGGAAATATATTTAAATATTTTTTTTATATGATAAAAATTAAATATTAATTAAATAGAGAATATAATTTAACAACCTCTTAATTGATTAATTTGATTAGCATTATCTTTTATTTGTTCAAATATATTATAAATTTCATTATATAAATTATTTTTTTGATTAGTTAAATTTTTTATAGTGTTTTGTAAATCAACATTTTCTCTTATTTTTATTTGACATTCTGAATTAGGATTTAATAATCTTTTTTTTTCACTTGTAATATAAGCAATTCTTGAGTTTAAATCATTTAATTCTTTATCATAAAATTTTACTTCAGTATCTAATTTATTAGATTCTCTTTTTAATTCTGCAGTTTCACGTACAAAATCACTATCATATAATTCATATAGTTTATCTATTATAGCTAAAAATTCCTCTTCTGAATCAATATCATTAAAATCTAAAACAAGACCCTGAGGATAACTGAAATTATCTGTAAATGGTAATATAATATTTTTTATTTTTTTCATTTTTTTATTTTCGAATTGTATTTTAAAAGACATGGAATCTTTTGTTTTTTCATCTAAATCAAAAATTGGAAAATGTTCTACAGGAATAACAAAAGCATTCTTTGTAGGATGTACATAATTTATATTAGATAATTGTGTGCCATGAAGGACTCTTAAAGTTAAAATTACTTTATTCTGTGTATCTGTATAACTATTTACATTCCATTTTTTTTTTTTTAAAAAATCATAACATGAATAATTAATAGGTTCATTTTTTTTAAAAGATGTTAATGAATTATTAAAATTATTAGAATTATTATTCGGTGAAATAATTGAATTTAAAGAAGGTAAATTTATAAATTTTTCAATATTATTATTATAATTAAAAGAACTTGAAAGTATTGAAGTAATAATAATAATAATTAATAATGTTATTAATAATTTTTTATTCATTGTAATATTATTTTATATTAATAAAATTATATTTTAATGTATTAAGTTTAATTATATAAGAAAAAATTATATTTAATTATTAACAACAATAATGCAAAAAAAAGATTTATATGAAATATTAAAAGTATCTAAAACAGCTACAAAAGAGGAAATAAAAAAATCTTTTCGTAAATTAGCAGTTGATCTTCATCCAGATAAAAATAATGGTAATAAAGAATCTGAAGAAGAATTTAAAAAAATAAATGAAGCTTATAATATTTTATCGGATGATGAAAAAAGAAAACAATACGATCAATTTGGTATAATTGATGGTCAAAATAATGGTAATGCTAGTGTAGATTTAAATGATATATTAAAAAATATGTTTGGAGGTGGTGGCATCAATATTAATCAAAGTTTTGGTAGTCATCCTGGTGGATTTTCATTTGTATTTGAAGATGGAGGTAACGGTATAGACGATATTGAAAATATGTTTGGTATTCCAGGATTCCCTTTTGGTGGTAGAATGAAAAAACATGAAGTAGATGTAGTTGAAATAGAAATTGATATATGTGATATATATTATGGAAATAATAAAAAAGTAGATTTTGAATTATTAGAACAATGTAGTAAATGTAATGGTAGTGGTGCAAATGATCCTTCAAATATTATAAAATGTTTAACTTGTAATGGTCAAGGTAATATTACTCAACAAATTGGACCATTTTTTATGCAAAAATCTACATGCCCAAGTTGTATTGGAAAAGGTAATATTATAAAAAAACCATGTAATACTTGTAAAGGCGAAAAAACAGTTTATTCAAAAAAACAATTTGAACTTAAAATACCTAAAGGTATTCCTAATAATCATGAAATAAAAATGGAAAAGAAAGGATCTTATAATAAAGATACAAAGAAAAATAAGGATATGATATTTAAATTTAAATATAAAATATCAGAACCTTATAAACTTGATGAACATAATAATGTTATATATACAATTAATATAAATATTGAAGAATTATTAGGTGGTTTTTATAAAAATATACCATTATATAAAGATCATGTAATATTGTTTAGTGATCGTTATTTTAATCCAACAAATTATATAGTAGTAAAAGAAAAAGGATTATATAATATAAAAAATAATACAACAAGTGATCTATTAATTAAAGTTAATGTAGAATTTATAAATTCTGATAGATTATCTAAATATAATGATGTATTACAAAAAGTTGTTAAGAGAATACCTACAATTCCAAAAGAAAATACCAATACAGTTATTAATATTCAAAATATTTAATTATCATTATATTTAATTCTCATTTTTATAAAATTTAATATTTCCATCTACTAATTTTTCACCAATAATTCTAGGAGCTTCAATATCATTTGTATATACTATATTTTTACTATCAATTAAGTAAGTTAAATCATTATAAATATATTCTTCCATTTCAACATATTCTTCTTTAATTTTCTTTTTACGTCCTCTTTTTTTTGGTTCACTTTGAACTTTTACTTGTTTTTCTTTATTTTCAATATATTTATTTTTTAATTCAAAATAATCTAAATTATATTTTTCAGATATATCTTTTAATATACTATCCAATTCTTGTACATAAATATTATTTAATTGATTTGATATATTAACTAATGAATCTTTTAATGTTACTGACGATGTCATTCCTTATTTGTTGAATATTAATATTTATTAATTTAATTCAAATTTTATTTAAATAAGTTTTAATAAACTTAATATTATATTATATAAAGAAATGTTTGATCAAAAAAATCCATTACATAAGGAATTATTAACAAAACTTAAAGAATATTCTGATAACCCAAAATTATTAAATGATAATAATAATTTTAATAATAAACATTCAATAATTATTAAAAATGTTGCTTTAATAGATATTGAAAATTTTGATTTAAATAAAATTTTCAATAATATTGTTAAAGATGATATATTTAAAGATACAGATATTATTAACATATATAATAATATACTTAATACTGTTAGAGATATTTCAACAATAAAACTCGATTATTTAGATGAATACGATGTATATAATTCAAAATCATTAAATTTAAAACCAGAGATATTAGCATTTTTATCAAAATATTTAATTAAAAGAAGATCTATATACTTATATATTTATACTTTATTAAAAATAAAAAATTTAGAATTAGATCAAATTCTTAAATTAATTAGTAATAAATATGATCAAATAAAAAAAATTACATTACCTGAATTAAATTTAAGAGAAATTTTATTATCTTTACAAAATAATTTAAAAAAAAAAATAAAAACAAATGATAAATTAACCAATGAGATTGATACAATTTTTAATACATATTTAAGTAATGTTAATATAGAAAATGATAAAATTAATTATAATGATTTATTTTCATCATTAGGAGTTTTATTATCCGAATTAAATAAAAAAGCAAATGGTTATAAGGCTTTAGTAACTGATGTAATACCATTAATGGCCGGATTAAATGATGATAAAAATGGATTTAATACTACTATTATTTCATAATAAATATAAATATTTATTATTATTTTTTATAAAAAATTAAAAAAATATTTAATAATATTAAAAATATTATAATTAATATAAGTATAAATATTAAGCTATTTAATTTATTTTTATTATTATTAATATCTCTAGAATAAATATTAATAGCTTTATCTATTGATATATATTCTTTTCCTAATTCTTTATTAACAATATTGTGTAATTTTATAGTCCATTCAAATAACGTATTCCTTGATTGTAAATATGAATCAATTGGTAACTCTAATAAATGTCTTTTATAATTATTTGAACATGATAGACATGGAATAATTTTCCATAAATTAATATAGAAATTATAATAATTATTTTTATCATTATCTGTAGGATTATCGGGATATCCTAACGATATATAATGGATAGATTTCCATAAACCTGGTCCCCATATTTTTGGTTCCCATATTTTTGGTAACATTATATAATATTATTATATTTAAATATTATTTTCAATTTCAATAATAATATTTTAATAAAATTATATAAAAAAATAAAAATATATAAAATAAAATTTGTAAAACCTTTATATAAAAAATATATATAAAAAGATTTATACTATATTTTAATTAAATGGAATTAGTAGTCAATAATATACCTAATGTAAACAACTTTTATGTAAATAAACGTAAAAATTTTAATTGTGTAAATTGTGGAAGTTATGGTCATATTTATAAAACATGTAATCATCCTATTATTAGTTATGGTGTAATATGTTATAGAATTGAAAAAAATAAATTGGGTGAAAAAATTCCATTATATTTAATGGTTCAGCGGAAAGATTCATTAAGTTATGTCGAATTTATTAGAGGTAAATATAATTTAGAAAATAAACAATATTTACTTAAATTATTTGAAAATATGACAATAGATGAACATCATAAAATATCAAAATCATCTTTTGATGTTTTATGGCAAGAAATGTGGTGTAAAACAAATGAAGAAAAATCTAAAAATTATAATAGGGAATTTCTAGATTCTAAAGATAAATTCAATAAATTAAAAAAAGGGTATTATATTAAATCAAATATTATAACTTTTATAGATTTTAATTATTTAATTAATAATATTAATAATAAATATTATGAAACAGAATGGGGATTTCCAAAAGGTAGAAGAAATATTAATGAAAATGATATGACTTGTGCATTAAGAGAATTTAAAGAAGAAACAGGATTAAATATTAAATATTTAAATATTTTTAATAATATCAAACCATTTGAAGAGATTTTTTCAGGTACAAATAAAAAAAGATATAAACATGTTTATTATATTGCAAATTATTCTAAAAATAATACATTAAATAGTTGGATTCCTTTATGTAAAGAAATTAAAAATGTAAGATGGTTTAATTATGATGAGGCTCAAGAACATATTAGAAATTTAAATATTGAAAGAAAGGAATTATTAAGAAGAATTAATCAATTAATCTTGAAAAGTAATTAATCTATATATAAAATATAAATGGAACATAAAATTTGTGATTCTAATAAAATTAGAAATCCTGATACTAATAGATGTATAGATATAAACGGTATCGTTGCTAAAAAAATAATAGAAAAACATAAAAAAGGAGAGATAAAATTAGATGATAATAATGTAAAAAAATTTTCTTATTTAAATGTTAAACCAAAAAAAGAAAATTGTAGATTAATGAAAAAACAAGATTGTATCAATTCTGATAAATGTATATGGACTATAGGTATGATACCTGGATGTTCAAATAAACCATTATCAAATTATAATAATCCAAATGAAAAAGTTAAGAATGAAGTATTAAAAGAAATACCTAAAATACCTGAAGAACTTATAAAAAAAAAAATTATAAAAAAATTACCAGAAAAAAATTTATTAGAACAAAAACTTGATATTAAAAATAAAAAAGAAAATTGTAGATTAATGAAAAAACAAGATTGTATTAATTCTGATAAATGTAAATGGACTAAAAGTAATATTCCTGGTTGTTCACCTGCAGATTTACCTAAACCACCTAGTAATGTACCTAAACCACCTAGTAATGTACCTAAACCACCTAGTAATGTACCTAAACCACTAGTTAGAGTTAATAGTATTAAATATGAAAAAGGTGATTCTGGACCACAAACAGAAAATAAGTCTTATCCATTATTAAATTGTGATTCAACTAAAATTAAAAATCCAATAACTAATAGATGTGTTCAAATTGATGGAGATGTTGCAAGGAATTTAATTGATAAACATAATAAAGGTGAAATTAAATTAGATGATAATAATGTAATAAGAGTTAATGATTTAAATGAAGAAAAACAAAAAAAAATAATAAAAAAATTATCAATTTCAAGCAATGAAGAAATATTACAAAATAAATCAAGAAATAGTAATTTATCATATGAATCAAGTACTAGTAGATCAATTGATAATATATCAATTAATAGTGGAAAAGATATAAATTATTCTGAAGAAGATATAGAAGATAAATATAATAATTTATTAAATATTTATAGAAATAAAGGACATGAAGAATTTAATTTTGAAAGAAAAAAAATATTAAAATTTTTTAATAATAAAGATTATTTTAAATATAATATAAAAAAATATATACCTTATCCAGATTATAATGATAGAGATTTTAATAAAAAAATATTTTTAAAGAAAGAATTTAATAATAAAAGTTTAAATAAAGAACCTGATTTTGATGAAACTAGTAAAGAATTATGTTCTAGTGAAAATTTTAAATTAACACAAAATCAAAAATTTATAAAAAATTTTATGTCTCCATATACATCATATAATAGTTTATTATTATATCATAATGTTGGTGTTGGTAAAAGTTGTACAGCTATTAGTATTGCTGAACAATATCAAGAAATATATAATAAAAAGGTTTTGGTCATTTTATCATCAACATTAGTTGATAATTTTAAAAAACAGATTTTTAATATTTCAAAATATAATATTAAAACAAATGAAGCAAATTTATGTACAGGAACTAAATATCCTGATATGTTATTAGATAAAAAAAATATAGATAGTGAATTATTAGAAAAACGTGTTAATAAATTAATTAATGATAAATACCAATTTATTGGTTATAAGGAATTAGCTATATTAATTAATAATGTTAAAGAAAAAATATCATTAATTGAATCAAATCAAGATAAAATAGAAAGAAAAACAAATGAAAAATTATCTGAGATATTTTCAGATAGATTAATTATAGTAGATGAAGCACATAATTTGCGTAATCCATCTGAAACTGGTGGAAATAAACAAATATCTAAAGCATTTAAAGAATTATTTAATTATGTGCATAATGTTAAATTAGTTTTATTAACAGCTACACCTATGTTTAATAATGCACATGAAATTGTATGGACTTTAAATTTATTATTAGCAAATGATAAAAAACCCGAATTAACAAGAAAAATGATATTTGATATAGATGGTAATTTAACTGATAAAGGTAAAAAAATATTAATAAAAGTATCAAGAGGATATATTTCTTATATGAGAGGAGAAAATCCTTTTTCTTTTCCATTTAGATTATTTCCTAGTATTAATGATGATATTAATTTATTAAAGAAATATCCAAAATATGATTTATATAGAAATGTAATTAATAAAGAAGATCAAATTAAATATTTAGAAATTATTACATCTGAAATGAGTAATTATCAAAAAAATTTATATGATAAAATAAAAAATAATATAGATATAAGTGAAAAAGAAGAAGAATTTGATGATGATAATGCAATTACAAATGATTTGCAAAAAAGTATGCAAATATCTAATATAGTATATCCAATATCATTAAATGATTATAGTTATGGATCTGAAGGATTTAATTCATGTTTTAATATGAATAGAAATAAATTTACATACAAAGATAATAATAATCAATTTTTAAATTATAATAATATTGAAAAATATTCACCAAAAATAAAAAAAATAATAGATTATATAATAAATAGTAAAGGTATTGTATTTATATATTCAAGATACTATGATTCAGGTATTAAACCTCTAGCGATTGCTCTAGAACATATTGGTATATCTAAATATAATAATAATAATATAGCTAATAATATAGATGTTGATGATAAATTTAATGGGAAAAAACCTAAATATATTATAATATCTAGAAAAAAAGAATTATCACCCAATAATGATAAAGAAATTGATATATGTAAAAGTGAAAATAATTCAAATGGTGAAATAATAAAGGTTATAATAGTTTCAAAAGTGGGAACTGAAGGTATAGATTTTAAACGTATTCGTGAAATACATTTATTAGAACCATGGTTTAATTTAAATAGAGCTGAACAAATTATAGGGAGAGGTGTACGGTATTGTTCACATTTAGATTTACCAAAATCTATGCGTAATGTTACCATAATGTTTCATGCTTGTATATATGATAATAATGAAGAAAGTATAGATTTACGAACATATAGATTAGCAGAAACTAAACAAAAAAAAATAATAGAAATAGAACAAATTCTTAAAGAAAATTCAATAGATTGTAATTTAAATAAAGAAAGCTTAATTTATGATATAAATAAATTAAATATATCTTTTGACATTGAAACATCTCAAGGTAAACTTATTAAATCATATAAAATTGGTGATAGAGATTATAGTTTTATATGTGGTTTTAATAAGTGTATAAGTAAATGTAATCCAAATATTGATACATCAAAAAACTTTGTATTAGATGAGTCAACTTTTAATAATAAATTTGTTGTAGATGATATTAATTTATATAAAAAATATATATCAAATTTATATAAAACAAAAACTAACTATACATATGAACAAATATATAAAAAATTACTAGATTCTTATCAAATTGATAAATATATACTATCAAATGCTCTAGATGATATGGTAATTAATAAATATAATGTTAATAATAATAATAAAAAGGGATATCTAATTTATATTAGTGATAAATATATTTTCCAAAATTTACAGTATAGCGATATTAGAATGACAATCGAAGAACGTGAAAATGAAGTTTATAATAAAAAATATTTACCATTAAATGTTTTATCTAAAAATTTAGATAAACCTGAAAAATCAGTAGTTATCCATAATGAAACAATAAATAAAATTAAATCAAAAAAATATACTGATATAATTGATAAAATAAATTTGGAATATAATAAAAATAGTAAGATAATATATGAATATATAATAGATTATTATATTCGTAATTTCAATACAAAAGATAAATTAGAATTATCAAATATATTACAAGATAATAATGTTGATATTCTAATTAAAAATATAATAGATACTGATAATATACCAACTATAATATCTACTAAAATACAAACAATTTACGATAAAATTCATGAAATGATAAATAATATTAAACAATATATAATAGATAGTATAATAGATAGATTAAATAAAGAAGAATTCATAGAATTAATTGAAAAACTTGTAAAATCTAAATTAGAATCTGATATAGAAAAAAATTGTTTAGAAAGTTTAAATAATGCTTTAATTATTAAGAAAGTAGATAATACAATTAAATATTATTATAATTATTTTACAAATGAATTTTATTGTTTAAAAAACAATTCATTTAAACAATGTAATCCAATAGATTTATCAAATATAGATGAATATTATACACAAATTAAAAAATATAAAGAAGAATCATTAAAAAAAAATACAAATTCATATATATATATAAAAGATGATATGATACAATTTAAAGTAAGATTGAATGAAAAATCAAATGGTTTTGTTTGTCATTTAAATTCTAATTTTACAAATAATAATTTAATAGAAACGATAAATCGTGTATTTCCTAATTTTATAACAGAAGAAACATTAATAAAAAAAGCAACTAAAATAAATTTATGTTATATATTCGAAATATTATCAAGATATTTAAATTCAAATAAATTTCAGAGACCTCATTTTATATAATGATTTTTTTTATTTTAAAAATGTTAATCTAATATATTTTTTATTAAAATATAATAAAAAATTTGAATTTAAATAAAACTTATTTATTTAAAGAGTATTTTTGTTTGTATTTAATAAATGGATATATTTAATAGAACTTTATGTAAAGAAATTATTAAATTAGAACCTAAATATGTTAATAATTATTTTAAAAATGAAATAAAACATAGATTAAAAAAGAAAGTTGAAGGTATTTGTACAAAGCATGGATATGTTAAACACGATTCAATTGAAATTTATAAAATTACACCAGGATTATTAGAATTATCAACATTAAGTGGACATATTATATATACAGTGTATTTTTATGCTGATATATGTAATCCTGTTATTGGTAGTATTATAAATGCTACTATTTCAAATATTAATAGATTTGGTATATTAGCAGAAGCAGGATACAATATAGATAATAAAACAATTTATATATTAGAAATTATTATTGCAAAAAATAGTGTAAATATTCAATCAGATATTGATTTAGAAACATTAAAAATTGGAAATGAAATTAAGATTGAATTGATAGGAAAAAAATTTGAATTAGGTGAAAAGAAAATGTTAGGAATTGGCCGCGTTGTAAAAGATTCTTCGATTAAAGATACAAACTCTATTAAAATAAATGAAGAAGAGAATTTAGAAGATGATAATGAAGAAGTCTATGATGTTAATTCAAATTCTGAAGATGATGATGATAATGAATTAGAAAAAGATGAAGATGATGAAAAAGATATTGAGGATGAAGATGATGAAAAACATGGAGGTAGTGAATTCTTTTCAGATGATGAAAATTTCTTTAGTGAAGAAGATCAAGAAATTGATGAAATTGATGATGAATTATCTTCAATTGCTTCAGAAGAAGAGGATTTAATAATAGATGAATAAATTTAAGTATTTTTTATAATTTATAAAAAATATTTAAATTATATTATTTAAAGAGTAATAATAAGATATTTTTATATAAATTAAATGAATAATATTTATACAAATAAACAAAAAAAAATATTATTTGATAAAATAAATTTTTTAAGTAAAACAGAACATGAAGAAATATTTAAAATTATAAAAAAATACAATGAAATTCATAAATGTAATCAAATTCATTTTTCAAAAAATAAAAATGGTGTTTTTTTTAATTTATCAAATTTAAATGATATAATTTGTAATGAAATAGATAATTTTGTTAATTATTGTATAGAAAATAAGAAAAATTTAGATGATTATGATAAAAAAATAAATGAATGTAAAATTAATAATAATTACAATAATATTATTAATATTAATTTTGATAATATGCATAAAAAAGATAGTGATTATAATTTAGAAAAAAATGAAAAAGAAAATTGGAATAATATTATTACAAATACTAAATCAATACAAAAAATTGTAAATTATATTGAAAAACTTATAAATGATAAAGATAAAATTTGTAAAAAAAAAGTAAATATAAAATTTAATAATGCAAAGAAGAAATTCTCGAAAAAAATTTCTAATGAAAAAAAAATTGAACTTGAATATACAACTAATTTAGAATATGATAATTATTTAATTACTTAAAAGTTTCATTTTATAATTATTTAAAGTTGACATACGTGATTATCATTATGGAATTTATACTTGCTAATATTGGAAATAATAAAGTTAATACCATATTAAATACAAATATTTTTGAAGAAACTAATAAATATATTGAAGAAGATAATTTATTTAATAATATTGAAAATATTATTGAAATTTATAAAAATAATAATTCAAATAAACAATTTAATAATAATAAAAAACCAATTAAAGACCAAAAAATATTCAAAGATCAACAAGTATTACAAAATGAATATCATGCTCATGTATTGCCACCTAAAAATCCACAAAATCCACAAAATCCACAAAATCCACAAAATCCACAAGTACCTAATGAATTTGACAGTTTATTAATATCAATAATTGAATATATTGATCAAGGTATATCACTTTTAAATATGGATTCAAAATTACAAAAATTAAATGAATTTAAAATTCTAATTGTAAAAAATTTAACTCTTATAAAAATGAAAAAAACTACAAAAAGTCTTATTGAAACATTAGATAATAATGATTTTGATATATGTTATTATATATCAGATATGTTAAAAAAAACAATTATAGTAGATAAATATAAAATATATGGTAATTACGATAATTATTTATGTTTTAATAAAAATAATAATGTTTATATATTTGATAATTCATTAATTACTAAAGAAGAAGTGTATAATAGACATATACATAATTATATTAATAATAATATATTAAAAAAATTGAATAGTTTATTATTAAATGATATTAAAACCATTGCAGAGAATTTAAATATTCCTTTATTTAAAGTTGAAGAAAATAAAAATAAGCTACTTTTAAAAAATGAATTAAAAAATATTATAAAAACAAAATTGGAAGAATATAAACAATAATTATATATATATTATTATATAAATAATGGAAATAGAGATAAATAGAACTTTCTTGAAATATGTAGATAATTTCACTGAATTATTTAATAAAAATGATAGTTATGAACTTGAAGCAAAATATACTAAAAAACCAACAATAATTGAATTCAGTAATATTTTAAAATATATTCGTTCAATTAATGAAAATGAGACTATTGAAGATATTCTTGATATTTTTGTAAATTATAATGAAAATAACTATAGAATATCAATAAATGGCTTAGAATCAATTTCAGAGTATTGCAAAAACTATATTATTCCAACTAATTCTATTATAATTACAAAAAAATATGTTAAAAAACCATTATTTTTTGATTCTTTTAATTTTAAAATTGATATTAAAAATGAAGTTCCTGTAAATGAAAATGATAAAATAAATATTTTAAAAAATATTGCAAATTTAGATAAAACTTTTAGATATAAGAAAAGATTTTCATATATTGATACATCAAAATCATTTAGATATGATTTAACAATTGTTAAATCTGCATATAATAAAAGTAAGACTTTTATAAAATCAAATGTAATGTCATCACCAGATGAATATGAGATAGAAGTTGAAATGATAGAAAGATCTAATAAAATTAATCAATCTAAATTATTTATTGAAACATTAATAAAAATATATGCAATTTTAAATAATGATGATTATTTATTAACACAACAACAAAAAAATACAGTTTTACAAAATTATTTTAAATTAGTTGATTTTAAAAGTTTTTATATTTCAAAAAATATTAATACACCAAAAAAATTATTTTCTGGTCCACAACCTATTACTTTAGAACAAAAAAATATTATTGATTATGATTTAGGTATTATAACAATAGCAAAAGATTATACCGTTACTGATAAAGCAGATGGAGAACGTATTCTATTATATATTGATTCTAATAATAAATGTTATTTTATTAATAGTAGATTAGATATTAAATATACTGGTGTTAAATTAGAAGGTATTACTAATACATTACTTGATGGCGAATTTATTACAAAAGATATTTTAAATAATTTTGTAAAAATATTTGCTGTGTTCGATATTTATTGGTTAAATGGAAAAAATTTAACTACTTTACCTTTAATAAATGATATAGAATCATCAAAAGATTTTTCGAGATTAGAAACTATGCAATCATTAATAAATAAAATTAAAAATAATTTTAAAAATAAAAATATCGAAATTTTTGTTAAAGATTTTAAGTATAGCGAAGATATATTTAAAAATTGTCAAGAAATATTAAATAATAATATATTACATAAATATAATTATAATATTGATGGTTTAATTTTTACACCAAAATATTATTCTGTCGGTGGTTCATATAAAAATGATTCACCTAATTTAATTGGAACTTGGAATAAAGTATTTAAATGGAAACCACCACATGATAATACAATAGATTTTTTAGTAAATATACAAAAGAATAATGAAACTATAATTGATAAAACATATTATAAAGTTCTAGATATTTATGTAGGTTATAATCCTGCAAATTGGGAATTTATAAAACCAATATCTTATTTAGAAAATAAAATAGAAACAAATACAATTTATATAAAAAAAAAATTTATACCTGAAAATGTAAATAATAATGAAACATTTGCACAATCCTATGTAGAAATATTTAATGATAAAATATATTGTAAAAATGGTGATGAAATAGTAAATGAAAGTATTGTAGAATTTTCATATAATAACGATGAAAATTTAATTTATCCATTTAGATGGATACCATTACGTGTTAGATATGATAAAACTGAGTTATATAAATTATCTAGACTATCTGGTACTGCTAATGATTATGCAACAGCAATGAATATTTGGAAAACTATATGTTATCCAGTTACTGAAGATTTGATAACAGGAAAAGTTAAAATAGATAAAAAAAATATTATTGAAGATGATGTATATTATTATAGAAATACTACAAGAGATAAATTTGCATCGAAACCCATGTTAGATTTTCATAATTATTATATAAAAAATCAGGTATTATTTCAAAGATTTAAAGGTAAAAAAAGTTTATTCGATGTTTCATGTGGTAAAGGTGGAGATATACCAAAATGGATTGAAATAGGATTAAATAAAGTACTTGGTGTTGACATATCAAATGATAATATTGAAAATCCAGTAGATGGTGCATATGCAAGATTAATTAATTTTAATAAAAAAAGTAATTCTAGTATTACATTTGATAGAAAAGAAAAAACATATATATTTACAACATTAGATTCATCTAAAAGATTTACAGAGGAATATTTCGAATCAATAGAAGATAAAGATAATAAATTAGTTAATCAAGTATTATGGGGAATTACAAATAATCAGAATTTAAATAGATATTATAATTTTGTAAATGAAGGTTTTGATATAGTAAGTTGTCAATTCTCGATTCATTACTTCTTTGAAACAGAAAATAAATTAGATAATTTAATTTGGAATATTGATAAACATCTTAAAAATGGTGGATATTTTATTGGAACATGTATTAATGGTAAAACTCTTAAAAGTAAATTATTAGAAGTAAATTATAATGAAAGTATAACGGGTAAAAAAAATGATAGAGTATTATGGAATATAAAAAAATTATATAAAAATGATAATATTATAAATTTTGGTGATAGTATTGAAGTATATATGGAGAGTATTGGTAAAGTTTTTAAAGAATATGTAGTAAATTTTGATATATTAGTATCAAAATTTGCAAAATATGGAATTCAATTATTAAATAAAAATGAATTAGATAAATTAAATTTAAATAATTCATGTGAAAATTTTGATAAAAGTTTTGAACGATTAAGTAATATTGAAGTTAATACATATAATATGAATTTTATAAATAGTATTAAAAGTATGTCAGAAGATGAAAAAATATATTCATTTATGAATATGTGGTTTATATTTATAAAAGATAATAAAAATTTAAATAAATCATATTCATATGAATCTGATAAACAATCTGTGAAATCTGATAAAGAATCTGTAAAATCTGATAAACAATCTGTGAAATCTGATAAAGAATCTGTAAAATCTGATAAAGAATCTGTAAAATCTGATAAAGAATCTGTAAAATCTGATAAAGAATCTGTAAAATCTGATAAAGAATCTGTAAAATCTGATAAAGATAAACCATTAAAAAAAATAATTAAAAAAATTTGATTTAAAGAATTATTATTATTTATATAATAGTTAATTAATTATTAATAGGAACAATGGTAAAAAAATTAATTTTAAAAATAGGTGATGATAATTTAGATGAAAAATTTACTGTTGATAATTTAATAAATAAAAATAAATTATTACAAGATACAGTTACTAAATATAAAGAAAAAATAACATATTATCATAATAATAAATCATGGGATAAATATAAAAAATTAAGTAATGAATATGAATTAATATTTACAACACCAAATACTGGTACAAATATAAGTAATTATAATCCAGTTAGTAGATCATTTTTCAAATTATGGGAAATTTTAAATGATTTTGATGATATAATATTTAAAAAAAATAATGCTAAGTATAAATCATTATTTTTAGCTGAAGGGCCAGGTGGATTTTCTGAAGCATTTATTAAATATCGAATAATGAAAGGTTTTAAAGATGATGAATATCATGGAATTACATTAAAATCAAATAATGATAAAAATATTCCAGAATGGAAATTACAAAAAGATATTATGAAAAAATTAAAAATATATTATGGAATTGATAATACTGGTAATTTATATAATTATGATAATATATTATATTTAACAGAAGTATTAAAAGAAAATTCTGTTGATTTTATAACTGCAGATGGTGGATTTGATTTCAGTTTAGATTTTAATGCCCAAGAGAATGTGTCATTTAAGTTAATATTATGTGAAATAATGGCATCAATAAAATTACAAAAAAAAGGAGGAATTTTTATATTAAAAATATTTGATATGTTTACAGAATATACATTAAAATTAGTTCAAATTATTAAAGAATATTATAAAGAATTATATATAATAAAACCACTGACAAGTAGACCTGCAAATTCTGAAAAATATTTATTATTTGTAAATTTTAATAACACAGATAAAGAAGATTTAACGAATAAATTAGAAAATTTAGTAAAAAATTATTCAAATGAAACAAAAGATATATTTTTTAAAAATATTGAATATAATGCATATATATTACATAATTTAGTATTATATAATTTAGAATATAGTATAAAACAAGTATTTTATATTCAACAAACAATAGATTATATTAATTATTTTAATGAAAATAAAAATGATAGTGAATTGAATGAAATTTTAAATAAACATATAAAAAAATCTAGAAAATGGTGCTCAAAATATTATATTCCAATTGATTTTTAACAAATTTTTGGATAATTTTTAAGATATTTTTATAAAATTAATTATTTTTTTTTATTTTTGGTTCAATATAATTATTATATAATAAAGTACCGACTTTAGAAGAAGCATCATATTGAGATAAATTTTCATGTTCCATTTTATATAACATTTCTAACATAAATTTGAATGTATTAATATTCATTGTACCATTGCATAGAGATTCAAAGAATTTTGGATATTTTTGTTTAAAATCTGGATATTTTTCACTATATTTTTCAATTTTAGATTGACTATCAAGTTTTGAATCTTGAATTTCAAGAAATATTTTTTTAATATTATCTCTTTCAGAATCATTCATTTTTTATTATAATTATTAAAGTAGTATATATTTATAAATGATAAAAACCGCATAAATATTTTTAATAATTTTTAAAAATTATATCATTAAAATATAAATATGAATAACTATTATATTTATGATTATAAATATAATACTAATAGTCCAATACCAGCTCCAAAAAAAAATGGAGGATTATATACTGGTGAATCATTTCAAAAAAATGCTCCATGGGCTAATGTTATAGTACATCCTACTGCAACTTATATGAATTATATTAATTTAAGAAATGCAGGAGGTCCTGAAGAAAGTTGGTATCAAATACAACCTGGTGGTGATAGATTTGGAAATAATTCTGATCCAACAATACCTGAAATTGTTGATTATCATGGTGATGTAGAATTTGGACCATTCAAAGATTTTAAATGTTTAAATAAATCATTAAAAAAAAATCCATATCCAAATCAAGTAGATGAAGATGTAAAAGTAATTTATATTAATTAACTTTTATACTGTTAGTATACAAAAAAATATTTTTAATAATAAAATGACACAATTTATATTTTTATCTGAAAAACATAAAAAAATATATTTAGATTTTTATCATAATAAAAATAAAAAATATGCTAAATTAATAAAATACTGTAAAACAATTGAAGAATTAGATTTTTTATCTAAAAATATTAATTATAAAAAATGGTTAAAAACAAGTGGAAACAAACAATCTGGTGGTTTATTAATGCCAGCATATCCTATTGGGACAGTGTTTGCAATACCAGGATGTCTGTATAATCCAATAGGAGTACCTCCGTGTCAACCTCTTCCTTATGTACCATTTGGTCCAAAAGTACCAGGAATAAATTTTCCTATTCCTTAAAAATGTTGATGCAAAATAATTAAAGGAATTATACCATACTCAGTCTATTATTTTTATTAAAAATATATTTTTTATTACTGTAAAAAACTATATTATTTATTACCATAATTAATATTTATTAATATTTTTATATATATAAAAATAATTTAAAATTATTAAATCATTTGATATTTAAAAATAATAAAAATATTCTTACATATAATTTATAAAAAAAAATTTAATATTTATTACCAGTTTAATAATACAAAATATTCCAGTATATATTGTATTTTGATTTAATAATATTATATACTTACATAGGTAATAAACCTTAATTCTTTTGATTCATAGAATATTAAAATTAATGGATGGTGTCATCGACAAAGACAAAACTATAATAAAAATAAATTATTAAAAAAGAATAGAACAATTAGAAAAAAATATAAGAATGGTATTAGTCTGAAAAAAATTATAATTTAAAAAAATGTATAAAAATAAAAATTATTATTTAAAAATTGAACTTATTATAAATATAATAAATAATATTATAATGAAGAAAAATTTAGTAATAGTAGAATCTCCTGCTAAATGTATAACTATTAGTAAATATTTAAATAATAATCCTCAATTAGAAAAATATGGATCTTTTGATGTTATAGCTAGTTTTGGACATATTCGTGATTTAAAAAAAAAAGAATTATCTATTGATATTGAAGATAATTTTAAACCAATTTATGAATTTTTAGCAGATAAAAAAAAATATAGTGACAATATAAAAAATAAAGCTAAGGAGTTTGATAATATTTATTTGGCAACAGATGATGATTTTGACGGAGTTTTTATTGGAGAATCCATTAGAATTTTATTAAAATTAGGTAATAATTATAAACGTATAGTATTTCATGAAATTACTTCAAAAGCTTTACAATATGCTATAGAACACCCAACAAAAATTGATGAAAAACAATTAGAAAGCCAGCAAACAAGAAGGATACTCGATAGACTTGCGGGATATAAATTGAGTCAACTACTTTGGTCTAAATTCACATCTGGAAATATAACGTTATCCGCTGGTAGAGTACAATCGTGCCTATTAAATTTAATTATTAAACATGAAAAAGAAATTGAAAATTTTAAAACTAATTCATACTGGCATATTATTGGTAATTTTATATTAAATGTTAATAATGATAATTTACAAAGTAAATTTCCAACCCTTCAAGTTGACAAAATAAATTTAACAGATATCAATCTATATAAAGATTCCAATATTTATAAAGAAACAAATTCTATTAATATTGAAAATTTATTAAAAAATATTAAAAACAAATGGTTAATAAATGATATTAAATCAAAAGAAAGTAGTGAAAATCCTTCTAATCCTTTTATAACAAGTACTTTACAACAAGAGGCCTCTTCAAAATTAAAAACTAATATTAAGAATATTATGCAACTTGCTCAATTTTTATATGAAAAAGGTAAAATAACTTATATCCGTAGTGATTCTTATGTAATAAGTCAAGATTTTAAAGATAATGCTATAAAGTATATTGAAAAAAAATATGGTTCAGAATATATTGGAGAAGATAAACAAAAAAAATCAATAAAAGGATCTCAAAACGCACATGAATGTATAAGAGTAACAAATATAGAAGAAACTGAATTAGAAACTGATAATATTTTTAAAGAAGAACATTGTAAATTATATAAATTAATTTGGCAGAGAACTATATGTTCATTAATGTCTAAAGCAATATATAATGAGTTACATATAAAATTTAGAGATGAAAATATGACACAAAATATAAATTTTGTATCAACATTCAAAGAAGTCAAGTTTAATGGTTTTTTAATAATTTATGGAATTAAAAATGAATCAAATAATTTTGATATTCTATTAAAACAAATTAAAGAAAAAAAATATGAAATATCATGTTCAGAATTAAAAGCAAAAAATACCTATTTATCTCAACCTTCTAGATATAATGATTCAGGTCTTGTAAAATTAATGGAACATCATGGCATTGGACGTCCAGCAACAATGGTATCCATTATTGAAAAATTATATGATAAAAAATATATAATTAAGACTGATATTAAAGGTGAAGAGAAAGATACAACTGATTATACGTATAATCCTTCTACAAAATCATTAAAAAAAATTAAAGGAACAACTTTATTTGGTGAGGAAAAAAATAAATTAGTTTCCACAGATATTGGTAAAGAAATAAATAATTATCTTGAAAAAAATTTTGATTACATAACGAATACTCAATTTACATCAAGCATGGAAAATGATTTAGATGAAATTCAAAATGGAACAAAAACTAAACTTGATATACTCAATACATTCTGGAAACGATTTAGTAAAGACTTGAAAGAACAAACAAGTAAAAGAGCAGTTAAAAAAATAATTAAAACAGAAAATAAAGAAATTACGATAAATAATATAAAATATATTATAAGAATTGCTAAATACGGTCCAGTTATTCAATATGATATTAATGACAAAAAAAAGTATATACCATTAAAAGGATATTTATCAATATTTAAAAAAGAATATTTAGATATTGATGAAAATGATATTAAATTTTTAGTTAAATTACCAAATAAAATTGGAGATTATAACGATAAAGATATAATATTAGAAAATGGTTCATATGGTTTATATTTAATATATGATAAAAAAAATATAAAAATTCCTAATTTTGCATATAAAGAATTTATAGAAACTAAAAAATTTACAAATGAACAATTAAAAGGATTTATTGAATATTCATTAAATAAAAAGAAATAATTCATTATATCTATTATAATAAAATGAATAAAGTTACTATTAATTTATTAATTATTAATTTTATTAAGGAGAATAAATTATCTTTTATTATTTACTGTATATGTATTATTGCTTATCCATTAAATGATATTATATTACCACAATATTTATCAAAAGTTATTACTGCTTTTAAAAATAAAAAAAATATAATAAATTTAATATATCCAATTATTCTCTTATTAATTATTATTAATATTTTACGTACAATTGATGATATCGTTGATTTACAATTATATCCTAAATTATATAAATTTATTAGAAATTATTCATTAAAATATATATTTGATACACAATCAACAAATATTAAAGAAATAGAAACTGGTAAATTAATTGCTAGATTTATAAGAATACCTGGATTAATTAATAGTTTTATAGTAGATTTTAGAAATAGTATTATACCTTGGACATTTACTTATATTTGCGTTGTTATATATTTTTATTTTATTGATTGGATTATTGGATCTATAATGATTATAATACTTTTTATATTAACAATATATACATTCAGATCTATAAATTCATGTAAAATACATTCACAAAATAGAGATAAACATCATAATTTAATAATTGAAGAAGTTGATGAAATATTACAAAACATTGTATCAATATTAAATAATAATACAAATGAATATGAATTTAATCGAATTGATAAATTACAAGAAGAATATAATCATAGTAATATTAAAACATGGAATTGTATTACTATATTTAAATATATAGTAATATTTTCCTATATTATTGGATTATCATTATTTATATTAAGATGTATATTTTTATATAAAAAAAATAAAATATCATTTGAACAAGTCATTAGTGTAAGTATAATATTGATATTTGTTACAAATATGGTTTTTAAACAAGTATCTTTATTTAAAGATATAATGGTACGATATGGTATTATTTCTGAATCATTGCAAATATTTAATAGTGAAAATGAAAATGAATTTAAATTAAAAACTGACAATAATAATAATAATAATAAAATATATAATAAAAATATTTTTGATCCTAATCATTGTATAATATTTGATAATGTATCATATTCATATAATAATAAAAAAAATATTTTATCAAATATATCATTCTCTATAAATAATAACGATAATATTGCTATAGTTGGAAAAATTGGAAGTGGTAAAAGTACATTATTTAAATTAATTATGAAACATTATATAGTTAATAGTGGAGAAATATATTTAAATGGTATACCATATTCTAAATTATCGGAAAATTTTATTAGAAATAATATTGGTTTAGTTCAACAAACATCAATATTATTTAATAGATCTTTACTGGATAATATTCAATATGGTAATTTAGAATCTACTTATGATGATATTAATAACTTATTACATAAATTTAATTTAATGACATTTTTTAATCGTTTCCCTGATGGTTTATATACTATTGCTGGTAAAAATGGATCTAAATTATCAGGCGGAGAACGACAAATTATTATGATATTAAGATTATTATTACATGATCCTAAAATTATTTTATTAGATGAACCTACCTCATCTATGGATACAACTACTCGTGATATAATTATTAATATTCTTATAAATATTAGTAAAGAAAAAACATTATTATTGATCACACATGATGTTGCATTATTACAATTATGTAATAGAGTTATTACATTAGATAATGGTACTATATCATCTGATATTAAAGAAAATATTGATAATGGTACTATATCATCTGATATTAAAGAAAATATTGATAATGGTACTATATCATCTGATATTAAAGAAAATATTGATATTAATATTTAATTAGTATTTACAATTTTTAATCTTCTTAAACTTATTTTTTCAATTGTTTTTCGTTCATCATTATAAATTTTATTCATAATATCATTTTTTTGATTTTCATTTTCTTTGAAATAATCATTAATTCTTTCTTTGATTACTTTTTGATTTATTGGTAATTTAACTATATTTTTTTTACATCTAATTTTACCATCTTTTGTATTTAAATCTTCTATATCATATTTACACATAAATTTTGATATTATATCAGTTAATTTATCTCGGGATTTTGTTTTTTCTTTAATTATTTCTTTTGCTTTTTTAATAAAATTATCATATTCAAACCATTTTCTCACATAATTTTTAAATTCTTCTAATGATATATTTTCATTATCATTATATAATATAATTACATTATTATCTTCATTTGATACAACACTATTTGTAGTACTTTGAGTATGTGTTGATTGTTGTTTTAAATAATTATTTAAAAGTTGATTTTTTAATATATTATTATCAGACATTTAAATAAAAATATAAATATCTTTTTAAATATATTTATTTTCTAATTGTAAATTTTTTTATATTTTGTCCAATTCTTTATTTATTTTTAATAATGATGTTTTATTAAATAATTAATTTTCTACTTTTGCTTTTCCACCTTTTTTTGCTAATTTTTTTAATAAAAATTCTTCAATAGCTATTTTATTATTGACACCACTATATAATGTTTTTGAAATTTTATTATTTTCTTTATTTTTAAAATACATTAAAATCATAGGAAAATATAGTGATTTATTTATTGGAATCAATTTATTATATAAATTTTTATCAATTGAATTAATTTTATTTAATGCAGAACTTTCAATTTCTACAAATAATGTTTTTTTTAATTTTTTATCTATTTTTAATGATTCCCATTCTGGTTTAAATACATTACAATGTCCACACCATGATGCATAATTTAATAGTATAATATTATTTTTATTTTTATTTGATAATAATTTTTTTAATTTGCTAATATTCGCATCATTAATTAAATTATCTTCATTTAAAATTAAATTTGTCATTTTTATTTTTATTAATATAATTATATTTTTATAAAATTATTTTTATTACCCAATTTACTTAAACCAGCTATTGTAAAACAATCGTGCATCATTGTTAATTTTATATTCTTATCTCTTTCATCTTTATATGATAAATCAGGTCCTTTATTAATTTCTATTAAAGTAACTAATAAATTTTCATCTGGTGCTACATCTGTTCCAAATATATTAAATTTTAATCCTGGTATATCATCATTTTTTTTTAATAAAATTTTAGAATAAACAATTTTAACTGCTCTAAATAAATTTATTATATTATTTTTTAATATTTTTGATTTTTCATTACCTAAAAATTCATATAAATCTTGAATTGTTAAAGGATTTTCTTCATATACTTTTCTATCAATATATCCAGTCGTTATATTTACATCTTTTTCTATACTACCTTTTTCAAAATATTTAGGTGTATAATACATAAAACCATTATTATATATATAAAAATTTATAATATCATCATAAGATAATATTAGTAAATAAATACGTAAATTTATTTTTCTTTTATTAACCAAATATGGATTTTGTAGTAATTCTTGACATACTACATAATTCTCTGATTTTGCTCTAGTTAGAATAAAATTTATATCTTTTGTTATTAAATTTCCTTCTTGTCTTTGAATATTTTTTTTTAACATATAAATATTAGATTCTATATGTTTTGATTTTAATTCATTCATATCATTATTATTATTAATAATATAAGTTTTGGGAATATAATTACTATATCCTCCTTCACGCATATATTTTCCCAATTGAGATTTACTAGCTAAATCATCTGATCCATTAATTCCAAATATAAAATATTCAAAATCATATTTAAATGGTATATTTTTTATATTTTGATCAATTAATGAATAATCTGAAAATAAAATTAAATTTGATTCATTAAAATTATTATTTAATTTAAATTTATTTCCGATTATTATTTCTGATAATGGTTTATCTGGATTATTACTTATATATTTATTTGAAAATTTATTATTAAATTGAAATACTTGTACATTTTTTGGAATATATCTATATATTTTTGTTGATTTTGATTTACAATTATTTAAATTTTTATAAAGTATCAATATTATTAATATAATAATAATAACAATTAGTATTATAATTAATAAATTACCCCAATTAATATTATTAATAAATTTCATATTTATTAATAATAAAGAAAAGTCTTATTCATATTTATTTAGAACTATAAAAATTTAAATCAACTCAATTTTATTTAAAAAATTTTTAAATATATTTGTAATTTTTTGTTTGTTTTTAAAAATATTATCAATTTCACAATTTTCAATTGCAAGATTACTAATTTGCATTTTTAAAATTATATTTTCTTTATTTATTTCTAATAATTTAGTTTTTAAATTATCATTCTCTATTTGTAAATCATTTATATCACATAATAATTTATATACATCTCCTGATACATCTCCTGATACATCTCCTGATACATCTCCTGATACATCTCCTGATACATCTCCTGATACATCTCCTGATACATCTCCTGATACATCTCCT
>Ga0209358_10000750_pt1 | contig 27704 bp, 26 predicted proteins | sample LauGreFa1BDMLBSN_2_FD_187574 | JGI IMG/M metagenome (GOLD analysis project Ga0209358, IMG submission 187574) | Freshwater lake microbial communities from Lake Michigan, USA - Fa13.BD.MLB.SN (SPAdes) (version 2) | ecosystem: Environmental > Aquatic > Freshwater > Lake | place: Lake Michigan, USA...
AGGTACATTTACCAGCTCGAATACGCTGAGCCAAACTGTCAATGCAAACCATTCACTTATTTCGAATGACAGCTTCGGCGGTGGTCGTGCAACGCAAAATATTGCTTCAAATGCGGGTACCTCGGGATTGTATACAACCACACACCAGCTTGCCTCTATTACTCATTCAAGCGTAATCAATAGAGCTTCTTGGAATGCTCAGGCAATACAAAACATCTCCTCGAATACCAACTGCATTACCTGCTTGAATTCGTCTTCGGGTTCCGGTCATGGTCATGGTAATTAATTTCTCTTGAAGTTTTATGGCGAGGTTACCGCTTCAAACATGGTGACTTCGCCATCTATTGGAAGGTCAAGGAAATGCGACTCAACTATTTGACAGTGAAACTATCCTTTCTTTTGCTAATGCCGATTTTTGCGAACGCGCAGTTAGCACCTGGAGAAGATCCGGTGTATTTAAATCAAAAAGTTGTCGTCAACATGCTTCCAATAAATAACGCGGTGCGATCAACTCCATTGGAGAATTCATCCGGAATCCCTGCATGGATGGATGCACGAATCGCGAAATTCCAAGCGAAGGCCTATTCGATTGATACCACAGGAATTTATACGGATAGCGACGTGAAAACCACCACCATTACTGATGGCATGAGAAAGACGTGTATCCAAGATGTGGGCAGTACGATTGCGGCTGCATCGAATTCAACCGGTAAGTTTGGAGCGTTGCCGCAAGATCAAATTGTGGTGTTGAAAGGCGATCTGGTGAATATTTGCCGCTAGATTATTGAATAAAAATAATTGGAAGCTCTACGAATGAATAAAGTAAAACAACAACCATCAACAGCTAGCCAAAACTATTTTCTCAATCGATTTTTTAAGATTTCTTCAGTTGTCTCAGTCGTACTTCTGATTTCATGTAGTACACCCATGGATGCGCGCAAAGATGCATCGTTTCAAAGCTATGCCAATGTGAATGGTCGCCCAACGGTTAGGCCCGTACGATCTATGTCGAGCTTTTCTGATTCCCTAGATTGCATGGACAAAATGCTACGCGATGCGGAAGTACCGTCGACTTTGATTACCAGCAAAATCATTCCTGACTTTTCGACTCGTGCGCCGGTGGCGACCAAGGACATGATTATTACTGCGTTGCTGCAAATGTCACGCACCAGTAATACGTTTCGCTATGTTGATTATGAAGTCGAGCTTATTCGTCAAGACACCGTACAAAATTTAACCAATATTCTTCTCAATAACAATCAAATTCAGTTACAGCGGCCATCGCTTTACATCTCCGGAGCGATTGCCTTTTTAGATCAAAACGTTTTGATTAATCGTAATCAGGCCGGAATCTCAGACACCAATTTTGATGCGGGTTACAGCCAAAATAGAAATGCATCGATCATTGGTTTGGAATTGCATCTCGGCGATTTTCGTACGCGTACCTTAATCCCCGGATTAGATTCTGCTAATGAAGTGATTATAGGTACAGGCGGACAGGGTTTAGATTTGGCGGGCCGAATTAGAGACTATGGTTTGCAATTTAATGTGGGCCGCGATTACGCTCAAGGTTCAGGTGCGGCAGTGAGAACATTGGTTGAATTGGCTGTTATTGAATTGGCCGGTAAGTGGGCACGGGTGCCTTACTGGCAATGCTTAACGCTGGAACAAAACCACCCTAGCTTTCAAAGGCAATTGCGTGATTGGTATGACGAAGGTGATGCTGCGATTCATCGTAATTTGATACAAACTTCCTTAATGTCTAAAGGCTATTTAGATAAAAAATCGGGTGATGGTGATATCAGCGATATGAGTTTTCGTCGAGCCTTAGGTAAATTTCAAGCGGACCATGGCATGGTGGTGACGGGCGCCGTTGATTTCACTACCTACGAACGTGTACTGCGGGACTATGTGTCATTGGATAGAAAAGGTAATTTGGTGAGCTATGGATGGGCACCGAGCAAAGCAAAAGCAAAATCAGTGAATGTCGTTGCGCAGTCTTCAAGCTCGGGAAAATCTTTCGGTGAGGGTGAAGAAAAACGCACCATTGATCTTCAAATAGAAAATATTTTAATGGGGCGCAGTAAGTTCGAAGTAGGAGAGCAAATTTTTCTCTCAGCGACTGTCTCTCGTTCATCTTACTTGTACTGCTACCTAAGTAATTCCTCAGGCTCAGTCATCCGACTACTGCCGAACGCCATCTCTCCAAGGGCCGTGCTTTCAGCGGGGCAGACACTACGTATGCCGGATTGGATGAGTCCTAACCCGGGTTATGCGATTGATGCGGCGGCGCCAGGCAAAGAGGGCTTGCTATGTATCGCCACTGATGAGGATGTGTATTCCAAGTTGGGTGAGGATTTGCAAGTGGCTGGATTAACGCCACTGCCTAATGTGGCGGGCTTGCCTGATTTATTACAGCGGTATTCGAATAAATTAAATGATCAATTTAGCTATTCGGCGATTTATTGGGATGTGATTCCTAAGAAAACGACTAAGCCTGCCCAATGAAATGGCAATCCACGCTGAATCATTCATTGCTCGCCATGCGTTTATCGAGTCAGAAAAGTATTGTTCGTGAATTTGGGGCAGCGGTTATTTTTTTGACCGTCGCTGCATCGAGTGCGATGGCAAATACGCCCTCAGCGAAAACGCCTAAGGTCTGCACAGATGCGACTAGCAATGAGGCGTACGCGGAAAGCACCAAAGAGTGCTCAACTCTCGCTTTCAACGTACCCCTGCTAGATGCGCCTGCACGTTCATCAGGGTCTGAGCTTGCTGATGTTGATAGGGAAGTGATCTCAACAGCACAAAAAATCGAGTTAGATCGATTGTCGGTGTTGGCAGCACACGCTGAAAATGCCGCAAAAGCCTCGAGACCCTCTAAGCCCGAGCAAGCCAATGCTGCCTGGATTATGGGTTTACTGACTTTACACGGACGAGGTTTACCGGCGGACGTTAAGCGCGCTAAGTCATGGTTTCAAATTGCATGGCAGCAGGGTGAAAAAATTGCGAGTGCCGGCCTGGCATGGTGCGAAATGGTGGGTTGTGGCATGCCGCCCGATTTGGCCAAGGCGCGCTATTGGCGGACTCAACTGTCTAAAGTTAATCGCGGACGGGCGCTGTACTTTGAATGGCTTGCGCGAGCGAAATCGGCGCCGATGGACCTACCGAATGAAGTGGATGCTAAATCCACTATCGATAAAATCCCGCATCACAAATTACTGGCTGAGGCGGCTGGCGCCGGCGATATTCATGCACACATAGAGCTGGGTATTGATAGCGCGGCAAAAAATAAACTGGAAGAAGCGCTGCAGCATTTTGTCTTCGCCGAGCAAAACTCAAGCATCGTATCTAATAATGCCCATCATATTCGGACGGAAATCGATGAGTCAAAATCACTCAGTAAATTACAAAAATCAAGTTTAAATAACGCGGAAATAGCCGAATCTAATTGGCGACTAGCTCGCCGCTATCACCGCGGCGAGGGTATACCTATTAACTATGTTGAGGCGATTCAGCTATACAGAAAAGCCGCTGATTTGGGTCATTTACAAGCTAAAAAAATGCTGAATTTGATTTTCTCTCAGTCGGCTGAAACGGGCACGATTAATATTTTTTGGATGCAGAGGCTGAGTCGTATTGATGTCTCTGGATTTTCCCCTCAATTACCCACGGTCGATGGGCCGGTTTTACTCGCCCGCGAGGAAACGGGGTTGACTGATTTTATTCCATCACTTTGGATGACGCGTAGCGCTCCTCCCAAAACCAATCTGCTGCCTTGTCAGCCTCAAATGGCGCCCTGCTAAAGGGTGTATTTAGCGGCCGAAAATAAGACAATACAGCCTGATTATATTGCGCTGCATTGCAAATAAATTTTCGAGTGAAATCGCTTAATTATTTCCGCTCAGTTTGAAAAAAAACTTACGAGTAATTTACATTTATAAGGCGGGTTTAGGGGTGAAATTCACCTGAAACTTACTCGGAAATTACACGTTTCGATTTTTAATATTCATCCTGAATTTTTTGGCGATTTATTTTGCAAATAGCTGAATTTTTTGAGTATGTATTTGTTGATTTTTTCATGATTAATTGTATTATCACGCAAGCCTGATAGGTGTTTTTTGATAAGTTGGTGGTTATTTATAAAAAAGCACTAGTGTAAAGGTTGTTAAGAGATGGCAGGGAGTTAGTTGAGGCTTTGCCATATTTATAATGTCGATTCGTTTTAAATAAACGAACTGGATGGAGACAAAATGAAACTATCAAAAAAACTCATGACAGCTGCCGTCATGCTGGCTTCGGCTCAGCTGGCAAATGCGGCTGATGGTTGGGGTGTCTACGGTGGCGACACTGGTAACACGCGTTACAGCGAGGCCAAGCAAGTCACTACAGCAAACGTCAACAACCTGCAAGTTAAGTGGGCACTGCAACTTGGTACCAACCGCTCGCAAGAATCGACTCCGATTCTGGTTGGTGACATGCTAGTTGTTACATCGTCCTATGGCCCTAAAAATGTATTCGCAGCCAACGCTAAAACCGGTGAGCTGAAGTGGCGTTATTCGCCAGAGATGCCAAAGAACGTTGATCAATTCGCTTGCTGCGACGTTGACAACCGTGGCGTTGCTCATGCTAACGGCAAAATCTTCGTTGGTCGTTTGGACGCGAAACTCACAGCGCTGGATGCAAAAACAGGTAAAGAGCTGTGGACATCGACTGTTGTCGATTACACGCAAGGTTCGGCTATCACTTCCCCTCCAACGATTGCTAAGAACTTAGTCATCACTGGATATGCTGGTGGTGAGTACGGCGTTGTTGGCGGTTTGGTTGCCTACGATCAAAACACTGGTAAGGAAGTTTGGCGTACCAACACCGTGCCACAAGCCGGTGAAAAAAATGGCGACACATGGAAGGGTGACTCCGGTAAGCATGGCGGCGGTGCAGCCTGGTTTGTCGGTTCTTACGATCCTAAGCTGAACCTGGTGTACTACGGTACGTCTAACCCAGCTCCTTGGTCAGCTCTTGTTCGTGGTAACGACACCTCGGAAATAGGTAAGTTCACTAACCTGTACACCGCTTCAGTGATTGCTATGAATGCTGACACTGGTAACATTCAGTGGCACTATCAGTTCACTCCGCATGATGCATGGGACTACGACGGTGTAAATGAACTGGTGTTTGCTGATCTGCCTATCGAAGGCAAGACAACCCCAGTCATCATGCAAGCCAACCGTAATGGCTTTTTCTACGTTATCGATCGTGCTAATGGCAAATTGCTGTCAGCTAAGCAGTTCGTTGATGGCGTGAACTGGGCTACCGGTATTGACCTGAAAACAGGCTCCCCTATCGAAGCTCCAGGCAACGTTAAGCGTCCTGGTTTGAAGCGTAAAGCATCGAATGTTTGCCCGAATCTGATTGGTGGCAAAAACTGGATGCCTATGAGCTACAACAAGCAGACTGGTCTTGTTTATATTCCAACGATCAACCTTTGCATGGACATGGAAGGTATTCAGGAAGATTACAAGCGTGGTCAGTTCTATCTCTCCGTGAACTTTGATCTCGGTAAGATGGGCCCTGGCGGTCACGGTGGTGGTCTGAAAGCTTGGGATCCAGTGAAGCAAAAAGAAGTCTGGTTCCAGAAAAACTCCCTGCCATTTAATGGCGGCACGATGACTACGGCATCAGGTCTGGTATTTGCTGGTGATATCCAAGGCGTGTTCCGTGCATTTGATGCCAAATCTGGCAAGATCCTCTGGCAGTTCAATACCGGTTCCGGTATCACTGCAGCTCCAATGACTTACGTTATTGATGGCAAACAGTACGTGGCTGTTGTTTCAGGCCGTACTCAGTCGATCCCAGCTTTCTTTGGTGAAGTTGGCGAGAAAATGGTTAATGCCAGCCCAGAGGGTGGCACCATGTTTGTATTTGCACTTAACTAATCTGGAGTAGATGTAATGCCCGAGTTGCTTGTTACGCCTTGCAGATCTGCGTTGAAGACTGCGTTGATTGTTGCCGGTATGTTGTCGCTGTCACTGGCCTGTGCAGACCCTCTAAAGGTTTGTTCAGACCCAGACAATATGCCGTTCAGTAAGTCTGAAGGATCCGATAAGGGTCTGTATATCGAACTCGCTGAAATGGTGGGCAAGCGCTTGGGTACCTCCGTTGAATACGTGTGGTGGTTGACACACAACCAGCGTCGCGCTGTCCGTAATACGATGGACAGCTGCGATGCTTACTTTGCATTACCAGCTACCGCTGAATATAAAGTCAAAGGTGCAGAAAAAACTCACCCATTTCTTGATGTAGGTTACGCGATTGTCGGACCTGATTCATTCAAATTGAGCGCATTGGAAGATCTAAAGGGCAAGCGCGTTGGTGTGTTGCACGGATCGCCTCCCCATTTGCTCTTGTCGTCGGAAACTGGCTATGAGTCACGCAATTACCGTTCACAAGAAGAGATATTCGCAGCACTGACTGCAGGCGAGATTGATCTTGCTATTTTGTGGGGTCCAAGCGCTGGTTACGAGAACCAGATTTCCCAAAATAACCGCTGGAAAATAACGCCGGTATCGGGTCATGGCCTGAATGGTCAAGTCGCTGTCGCAGTATCCAAAAGCAAACCTGAGTTGAAAGAAAAAATTAATCAGGCACTGACTGAGTTGGAGCCTGAGATCAAAAAGCTTCAGCAGAAATACGGCTTCCCACAAGCGGTTCCCGTTGCGCTGGATGCAAAAGCATCATGGTTGAACACCACGCAGCAAGTGGCAGGTGGTCACGCTCCGGCGGGTGTCGTTAAATTTGCGGATAAGCTAGTGCAACCAAGACTTTCACACGCTCGCGCTGATGTTGCTAATCTTCGTACCTACATGCGTAAAGTTGCAGACAGCAGCATCGAAGATACTAAAGCAATGTTTAATAGTCGCTGTTCACACTGCCATGGCCAAAACGGTGCAAGCCCGCAGCAAGAACGTGATTTGCGTAAGCTGAAAATTCGCTATGCCGATAAATGGCAAGAGGTGGCTCACACCACAATTACCAATGGTCGTCCTGATTTGGGAATGCCAATTTGGGGTGGAACGATACCGGATGAAGATATCAAACGCATCATTGGGTTCCTAGAAACCATACAAAAGTAATCGAGTTAATCGGACAAAGAAAAAACCTGCTAGGTCGCAAGATCTAGCGGGTTTTTTACTTCTCCCAGCTTTACACGTTTAGAAGCTTGAATCAGAAGCTTGGAAATTTTTGGTAATTAATAGCAACGATCACGCGCTTATCGAAATTTTCAGGAACATGGTGCTCCAAAATCCCCGGAAAAATCACCAGTGTTCCAGGCACCGGTTTGACCATGATGGAATTGGCAAACACGATAGGTGCGCAGTTTTCATTCGCTTCGAGGTAAACCACGGCCACCAGATCAGATGGGAAGTGATGATGCAACAGTGTTTGATCAGAATGTTCATAGATCACACCCCAGCAATCCGTCGCTTTTAAATCCATGTTGAGTGCAGGCAGGTCAGCGCGCAAAAATTCACGCGAAACACGTTTTGCAATAGCACCCACGGTATCAATCATGGGATTGAATTTTGGGCTGATGAGATGACTTTTCCATGGGCTCATGTAAACCGCTTGCACATTCGACGGTGTGCTGTCGGGATGGACAGCGCGCACATCATCAATCGCTTCTCTGGCGAGACGTAATTCTTCTGGGAAGTGATTTAGACTGCACCAAAAGACAGGCAGCTTGGCTGGGACATCTAGTTGATGGAGTTCTACCGCTGGGATAGGGTCGGCAATCGTATTCATAATTAATTCTCATGCGAGATTGTAAAAAGGACGAGTGATGCGGTCGCTCAAATGGCAGCACCGATCAACATATGGCGTACTTTTATCATTTGCCTTGCGGAAAAAGATTGACCTGTGTCAATTCAGGCCAACACGCTTAGGGAAAGTGAGAGTCTTTGCACGAGGACAATATTTTCAGGAATGACTGAGCAGGTCGATAAACCCCACCACAGCGCCGCAGGAGAGCGTGGCCAGTGTTCCTGAGAGTAGGGTTTTGGGTGCTAGTTCGAGAATATCTTGCCTGCGGCTGGGGATCATGGTGGTCAATCCACCGACCATGATGCCCAAGCTGCCGATATTGGCAAAGCCGCACAAGGCGTAGGTCATGATCAGGCGGCTACGTGGAGATAGACTTTCAGCAGGCAGTCTGGCCAGATCAATATAGGCAACTAATTCATTCAAAATGGTTTTGGTGCCCAGTAGCGCACCGGCAGTGCTAGCCTCAGCCCATGGAATGCCCGCTAACCATGCAATCGGCATCAACAATAGCCCTAGTATGCGTTGTAATGACCAAGTTGCCCCGTCATGCGGTATCCAGGCTAAGAGTTGATTAATGATGGCCAGCAGCGCGACAGCGACAATCAGGCAGGCAATGATATTCAAAAGTAGCTGTAAGCCTTCAGCAGTGCCTCGGTAGAGAGCCGACATGGCGCTGTAGTCGGATTCAATATCGATCTGCTCGCTGCCTGTGCCGTGGCCCTGGTGAGGAATCATCAGGCTGGCGAACATGATGGCTGCAGGTGCGCTGATGAACGACGCAGCCAGTATGTGTCCCAGCGCATTAGGCACCAAAGGGCCGAGGATGGCGGCATACAGCCCCATCACGCTGCCTGCTACGCCCGCCATACCGGCGGTGAGAATCACAAACATTTCGCCGCGCGAGACTTTTTCAAGATAGGGTTTGATCACCAGCGGCGCTTCAACCATACCCAGAAACACATTCGCTGCGGTCGATAAGCTAACCGCACCGCCTACACCCATGACGCGTTCTAGCAGCGAACTCATGTGAGACACCAGCCAAGGTAGTACGCGCCAATAGAACAGCAGCGCCGAAAGAGCACTCAGTACCAACACGATGGGTAAAGCTTGAAACGCGAGTATGAACGTTGAGCTACCAGCATTCACTGGAAAGGGAGGTGCAGCACCCCCTAGATAGCCGAATACGAGTGACGTTCCTTCTCGGGTGGCTTGCTCAATCGAGAGCATGAGCTGATTGAATGAAGCAAACAGCGATTGCGCAGCGGGGAGTTTAAGAATCAGTAGCGCTAACACCCACTGCAGTAGCGCACCACAAATCACGGTGCGCCACTGTATGTGAGATTTATCTTTGCAAATCAGCCAGGCGATGCCTAGTAATCCGACATAGCCGACGATAGACTGGACGATCAGATTCATTGCTCGCCAGCTCTCATAGTGATCTATCAGTCCTTGTCAGGCACCACGGTGATTTCAATTGTTTTGCGATATTTTTCGCCAAAGGATCGATGAGCGCCATCGCCCAATTGAAGCGTTAACTTAAATTTACCTGGCGGTAGAAACACCACGGTTTCAGACTGCCCTTTATCGTAGTGTTTGTATTGGTCGTTACGCGGTATGGTGTGATTTTCAGGGACATCAGTGGCATTGATCAGCAAATGAAAATGTCCGGTACCGAGTGTTTCGGTGTTGGACTTCGCGAGTGTTTTCCCATCGACTGAAAATTTAGCAGTGAATGTCGAGGTCACTGTGTCACCATCTTTGGGTTGAATGAAATCGACACCTTCAGCAAAAGAGAGGCCGCTCAACATCACAGCAAGTACACCGACCACTAATCTTATTGTTTTCATCATGTCCCCTTTTAGTGTGAAAAACACAAGTTGGAATCCCTATTCTAAATGAACTGAATTACAGCGCAGATATTCATCACCCAGCCCCGTTTCGCTGTCAATAGATTAATTTGCTATCCATTTCTTCCAGCCCGTCTCCGCTAAGGCCTCGTATTCATTCCTGACAGCTGCAGGAATAAGTTTAGGAATGATGGGGACATACGTATAGTTGTCTCCTTGGATCTTATATCCCTCAGCCCACGCACCACAAAGAACGACTTCTTCTTTAAGTGTTGCTGGTCGGCTGTTGTAGGTTGCTTTAAATTCTTGTAACACTAAATTACGACGTTCAATTCCATCATCACGAGTAGCATTGCCCACACGCTCTTTTTTTTCAGTGACATACAGGTTTTCGAACACGCTACCAAAGTGCTGAAAAATACCAGCAGAGGCTGTATTGTCTTTATGCGTTTCACTCAACATAAAAAAAATCGCAGAACAGCGTCCGGCTTGCATTTCAACGCGTGATTCTTGAGCGATGACCTGATGACAAAAGCAGGGCAAAATAATTAGAGAGGACAGCGAAAGGAACTTGGTCATAAGGTTCATAACAAAAAATCTCCACTCAAACTATGTAGCCTAGCGTGCCGTTGTAGCGGCAATTAAAAAAGTAGCAACGGCATAGTATAGTCCTGATAATTAACTGTAACTGATCTGCGTTGTTGTCCCTGTAGATTGGCAGTCTTAGCAAACTCAGCGTCGTTCTGAATTTCACAAATAACCTTCTTAAGGCATGACTATGCCCAGCTGGCAGGCTCGATTAGCAAGTTTCATTATTCGTCGACGCATCAAGCCGCGTTTGGGCGATATGTCTAATCTTCACTACGTACGAAAGATATTTGGGCAGCCACTACCCGTACCTCCGGGTGGGCAGTTCACGCCAGCTGCGGTGGCGGGTGTGCCCGGCGAGTGGGTGACGGCCACACATAAAAGTACGCCGCTCGGTGTTTTGCTGTATCTGCATGGTGGTGGTTTTATTGGCTGCTCGCCTGTCACACATCGAGCACTTACCGTAGCGTTGGCATTAAAAGGCTGGCGAGTGTTTGTTCCTGATTATCGTCTCGCTCCTGAGCATCCCTTTCCCGCAGCGATAGAGGATGCCGTCGCCGTTTGGCGCGAACTGTCGCAAACCATGAGTGATCAGCGGCTTGTAGTAGCGGGTGATAGTGCGGGAGGTAATTTATCCTTGGCCTTAATGCTCCATGAAAAATCAGCGGGTCGTCGTTTGCCTGATGCGGCAGCACTGTTTTCTCCGGCGACTGATATGACTGGTCAAAGTCCTTCGCTGCAAACCAATACCGATCGTGATGCGATGTTTCATGGCACAGCCTTGCAGCAATTAGTCATCGCTTATTTGCAGGGGCATGATCCTGCAGATCCACTAGCGTCTCCCTTGATGGGTGATCTCGCGGGTTTACCTCCTCTTATTGTGCACGTGGGCGCTGATGAAGTTTTACGCGACGATAGTTTGCGCTTGACAGAAAAAGCGATTACGCAGGGTGTGAATGTCAGAACGCAGGTTTGGCCCGGTGTATCGCATGTGTGGCAATTACTGTGGCAGCTACCCGAAGCAAAACAATCTGTAGAGCAAGCATCTGATTTTTTGCGTGATGCTCGTGTGCTATCGGATCATCAGCCGGAAGATATCGATGTGGTGATTGTTGGTGCAGGTTTGTCAGGCATAGGTGCGGCGTCTATGTTGCAGCAGCAGTGTCCGCAGCAATCCTTAGCGATACTAGAGAGTCGTAGCGTGATGGGCGGGACATGGGATTTATTTCGTTATCCTGGCATACGCTCTGATTCGGATATGCACACCATGGGTTATCGATTTCGACCTTGGAGCGATACTGCAGCGATTGCAGAAGGTTCGGCCATACTGGATTATGTGAATGACACAGCGAATGAGCGTGGCTTAAATTATCTGATTCGTTATCAGCATCGAGTGATCGAAGCTAACTGGTCAACGCCGGATGCGCGCTGGATAGTGACACTCGACGTCGGTGAAAAACGCGAGCGCAAAATCATACGCTGCAAATTTCTCCATATGTGCTGCGGCTACTATCGTTACGATAGAGCGTATCGCCCTGAGTTCAATGATGAGTCAGCATTTAAAGGCACTGTAGTTCATCCCCAGTTTTGGCCAGCTGAATTGGATGTCACAAACAAACAGATAGTGGTGATAGGCAGTGGTGCTACGGCGGTGACGCTAGTGCCTGAACTCGCACGTACTGCTGCGCATGTCATTATGCTGCAGCGCTCACCTACCTATGTGATTTCATTGCCATCTCACGACAAAATAGGGCGATGGATGAAATCATGGTTGCCAGCTATGTGGGCTTATCGATTAGTGCGATTCAAAAATATCGCTACCAATATGCTGTTCTTTAAATTATCTAAGCGCTGGCCAGAGACCATCAAAGCGCGCTTAGTGGGATTGGCAGCGCGACAGCTAGGCTCAGAAAAATTAGCTAGACATTTTTCACCCAGCTACCGGCCGTGGGATCAACGACTGTGCGTTATACCAGACGGTGATTTATTCAAGGCCGTGCGTAGCGGAAGCGCATCGGTTGTTACCGATCATATCAATTGTTTTGTGTCGAACGGTGTGCGCCTTAAATCAGGTCAGGAGCTGAATGCGGACATCATAGTGACTGCGACTGGACTAGAGCTTAGTTTGATGGGTGGTATTGCGATTCAGGTTGATGGGAAAACAATTGATGTATCAGAAACCATGGCATATAAAGGCATGATGTTTAGTGGTGTGCCGAATCTTATTTATACCTTCGGATATACCAATGCGTCGTGGACGCTGAAAGCAGACCTGACGGCTGAATATCTCTGTCGATTAATTCAGTATATGAAAAAACACACGCTGGATAGTGCGATTCCTCAGCCTGATTCGACGGTTAAGCCTCGCCCTTTTTTAGACTTCACCTCAGGCTACGTGCAGCGTGCGGCTCAGCAATTACCCAAACAAGGGGACACAAAACCGTGGCGGCTGTATCAGAACTATCTACTGGATTTATTAATGATTCGTTATTCGCGAATTGATGACGGTGTCTTGCGGCTGAGTCGTTCTAACGGAGTTCGTAGCTCGCTCATACGATCGTGATAATCTATAACTTAATTCAGCTGTATTAAAAAACTTATCTTGTAACGCCCACAACAACAATTAAGAGACACTTACCATGGCATTTTTTTCCGGCTTTAAAAAACATCGTATTCGCACCAGTGGCGCTACCATCAACGCTGTTAGCGCAGGGAGTGGTGAACCGGTCTTACTTTTGCACGGTTATCCGCAAACCATGGCGTGCTGGCATGAGTTAGCACCTGAACTGGCTAAAAAATACAGCGTGGTGTGTGCGGATTTGCGTGGCTATGGCGGCTCGTCCAAACCTAAGGGATTGCCTGACCATAGCAATTACTCCAAACGCGCCATGGCACTCGATATGGTCGAGTTGATGAGTGCGCTGGGCCATGAAAAATTTCATTTGGTAGGGCATGACCGCGGTGGGCGTGTGGCGCATCGCTTGGCGCGTGATCATGGCAAGCGTGTACAGACACTAACAGTAATGGATATTTCTCCTACGCTGAAAATGTTTGAAAGTACGAATCTTGCCTTTGCCACGGCCTACTATCACTGGTTTCAAATGCTGCAGCCAGCTCCCTTACCCGAGAAAATGTTGCAAGGTATCGTACCCTTTAATATTTTGGGTCGAGTGGGTCGTTCGGAAGTAGATTTATCTGCATTTAACAAAGCAGCGATTCGTGAATATGTGAAGGCGTTTAAAGATCCTAAAGCCATTCATGCTAGCTGCGAAGATTATCGTGCAGCCGGCACGATTGATCTGGTGCACGATCGTCGCGACCTCCACAAAAAAATACGCATGCCTGTCATGGCGCTGTGGGGAAAGCGTGGCGTGATTCATAAAATGTTTAATTGCTTAGACGATTGGCGCGAAGTGGCTGAGAATGTGAGCGGCCGCGCGATCGATTGCGGGCATTTCATTCCTGAAGAAGCGCCAGCTAAAACTCTGTCTGAGATTCGACGTTTCCTCCGTAGCCACCCGATGTAATGCAGACGGTGGCTATGATTATCCTTAATGATTTGTAGCAGACTGATTATGAAATCAAAACACGTCTCTTGTTTTTTAATGCAATTTACTTGGGTAGGTTTTTTTACGGGTCTTTTTGTAATCACACCAGCGCAATCGGCAACGACGTCCATCGTCATTAAATTTAGTCATGTGGCTGCGATAGGCACACCTAAAAGTCGTGCCGTTGAGCGTTTTAAGCAATTAGTTGAGACAAGCACCGAGGGTGCAGTGCGGGTCGATGTTTATCCCAACAGCACGCTCTACAAAGATAAAGAAGAGCTCGAAGCTTTGCAGATGGGTGCGGTACAGATGCTTGCACCGACCTTGTCAAAATTTGGTTCTCTGGGCATTAAAGAATTTGAGCTATTTGATTTGCCATTTTTGTTTGCGGATCATGCTGCTGTTGGTCATGTGCTTGAAGGTCCGATAGGCAAACAATTATTCGCCGGTTTGGAAAGCAAAGGTATTAAAGGGCTCGCTTATTGGGACAATGGATTCAAAATGATGTCGGCGAATAAGCCTATTCATGTGCCGGCCGATATGCGCGGTTTAAAGATACGTATTCAAGGTTCAAAAGTGATTGATGAGCAGATGCGCACTTTGGGAGCCAACCCCCAAGTCATGTCATTTTCTGAAATGACTCAGGCCTTGCAATCGGGTGTGGTGGATGGTGCCGAGAATCCTCCGCTGAATTTTTACTCGCAAAAAGTCTACGAAGTACAAAAGCACCTGACCTTAACTAACCACGGTTACATGGGTTTTGCTGTGATCGTAAATAAAAAATTCTGGGAAGGATTGCCACCAGATATACGCAAAAAGCTCGATGTGGCTTTGGCGGATGCGACGCGGTTTAATAATTCAAACTCTCAGCGCGAGAGCGCTGAGGCTATGGACGCTATCCGCAAGACAGGCATGACAACGATCTATAAGCCCACTAACCAAGAGATGGATCAGTGGCGTCAGGTGCTACTACCCGTGCATAAGAAAATGGAAGACCGCATCGGCAAAGGCTTGCTGGATGCGGTCTACAAAGATCTAGGGCAGAAACGGTAAGCTTCTTGTCTCTGCTATCAAATTGGAAACGATCTCAATTTGACGAGTGATCTGAGCCTTGGGGTGGAGTGTGATCAGCGGAATGATCCGACGAGTGGTCCGATGAATGATCATGCGAATGCTCGGCCTTGGCTTGCTCAATTTCTTTGATTTTGGCTTCCAGCACATCCTGATCCGATGTGAAGGATTGAATCAGGTTTTGGTAGGCCATTCGGGTTTCCATTTCGGCGGCAACTGCCTCACCAACTGGCGTGGGTTTCTGTTCGCGTTTCGCTTTTTTTGACATAAGCAACCTCAATTATCATTGAAATAATTATCGGGAATCTGTTGAGCACTGCAGCCTTAACCTTACCATGGCGCTAGCTGCGGGCCTGAGATGATCAACACGCATCTTAATCCTATATTTTAGGACTTAGCTAGTGATCGGATGGGATGATATCAGGCTTCAGTAGAATACAAATTTTGGTTGGCGAAGGGCTTTATGCTCGCGACAATCTGCTTGTTTTTTCATCGTTTTTTCATCTCATACACTATGTCTACTGATTCACTCTCCGAGTTTAAGCAACAGCAGCGCGAAATGTGGTCATCCTTTGCACCCTCGGCGATTTTTACGACCCCCGTTGCAGCGAATCTGGTTGCCTTTGCCGGCATACGTGCTGGCCAGCGCGTGCTAGACGTCGGGACGGGGACGGGTGTTGCAGCCATTACTGCCGCACGAGTAGGCGCCGAGGTCAGTGCGCTTGATTTGACGCCCGAATTACTAGAGCAAGCCACACAAGATGCGGCGATCGCCGATCAAGCGGGTATTCAATGGATAGAGGGTGATGCTGAAAATCTTCCTTATCCCGACAATAGCTTTGATGTCGTTATTAGTCAGTTCGGTCATATGTTCGCGCCAAACGCTGACGCGGTTGTGCGTGAGGTTCATCGTGTACTCAAGCTGGGTGGCCTGTTTGCTTTCGCTAGTTGGCCACCTGAACACCTGATGGGGCGCGTATTTGCTTTAGTTAATACGTACGTTGCCTCGCCAATATCTTCTGACTCTGCACCGCAGCTTTGGGGCGATACTCATGTCATTACCAAACGCTTAGCAAATTTTTTTGAGGCACCATTTTTTGAACGTGGCGTAATGCTTACACCGGCACTCAGCAAGTCGCATCGCCGTTTGGCGTTTGAGCGTTCCTTTGGTCCTATGCGTCAGGCGCTACAAGACTTAGCAGCAGAGCCTGAAAAAATTCAAAAGCTGCGCCAGGTGATGGATGAGCTGATAGAACCTTACTGCATCAGTAATCAATGCCATCAAAGTTATCTGATGTCCCGCAGCCGTGTCATCAAGTAACGAGTACAAATTAATTTATATGATCGAGAGATCAACTATGCAGCATGAGCCTACGCACTGCTCAGCGCATCACGAGATTAAGGAAGGTAATGATTCACTGACTACGTCAACACAGATATCGAATCAGAGTGAAAATCCTGAGAAAGAATTACTCGAGCGTTTTCGCGAATCGCGTCATAACATACTGATTCAGGTCTGTTTTTATGGTGGGATTACGGTATTCGCGTTGTCTGTCGCGATTTTCTTGATGATGTATCTCGCCTGAGCTGAAGGCGAGACGGGCATACGCTAGGGCCTGGTCAAACTTATTTCGGTGTGTACTCTGGACAAACGCTGTCTAGAACAGCTTCGTTAATTTTCCCCGCTCCTATTTTTACCCAATCGCCTATCGTTTTAAATTCTCGTACTACAGCACCTTTGCCATCGATGTCGGCGTAGCTGGTCATAGTGTGTGTTCGCATCCGTTCAGTTCGGCAATCATATTCATCAACTGCAATCACTGAGGCGACGCCATCATCGGTTCGATGTCGCATATTCAGCAACACCCTAACCGTCATACGGTCGCGTTTGGTAGCGATCGATTCAGAATCGACATACACCACAAACGGATCAGGCGCGTTGCTGTTGGGTTCAACCAACAACCACTCTGCATGAGTATTTGCTACCGGTAGCAGACAAAAGAGAATTATCGCAAAACACTGCGATGCAAATACTCTTCGGTGCATAGCGAACGGCAAGGGGCGTGACGATTCCATGGCATCACCTCGGATTTTATAACGAAAGCTTACGCAGTTTTTTCTTGCAAGTGGTGCAATACGCTACCGCTTTTAGTCGCTGTTAACGTGGACTAAACGGGTTTAGTCGGTACATTCGACCTGGCTGGTGCACACCCAGAATCCACAGTCAGTGGCGACATGCTTGGCTTGCTTATTTCGCGCCGCGCAGTAGCTTTTGACTTGCTCCCATCCAGCGCCAGAAAAATTAAAGGTGCTGTAGTTGTAAGACAAGCTGTTTGGATTCGAGCTTGCCTTTAAACTTGAGCAAGCCGCCATGGTCGCCACTATAGCCATACCGAATAAGCTAAACAACATTCGTTTATGAGCGAGCGTCTTTCGAATGATCATAGTTCGTCTGGCGGACTAAGGCTTGCTAGTAATGGTCTAGTTTGCACTGTATACAAAAAAGCCTGAGGGTAAGGACGCCTACATCAGCGAAGCATAGTTCCCATAGCGCTGATTGTGTCTTTGCGCGATTACATCCAAGACGATTTCACTCAGCGATAAGTTGTCTGGGCTGTCGCTCATACACTGCTCTACAGCATTTCTAAAGTCTTGCATGAATTGGAATTTATCTTTTGTTTTTAGATACATTTCGTAGATTGAATATTCGGACGGCTCATCCAGGCCATGAAAATTTAAGCCTTCGGCATAAATAGTCTGCAGAATCAGCTCGATCAGTTCGAGTTTGGACTCATCCATGAAGCGGAAATGTACCAAACCTTCAATCAGTACTTTTAGGCGATTAAAGTCGTGTTCCGTTTCAGTCCATTGTTGGGTGCTTTTACCCATAGTTCTCCTCCATTTGAGGAGTTAATTAATAGTTACGTGTTTTTCGACAAAACAGGGCTTGTAATACAGACCATAGTCGAGTTCTGTTGGAAAAGACAGCAATTCATACTTTGGGACTAAAAAATGACTTGTGAGTCCCATCAAGAAATATGTTGGACTGCACAAAAATATCTTGACTTGTGGTTACGCGCCTCTAAAATGACCACTGTTGCGACGCACCATGTTTTGCAACTTAGTCGCACTATCTACTATCTAATACTAAATAAGTAAGTAAGGAGAATTGCCGTGAATCCTGCAGTCAATCAGCTTTCCCAAGCAACTAAGACATCCATGGAAGTTAATCTTCACGCTATGACAGAACTGGCTGAAAAAGCGCTTCAAGGCGTCTCTGAGCTTGTCGAACTCAACATGGCAACAGCCAAAGCCTCATTCGAAGAGACATCTGCTGTTGTTCAACAGATACTCAGCGCAGCCGATGCGCAAGAAGCGTTTCATCTAGTGCAAGCGCAAGCCCAGCCTAGCGCAGAAAAAGCAGCATCGTATGGCCGTCACTTGGCATCGATCGCTAGCCGTACTCAAGGTGAAATCACTAAAACGACACAAGAGCGCGTGTTTGACACGACGCGTCATGTAAATGGTCTGATTGAAGAGTTGACCAAGACAGCGCCTGCTGGTTCAGAGCCGTTCGTTAGCGCATGGAAAGCAGGTTTCGCAAGCTACAACTCAGCATATGAGCAGTTCGTAAAAGTCAGCCAGAGTACGTTTGATAATTTTCAAGAGCAGATGCACACAGCTGGCAATCAGTTTGCAAGCAGCGCAACGAAGACTACCAAGTCGAAAAAATCCGCTGCCTGATACTCTCAGTGCACGCTAAAAAGAGCTGCTCCGGCAGCTCTTTTTTTATGCTTTTTTTATGTGGCAATGCACTAGGTCAATTATGTTTTAAAAATTAAAACAAACGCATAATCGACAAAAATTGTGAATTAAACGCCAAAAGATATCAGTTACGGACGTTAAATTGTCCCGGCAACATCCGTTTTTTCATCGCTTTTGTTAAGGCAAGCAGCAGCTAGTGATAGAAGCGGGTGGTCACAAGCCTGTACTTGTGCCGCATGAGCGTGCGGTATACAGCCGTGAGCATGTTGGTAGTGAATATATTGGTTGGTTACATTTCCAACCCATCTGGGATCAGCTGGTGGCAACGCAGTCGGACATGCTTAGTTGATTAATCGTTGTGCGCTGAAACTCAATTCATTCAATTTAATCGATTGTTTGTTTTAAAAACCATAAGTAATTATGGGTGCTTACTGTGCCAATTGCAGGGCAGTTGATCCTATAACACCGGAAGTAGCCATCAGCTGCAGGCGTGCTGAACGCCACTCAAATAAACAGCAAGTGTGTTCTTGCTAGGCAACTGCTAAAGCTTCTTTATCCAAGTCACCTTGATCGGTGAGTTGTGCAGTGCTCCCGTTGTCACAGCGTCGATCTTAAGTGGTTAGCGGTAACGTCGTGCGATCTTCTTCTTCTGCTTGTCCCTCCTCGTGTATGTCAGTACGGAGAAATTTGTTTGGAATAGCGTTCTCACTATGAGTGGCTAAGGCGCAATAAATTCCACTGGGGGAATAGATGTTAATAAAGTACCAACATCTTACTATTTCTGCTACATTCTATTTAACCTTATATCTGTATAAATAAAATCATCAAAAAATAATCATAGATCTTCCCTTTGAAACTCAAAACATAAAGTGGCCGAAATGAGCAAAGACTCTACCTTCACAAAAAATGAACTCGTCGCGCTTTATGTATTTTTTTGGATTGCTGGTATCGCAGCTTTCGCTTACCTTGCCACCCTTCCTCTAACGACCGACACGCAGATCCTTATCTCTGGATGCATGCTGTTTGCGCTTTTTATTTGCTATCAATTTTCCCGTCACATAAAAAAATGTGAGGGTAGTAGTATTCTGCGGCTAGTAATTTTTCTACTGGCTGCGCTGCTGGCATTCCGCTATTTATTCTGGCGTGGGACCCAAACATTACCTTTCAACTTTGGAGTGATCTCTATCATTGCTGGTTGCCTGCTTTTTTTAGTTGAATGCTTCTATTTTCTTAATTCCACATTGGGCTATTTCATTAGTATCAAGCCTAAAGCTAGGCAAGCTTTCGCATTACCTGCGGATCCGGCGCTGCTGCCGCATATTGATATTTACATTCCTACCTTTGATGAAAGTCCCGATCTGGTCGGGCCGACGCTGATTGCAGCGACACAAATGCGCTACCCGCGAGACAAGTTGCATGTCTATCTGCTCGATGATGGTGGTACGCCGCAAAAGCTTAACAATCCCAATCAGGATAATGCCGCCGCGCAGAAACGATCCCACAAACTCAAGCTAATCGCTGAGCAGTTTGGCGCAACTTACCTAACTCGAGCGCTGAATGAAGATGCTAAGGCTGGCAATCTCAACAATGCTTTGCAGTACACCAGTGGTGAATTACTAGTTATTCTCGATTGTGATCATGTACCTGCAGAGGATTTCCTTGAGCAGACTGTTGGCTTCTTTCTGGCTGACCCTAAATTATTTTTGCTGCAAACCCCGCATAATTTTGTCAATGCTGATCCAGTCGAACGCAATCTCTCTACCTATGCAACATCACCAGGTGAGAACGAGCTGTTTTACGGCGTCATGCAGCCGGGTATGGATGCATGGGGCTCGACCTTCTTCTGCGGCTCGGCCGCGGTCTTGCGTCGCAGTGTGATTGATGAAATTGGTGGCATTGCCAGCGAGACCATTACCGAAGACGCCGAAACGACGCTGAATGCGCTCGCACTGGGTTACACCACGGCTTACTTTAATAAGCCACTAGTGTCGGGTCTGCAGCCCGAAACTTTTTCCGGCTTTCTGGCGCAAAGGGTGCGCTGGAGTCAGGGCATGCTGCAAATTTTTCTATTGAAAAATCCATGGGCTTTAAAGGGCCTGACTTTAGCTCAACGCATTCTATTTACGAATTTCTCCTTATTCTGGGGATTCTCCGTATCGCGCATGCTGTTGCTACTTGTACCACCGCTTTATCTTATTTTTTTCATCCAGCTGCTGGATGCCTCTGTCACCGATGTATTAATTTTTGGTGTACCGAGTTTGTTAGGCTCCATGATCATTACGCAATACTTGTTTGGCCGAGTGCGTTGGCCGTTTGTTTCGCAGATCTATGAAGTGATTCAATCTTTCTATGTAAGCCGCGGTATTTTTCAGGTGTTGATAAATCCTCGCAAGCCAATATTTCAGGTAACCCCAAAAGGTGAGGTGTTGCAAGAAGATTTCATTTCCGAATTTGCCAAGCCTTTTTATATTGTTTTATTTTTTAATGTCGTCGCAATCGGTGCCTGCATTTACCGCTTGCTGACTGATCCGTCGAATCATAGTGCCTTGTATATGGTTGGTTTTTGGGCAGTATTTGATTTCTTTTTATTGTTGTGTGCGCTGGGCATTACCTTTGAGAGAAGACAGCGTCGTTCTGAACCACGATCGTTGCATGACGAGCCGGTGATTTTGCATATCGAACCTGATATCACGCTCACTGGCAGCACGTTTGATGCGTCGGCATCGGGCGTGAAGATCGCGATTAACTATCCAACCATCCACTACGCCTTACTTAAAACAAACACGGCTGTAATACTGGAATTTCCAGAGCGCAGTATGCGCCTAGCCTGCGAAATACACTCAGTTGTTATGGATGATGAGCAGCGTGCGTCCATTGGTATTTCCTATAACTTACAAAGTACCGTTGAAGAACGAACCGCGATTGCTATCGCCTTTGGCTCTAGCGAGCAATTAATCAAAAATAAAAATCAACATCATAATCACCGCAGCATTCTTGGATCATTTGTTTTTTTATTTAGGTTAGCCATGCTGCATGGTTTTAAGCATCTGACTTTTTTAGCAGTGGGTAAACTTCGCGGTCTCTTTTACAGCGCGAAAAAAATTCAGCAGCACTGATAGTTTATTTTTTAAAGCTACATTAACAGGCGATCGATCACATGAAGACGAATCCTAATAAACACATTGCATTAGCGACGCTGGTGCTACTACCGCTACTGTCACTGCTAGTAAGCCTGCCATGTAAAGCACAAGCAAACAACAATTTGGTCATTGCAGGTGTGCAGACCTCAGAGAAAAGCACGTATGCCTTTAGCATGGCCATTGTCCCGTTTGGCGATGCCAGACTCGGTCAAGGCTGGTACCAAAAGGCCGGAGTGAGTTGGTTGACTTATCGCTACGATGGCACCCTCAACAGTAACACTCGAGAGGTCAGCGCGAAGGCACCAGGCATAGAGGCGGGCATCGGCCATATGTGGAATAACGAGGGTTCACGACTGGATCTATCTGCTACCCTCGGCTATCGTCATATCGACATTACGCCATTCGTTCCAGCAGGAGACCGTGCCGGCAATGTGATCACGCTCAATCCGCAGATTCAAGCAAGCCGTCAATTGAGCTCAAGCATCGATGCCGATTTATTGGCTAATTACGCCATCGGCTTGGGATCTTCTTATACCCGAGCGCGTCTGGGTTGGAAGCCCGTAGCAGGGTGGCGTACTGGCCTAGAGGGCATTTGGCAGGAAGGCAAAAATTACCGAATAACCCAACAGGGTCTGTTTTTGAGTAGGACGCTTGCTTCAGGCATGACGCTGGAAATAAATGCGGGTCAGGCCAAAGCGCAAAACTACTCTGCTTCAGCTTATATAGGATTAACCTTCGCAAGCACTTATTAAAAGTGGCATTGTCGACTCCATGCAGTGATTAACTGTCCTGTCTTGCTGAACTTGAAGCGCTGATCAATCCAGCCCTGACCAAACATGCTAAGGATCTGGTCGTAGTAGATCGGGTTCTCGCCTACGAGTTGCCCATTCATTTTTTCGGTTAACCTACGAGTCTGCTGTGCCAACAATTTGTGTTCGTTGAGTGAATGCAGGTATGGCAGCAGTGCCGCAGAAAAGCCGCGGGGTGCAATGCCCTTGGTCGTACCAGTTAATGGATTGACTGTCTCCATCAGGGTGCCATTATTTTTGAGTAAATGCCTGCGCATTCCTGATAAATTTCGTATCAGTTTTGGCTTGATGACATCGGTATCAGCTAACATGCCTACCCATAAATAAGTGCGTATTGCATCGTAGCTTCCGACAGGTTCATTCTCAGGTAAAGCTGTCCATCCCTGCCCGCGCTGATAGCTGACCCAGTCAGGTGCAAATCCGCGCGCTGCGGTAGTCCGCATCATTGGTAGAGTCGTTGTAGTCATTACATGCCACGGGCCAGTCGGATCAGCCTGTGCAAATGCGCGTAATAATTGAATCGGTAGATAGCTTGGATTAAACCGCCACTTGCCATTCACTTCGGCAAAGCCTTGTGGTGCAGGCAGAAGCATCGTGCCACCATCAGGCAGCTGCACGACTTCTTTTGCTTTAATCTGTTCCAATAGCGCTTGACCCAAAGTGGTGTATCGCGCTTCGCCCCATAAGGAACCCGCCTGTAACAACGTATAGGCCAGCCACGTATCGGCATCAGAGGCTGAGTTATGGTCTAGGATTTCCCACTTACCGTTTGTTTGCCTGCCCCAGTGCCAGGCAGGCAAATGTTTCGCAAAATCGCCTTGCGAGAGATTGGCCTCGATCCAGTTCAATACCACATCGAAACGCTGGCGATCATTGTTTACCAGCGCAAAAAACAAGGTGTAGGCCTCGCTTTCAGAAGTCGTGAAATCACGCTCACCCGTCTGGTCTAGGACGCGTCCATCGTCCTGTACAAAGCGTTTTTGATATCCCTGCCATAAAGGCCAAGGCGATAAATTAGTCCTGTCCTTGCAGTTAGCGGAAGCTGCATGCGCATTCGCGCCAAAGACCAACGCAAGCACGAGACAGAAGAGCGTGTAATGTTTTCCAAACATGAGGTTGTGCTCGAATCATGAATCGCTTAACACATGCGATTAAGCCGGAAGTTTTATGAAACGCGTTCAGCGTTTAACAATTTCATTAGTTCGCCAGAATCGGCTAGCGCTTTCAAATCCTGAAAACCGCCGATCAGCATGCCATCGACAAAGATGATGGGAAAGGTGGGCCAGCCGCTCCACATTTTTAGCGCATTGCGGCGGCGCCATTGCGAGAGATAGTTGCCGTATTCCAGATAGCGATAACTCACACTCAGTTTATCTAGTAGCTTGCGTGCACCCGAGACCATGGGATTGGTCGCCATGCCTATGATCACCACGCGATTATCCGCAATACTGGCTTGAACCTCTTCGACGATATCTCTGTGGCTGGCAGCAACGGCACCGCGGACAGCGGGGTGTATCCAAAATTCATCTAAGACGTGGCGCGGCATGTGACTTCCTTTGGGTTGACTAGTGAGACGATCAATTTGTTGCGTTGCGAAAACTATTTATACCCATTTCCTAGCTGATACAGCTCTCTGCCGCCATATAACGGCATAGCAATGAAAGTGTGCCTTAACTTGTAAATACTATAACTGAAAAAATTCTGCTTTATTGTTGATTTTTCATTGAGTAGTCATAGAAACGGAGTAAGTTAGAAATGTATAAGTGAATGAGTAAGGGCTAGATCAGCAATTCAGCCCTTAATGCTTCAGATTTTAGGATACAGACACATGGCATCGTTCAAATTAGCGCAACTTTCAGATACGCACGTCGTTAGAAAACATTCAGTATTGAGAAATGGCATTGATAGCAACCAAGCCTTGCGAGCAGCGGTGTATCAACTCATTAAAGCCGATGATATCGATGCGGTGCTGTTGTCTGGCGATCTGGTTGAGCGCGGTGAAATCTATGAATACTTCGAGCTAAGAAGCATACTGGACCCACTCATGGGTTTAAAGCCTGTGTATCTGATGTTAGGTAACCATGATGTGAGGGATAATTTCCTTGGCCTGTTCAGAGATTATCCATTCATCAACCAAGCGAATAATTCATGGGGCGTGCAGTACTCGGTACCATTGTCCGATACGCATGCTCTAGTCGTGTTAGACACGCTCAAAGAAGGACGCGATGCAGGTTATTTAAGTGCCGACAAGCTGATCTGGCTTGATCGTACCTTGGAGCGGCACCGCGGCAAGAGCGTGCTGCTGGCGATGCATCATCCGATGATTGATGTCGGTAATTCCATGATGAATCAAATGAATTTAGTGAATCAGTCGGATTTGTCAGCGGTCCTGCAAAAACATAAAAATATTACGCGCATACTTTGTGGTCACATTCATCGAGAGATCGTGGGTGTTTTCAGTACCATTCCCGTCCAAGTCTGCCCAAGTACCGCTTTTGCTTATCCCGCAAATCTGAATGAGAGTAATGTTGATCAATTATGTAGAGATAATCCGGGTTATCTAGTGCACGAGATCTGTGACGGGGTCCTCACTAGCAAACGGCATGGCTTAGACTTGCACGATTCTGCAGTCGAGGTATAAAGGAGTTTTTGCTCGGCCTATTAAGATGGAGACACGCGCATTGAGATCGATACCAATGAACGTGCTCGTCACGAACCTAAAAGTTCACGCAACTATGTGAGCCAAAGGCACCCTGCAGGTTGTGGCTGCTGTTCACCGGGTAAAAAATCATCAACCGTTACTGCTAAAAACGGTGACAAGATGTTTGCATCAAAGCGTCCATGGATGATTAGTCACTAAGAGCCAGAGCTTTGAATAGTTGCTTAACTTGCAGCTGGCAAAGTAGTTAGCATCGCCCAAAACCCCGCTCAGAACATCGAGCGGGGTTTTGTATTTATGCTTACGCTGTTTTAATTAGTGGCAGATGTCGTGCTTTGTTCAATCATTATCTGGATGACTAAACTATGAATCGTCATTTTATTTTTGCGTTGCTTGCTATGTTGGCAGGCAATGTATGCGCAGGCGGATGGGTTTTGGTTCGCTATGCCGAAACCGAGCTAGCGATTCATTACTTTGAAAGTATTCAAATGCGAAAAATGGGTGATACCGCCTTTGTTTGGGATATCCATGATCTCAAGACACCGGCGATAACCACAGATGGATTTACTTATAACTCTGTCGGTTATGCCGTGGAATACCAATGTCGCGCACGCAAACGCAGAACACTCGCCATTAAGTGGTTTGAAAAACACTTAGGTGAGGGTGCAGTTAAAAGTCAGGAAGGTGTTGTGAGCGATTGGATGATCGCCACACCGGAAACGCTGGAGGGGCAGTTATTCAATCACGTGTGTGAATAGGGTATCGATGAGCAGTGATTGTAACTATCCTTGATTGGGCATCTACTAATCCGCAGTATCGATTAACAAGCGCTGTAAATCGTAGTTTTAGGCTCGGACAGCACCTTGTACACCATGGGCTCGAAAAATGAGAGCGGTAAATGATCGTAGCCGGGATCGAAAGCCGGCGCGTCATATTTCTCGCAAAATTCTAGTGTGCGATCGTACACTGCTTGCCCTTTAAATTGATCGCGTAAATTTCTATCCATGCCTAAATGGTGGAAAAAATAATAGGCTTGAAACATGCCGTGTTTTTCTACCATCTCGAAATTTTCGTGACTAACAAAGGGTTTCAAAATAGCTGCTGCGATGTCGGGATGGTTGTAGCTGCCCAGCGTGTCGCCAATATCGTGTAACAACGCGCAGACGACATACTCATCATCCTTGCCATCACGATGCGCTAGTGTCGCTGTTTGTAAGCTGTGAGTTAGACGATCTACCGCAAAGCCACCGGTATCTCCATCGAGCAGTTTTAAATGAGCGATGACTCGAGCTGGAAGCTGCGCCGCATAACTGCGGAAATCCTCAAGGATGATTTTCCAATCCTCTTCGGTGCTGTTGCGCATGTCGGTGAATGTGGCACGTTTTAGCATAGCGACTCTCTTTCTGGTCTTACACGGCTGCTTTTATCGTTCCATCATAACGGGTCTGATATTCCTTCGCCAAGTGGCTTTTGTGGATTCGATATTACAAAGTAAATCTTTGGCTTTACTGAAGTTGAGGTGTATCTAGCGCCGATGCTGTTGTCTGGCCTAGCGAATGGGCTAACGATATCAAATTGGCCATGCACAAGGGATCCCTATTTTGAGTGCTATGCGGCGTGAGTTTATGCAGAAAGTCCGGTTATCATTGGGCGCCAGCGTTGTTGCAGGAGGAGACGTCTAGATTACCGAAGATTCGTAGTAGTGCAACGCAGGGACCATGGCCCCTTGCTGGTGTAGTCGCACTCTCTTCGGTGTTCGTGACCATTGCTTATGTTGTTTTATAAGGTAAAAAAATGAATACGACAAATACCGAAACTACTGTAGGCCCGGAGACCTTTACCAAGGTCGCCCAAAAACTTATTCCTTTTCTGTTTCTCTGCTACGTGGTTGCATTTCTTGATCGCGTGAATGTGGGCTTCGCCAAATTGCAGATGGCACCTGAGCTTCAATTTTCTGATGCAGTTTTCGGCTTTGGTGCCGGGATTTTCTTTATCGGGTATTTCATCTTCGAAGTGCCCAGCAATGTGATCCTGGAGAGAGTCGGCGCACGTGCATGGATTGCCCGCATCATGATTTCATGGGGGATTATTTCTAGCGCTTTTTTCTTTGTGGATAAATTTGTATGGGGTAGCTTATCTGCATCGTTCAATTGTACCGATCCCGAGTTTTCGTTTTATGTGTTGCGTTTTTTACTTGGTGTAGCTGAAGCTGGATTTTTTCCTGGAATTATTCTGTACCTAACGTATTGGTTCCCAGGTTCACGCCGTGCCAAGATGGTGGCCTTGTTCATGACGGCTATCGCTGTGTCTAATCTCGTGGGTTCTCCACTATCCGGAGCCATCATGCAGTACATGGATGGAGCGGGTGGGGTGAGTGGATGGAAATGGTTGTTCTTACTTGAGGGTTTACCTTCGGTAGTCGTCGGATTTATGGTGTTCTATTTCTTGCCCAATGG
>Ga0209358_10000751_pt1 | contig 27703 bp, 24 predicted proteins | sample LauGreFa1BDMLBSN_2_FD_187574 | JGI IMG/M metagenome (GOLD analysis project Ga0209358, IMG submission 187574) | Freshwater lake microbial communities from Lake Michigan, USA - Fa13.BD.MLB.SN (SPAdes) (version 2) | ecosystem: Environmental > Aquatic > Freshwater > Lake | place: Lake Michigan, USA...
TCGTATCGACTTGGCACATTGACCAAGATGACTTTTCTCATTGAAACCAAGAATGTATGTATGACCGCATCGCACCCGCTACCCACTGCACCACTCGCATCCCTGGGCTTTGACCCATCCCGCAGTGCGCTTCTCTTGGACACTTTGCAGGCCGAGGTGGCCAAGGGCCGATTGCCCGGCGCAGTGGCGCTGATTGCCCGCCAAGGTAAGGTGGTGCTGCATGAGGCAATAGGTCAACTGGACCCGGCCGGTGGTGCGACGATGACCAAGGACGCGATCTTTCGCATTTACTCCATGACCAAGCCTTTGGTGTCGGTAGCCACCATGCAACTGGTAGAGCAAGGACGCTTGTTTTTGAGTGACCCAGTGGCGCGCTACCTGCCTGCTTTTGCCCAGGTGCAAGTGGCGCACATGGAAAACGGCCAGATGCAATTGCGCGCACCGCGCGCTGCCATCACGGTGTATGACTTGCTGCGCCACACGGCGGGCATGACCTATGAATTTTTGGGCCAATCGCCGGTGCAAAAAATGTATGACGAAGCCGGATTGCGCACCACGACGCGCGGCCATAGCAATGCGCAATTTGCTGATTTATTGGCCAGCATGCCACTCATGTTCGAGCCCGGCAGCATTTGGGAATACAGCCGTGCTACCGATGTGCTGGGCGCGCTGCTCGAAGTGGTCTCTAGCCAAACTTTGGGCAGCTTGCTACAAGAGCGGGTGCTCGGGCCTTTGCGCATGGTGGATACCGCTTTTTATGTACCAACCGAGAAGCAGCACCGCATCGCACAGGCCTTTGCCCACGACCCCGATGGCGGTACGCCTATGGAGCTGATCGATTTGGCCGAAGTACCGCGCCTGGAGTCGGGCGGCGGCGGCCTGGGCGGCACCGTGGCGGACTATGCGCGCTTTTGCCAGTGCATGCTCAATGGCGGCACGCTGGATGGCCAGCGCCTGCTCAGCCCGCATACCGTGCGTTTCATGACCTCGGACCACTTGGGTCGCATCGGCCAAAACCGCACCGAAAACGCCGGCAATATGCTGGCGCCGGGTACTGGCTTTGGACTGGGCTTTTCGGTGCGCTCAGCCGCCGGTCTGGATACCTTGCCCGGCAGCGTGGGGCTTTATTCTTGGGGTGGCATCGCAGGCACTACGTTTTGGGTGGACCCTAAAGAGGACATGTTTGCCATCCTCATGATCCAAGCCCCCAACCAGCGCGAGTACTACCGGCCCTTGTTCCGCAACATGGTGTATGCGGCGATGGTCAGCTAAGTGCCGCGGTTGGTTGGCGATCTACGCGCTGATGCGCCAACAACGCTTGTCGAAAGTCTGGCTATGCGTCCGCTACTTGCAGCACCAGCTTGCCAAAGTTTTCGCCGTTAAATAGTTTGAGCAAAGCTTCAGGGAAGTGTTCAATACCTTCAACGATATCCTCTTTGCTCTTCATGCGTCCGTCCTTCAGGTAGCCCGCCATCTCTAGCACTGCCAGGTGGTAGCGGTCTGCGTAGTCGAAGACCACAATGCCTTCCATGCGTGCGCGGTTGACCAGCAGGCTGAGGTAGTTTTTGGGGCCTGCAACGGCGGTGGTGGCGTTGTATTGGCTAATGGCACCGCAAATAATGATGCGGGCTTTGCGGTTGATGCGGGCCAGCACCGTATCCAAAATTTCGCCGCCCACGTTGTCAAAGTAAATATCCACACCCTTGGGGCAATGCTCTTTCAGGCCTTCGCGCACCGCGCCGGGGCCAGCTTTGTAGTCGATGCAGGCATCAAAGCCCAGCTCGTTTACTACCCAATCGCACTTGGCTTTGCCGCCCGCAATACCCACCACGCGGCAACCTTTGATCTTGGCCACCTGGCCCACGGTTTGCCCCACCGCACCTGCTGCGCCGGATACCACCAAGGTCTCGCCGGCCTGTGGCTGGCCCACGTCCATCAAACCAAAGTAGCCGGTCATACCCGGCATGCCCAGCACGTTGAGCCACTGCGTCAAGCTGCCCATGCGCAAATCAATCTTTACCAGGCCCGCGCGTTTGAACTCGGCAGCGCCCAGGCACAGGTACTGCTGCACCCCAAAGCCCGCGATCACGGTATCGCCCACCGCGAAATGCGGACTCTTGGACGCAATCACCCGGCCCACACCACCGGCCCGCATGACTTCGCCGATGGCCACCGGCGGGATATAGCTGCGCCCCTCATTCATCCAGCCGCGCATCGCCGGGTCCAGCGACAAGGCCAGCGTTTGCAAGACCACGCCACCATCCTCAGGCTCGGCCACCGCTTCGGTGGTGGCGCTCCAGTTGTCCCGCGTAGGCAGACCCACCGGGCGCGAGGCCAGGCGGAATTGGTGGTTGGTGAGGGAGGATAAAACGGTGTCGGACATAGGAGTAGCCTTCTTTGGGGCGGGTGAAAAAAGCCGATGCTAGTGGCATCGGATGGCGGGGCTGGTTACCGAGGCGACATGGCCTAGGCGAAACCGAATCACGAATGGTTTTAGACGGGTAAGTTCCTGTTTGGGACTACACCATCAATACCTATTTCGGTTTTTTTGTAGAAAATTGGTTTACCTGTTAGTTATCGGTCTGATTCCAAAAGCTTGATGCCGCCTTGATTTCCAAAGAGAACCATTAGATATCAAGCTGATATTTGGACCTGCGGAAAGCACTCGTCCGGCACGTTCAAGTTATCGCTGAAAAACATGACCTCATTACCCACATAGCGGCGCTGTGCCGTGTAGTTCAGTCCGTATATTTTGGTATTTACGAGCTGATACAAGGCACGAATTTCATTCGCGTTGTCATACGAAACGACCCAGTGTCGTTGGAAGTCTTCGCCTTTGATGACTTTTGCAATCGCTACGTGATCGTCATGTTCATAATAGTTGCGATACAAACCCTTGCCCTTCACGTAATAAGGAGGGTCGAGGTAGATTACCGATTCCTTTGGTAGAAACTCTTTGCATCGCATCAATAGTGCTAGCGAATCTTCGCTGTATACCGTTATGTCTTGCGAGCGTTTGGCGATGGCAAAAATTCGGGCTGCAATCACGTTTTTCTTGAAACGTGCATCCAGCCTGTAAGCTCCCTCTTGACTCTTGCCGCCTATGACGCCCGCCTTCAAGATACCCGAGCGGTTAGTTCTGTTCATGAAAAGCGTAGCAAATCCCTTCTCAACCAGACTCGCATCGCGGTCCTCTCTCAGAACAGAGCGCCACTTAAACCATTCTTCGATGGTAATGGGGGTGGACGCTAGCAATTCCAGCAATTCCTCCGAATGCTTTGTCACAGACGCCCAAAATGCGTATATCGCTGGGTCAGCATCGTTGATGTGGATGTGGCTTGCATGGCCTCGAAAGAGCAAGTCCAGCGCAACCCCGGCACCACCCGCGTAAGGCTCCAGGTAATGGCCACCCACGATCTCATTGGCCTCCATCACCTTGGCGATGAAGGGTGCAAAAGGCGCTTTGCCACCGGGGTAGCGCAGCGGGCTGTAGAGCCTATTTGAGAACATCGGGAACCTTCTTCAACTTTATCTCCAAGGCGTTAAGTTTCACATTATCCACAGCGTAGCCACTTTTCATAACGCCATGAATCGCGCCTTTGAAGGCCTCCAAAAAATTATTAGTGGCCTGTGGGTTGTTTTCAACCCAATGCCGCCATGCATTAATGGGTTTAAAGCTGGCTGCAAACAGCACCTGAATGTCTGCTGAGTTATAAAAATCCTTAAAAATATCGCGCTTAGTTTTGTGACCAGTATAGGCAGCTAATCGCTCTTTAAGACTGACCACTGGACCGCTGATGCCCAACATGCTGATGGCTTCGCGACCAGCCCCATTAGTAAAAACGGGACGCGTAACGCCAAGGTGGTTTTTCCAAAAAATATCTTCAGGTGGTAAGTTATAAAGATACTCGAAGATCAACTGATCTGGCGGCAAGTCTCCAGGAAGCAGTACAACGTTTCTATATTCCTTCCCTTTTAGGAGTGGTTTGGCATCGGAGTCTAAACAAATGACACTGCGCAAAGCAAATTCGGGTACCTTCTTATCAACTAGCTTCTTGTACTCTGCACATCCAAACTTGATACCTGTCATTTGACTCACGTATTTCTTTATTGGTTGTCTGTAGATCAAAGAAGCGAAGAAATCCTCCGCTTCTTTATCCTCGAAGTAAATATTGATGCTTGGCAGGATAGCCATTGGTCCAGCGCCAATCGTTGTCGTCTGGATATCAGCACTTATCTTTGCCCAAGACCAATCCTGCATTACCTGAACAGGCCCATATGTGTTGCACAGATAAACAGTCTTAAATTTTTTGCTGTACTTTTGTTGAGTCTGCTCATGGGCGTATTCGATCATGACGGGCGAGTGTGATGTCATCACCACCTGCAAATTTAGTTTCCTGCATTCACGATCAAAAATCTTGAGCAGGTTGATTTGCGCGGTTGGGAAAAGGCCAGCATCAGCCTCATCAATTAATAGTAAGCCTCCTTTGTAATCAGCATATTCAGCTTGGAGTTTCTTAAATGACATCAGTGCCATGATGATCTGGCCTGCATTGTCCTCTCCGGCTGAGACTGACTCATGGTTGTAATTATCTCCGTGGGCAACGGCAGACGTAATAGTCCCATGCGTACCAGTGGCGTGGGTTGCACTGCGATTTAGCAGCTCGTTGGTGAGCGCAATGAACTCTTTTTCATGGGTTTTTAGATAGTCGAAATTATTTACTGTGTAGTCGCGGTCGGCGATTGGGTAGACTCGCTTGAGGCTCAAAAAAATAACGGGATGAGTGAAGTTTCTGCTGGTATTTCCTGTGGCGATACTGTTTTTTCGGATGACCGGACGCGGTGATATTGCTTTAGTCTCATTGTCAGTCCGAGTCATCAACTCCAGGGTTGCAGTTGCCGCTCGGTCGGTGTATCCATCGTGTAAGAAGATACTTGCCGATAGAGAGCCTGGAACATCAAATTTCTCAGATATTCTGATGTGTTCGCTATATTGAGACTTGAAGCCTTTACCGCTGATTTGTTGAAAACTGCGAAGGTTTTCTCCCGTAACATAGTTTTTTTCAAAACTAAATATTTGCGCTGCAATGCCAAGGATTGATGACTTGGATGTACCGTTTTTACCGCAAATAACGGTAATGTATTCACCAAATTCAATGTCCACGTTGTTTAGTGCACGGAATTTACTGATGGAGATTTTGTTAAGTTGCGTTTTTGTCATGTAGCCTCCTTGCCGCCATAGTGAAGTTCACACTCAGTTCATCCGCGTAGCAAACATGACCTAAGCGCGCAGCAAAGTCATCAGATCTTTAGTGCGCCAGGGCACGTCAGCTGTGCCTCTTGCGGCCTCAAAGCGATCCGGGTTGTTTTTCGCTTTGCGCGCAGTCCGGCTGTCGGGCGTTTTTTGCATTAGGACTTCTCCAATTTGGTTCACCGCAAAGTCAGTAAGGCTTGCGGGCGATAAGTCCATGGCATCGCGTACCTGTTTGAGGATGGCGGCCTGGCCTTTCGCTTTTGGGGTGGTATTCATGACGGCTCCTCGAATTGCTTGCCAAATTTTATAGTGGTAATGGCTTTGCGGTGGGCGGGCATTGCCTAGGGCAGGCGCCCACACCCTGATAATCGTGCCCCACCGCGCAATTCGCCCGCGGCTCCCCGTACCCTGTCACCATTGCCATGTCCTTTACCTCCGCTTTCCCACCTCCGCTTTCCCACCCCACCCAGCTAGACAGCAGCCTTCGCACACGTGGCTACGCGGTCCTATCGGCGCCGGATGTATGCGCGCTGGCGCAAGCCGATGCGGCGCATTTGCAAGGCTTTAGCGCGCTGTGGGACGACTTGCCACCCGATGGCTATTTAAAAGACGGTGGGCGCTACCGGCGCAGACGCCATAGTTGCTTTGTGGTCGAGGCCGATGGCGGGGTTCGACAGGCGGCGCACCGTCCACACTGGCAACCTTTGGAATACAACGCGCTGCACGGCGGCATGCAGCGCCACTTCGAGCCGATGACCGATGCAATGGCCGCGCACCCTGACTGGATGGCGTTACTGCAATGGCTAGGTCGCGTAGCCAGCAAACTGCGCGGTGTGCAAACTTGGTATGCCGAGGCGCACCAGTTCCGCATCGACACCACCGACGGCATTGGTCGGCCCACGCCCGAAGGCGCGCACCGCGATGGTGTGGATGTGGTGGCGGTATTTTTACTTGCGCGCCAAGGCATCAAAGGCGGCGAGACCCGGGTGTTTGAGGCCGATGGCCCCAACGGACAGCGCTTTACTTTGGGCGAGCCCTGGTCGGTACTCTTACTAGACGATGCGCGCGTGATTCATGAGTCCACGCCCATCCAACCCCTGCAAGCCGGTGGCTACCGCGACACGCTGGTGGTAACCCTGCGTGCCGGCGGTTTCCAGGGCGACTAAGGCTCGCGCGGTTTTAGGCCTGTCGCTCAAAAATCGCGGCGATACCTTGTCCGCCGCCAATGCACATCGTCACCAGCGCATAGCGACCGTTGATGCGCTCTAACTCATACAAGGCTTTGACGGTGATAAGCGCACCGGTCGCGCCGATCGGGTGGCCTAGCGAAATGCCCGAGCCATTGGGGTTGACCTTGGCCGGGTCTAGGCCGAGGTCACGCGTTACGGCGCAGGCTTGCGCAGCGAAGGCTTCGTTGGCTTCAATCACATCCAAGTCATTGACCGAGAGGCCGGCTTTTTGCAGCGCCAGTTTGCTGGCAGGTACCGGGCCGATGCCCATGTACTGCGGGTCCACACCAGCATGCGCATAGGCCACCAAACGCGCCAGCGGCTTGAGCCCGCGCGCTTTGGCCACACTGGCTTCCATCAACACCACCGCCGCCGCCGCGTCGTTAATGCCCGAGGCATTGCCCGCGGTCACGGTGCCGTTTTCTTTCAAGAAAACAGGTTTTAATTTGGCCAATTCAGCGGCAGTGCAATGAGGGCGGAAATGCTCGTCGGTGGCGTAGGCCACATCGCCTTTGCGGCTTTTGAGGATGACCGGCATGATCTGGCTGCTGAAGTAACCGGCCTCGGTGGCGCGTTGCGCGCGGTTGTGGCTTTCGACGGCCAGCGCGTCTTGCTCGTCGCGGCTGATGCCCCATTTGGCGGCGATATTTTCTGCCGTCACACCCATGTGGATGTTTTGAAAGGGGTCGTGCAGTGCGCCGACCATCATGTCGGTCATTTTGGCGTCGCCCATGCGTGCGCCCCAGCGCATATTGAGGGAGGCAAAAGGCGCGCGGCTCATATTCTCTGCACCGCCGCCGATGGCGATGTCGGCGTCGCCTAACAAAATGCTTTGGCTGGCGTTGACGATGGCTTGTAGGCCCGAACCGCACAAGCGGTTCACGTTAAAGGCCGGCGTGCCCTGGCCGCAGCCGCCACCAATGGCCGCCACACGCGAGAGGTACATATCTTTGGGCTCGGTGTTGACCACATGGCCGAAGACCACATGGCCCACGTCCTTGCCGTCTACTTGCGCGCGGGACAGCGATTCGCGCACCACTTGCGAGGCTAACTCGGTGGGCGCGATGTCTTTGAGGCTGCCGCCAAAAGTTCCAATAGCGGTACGCACCGCGCTGACTACAACTACTTCACGGGACATGGTTTTTCCTTGGTTTCAAAAATAAAAAGTGGGGGTTATTAGGCCTAAGCAAGACTGGATTTTCCCGGTCCATGCGTACAGGCGGCTTACGCCCTTGCCGGGCTCAGCCGCGCACGTCGGCCACCGCCTCCGCGCCAAAGTCGGCCCGCTCCAGGTAGGCCAGGATGCGCGCTGCGGCGTCAAGCGGGCTACTGAGCATGCCGCGCTCGTGCATGGCTTGGAAGTTGCCAATGTCCGGAAAAGCCTGCGGGTCGGCGCTGCGCAATTGCACTTGCATATCGGTGGCGATCACACCTGGCGCCAGCGAGCAGACTTTGGCGCCGTGGGCTTGCAGGGCCTCTTCCATGGCCAGGCTGCGGGTGAAATGGTCCAGGCCGGCTTTGGCAGCGCAGTAGCTGGCTGAGGCGGCCATGGCGCGCCGGCCCAGGCCGGAGGAAATATTGAGCACCTTGCGCGGCGCCGTCCAATGGCGCGTCGCGCCCAAAAATGCTGCGCACAAAAGCACCGGCGCTTCCAGGCCCACACGCAAGGCATTGGCCAGGTCGGCGGACTGCCCATCGCGCACCGGGGCCAGGGCGGAGATGACGCCCGCGTTATTGATCAGCGTGGCCGATTGCAAGGCCGCTGGGTCTTGCGCTTGCAGCCAAGCACTTAAGCGCGCCGCAACCGGGGCCGCATCGGCCAGGTCTGCTTGCCATTGCTCCAGCGTGGCGCCACGCTGGGCGGCCAAGGCATCGAGCGTTGCATTGGACTTTCGGGAAATACACAGCAGCAGCGCGCCAGGCTGCAGCAGTTGTTCGGCCATTGCTAGGCCCATACCGCGCGAGGCGCCAGTCAAGATGGTGAGTGTGTGTTGCATATGCTTGGATAGCGAAGGGTTGGAGCTGGCCTGATTTTGGCAGGGCCAGACTGGCCTAGGTTTGGAGCAGGGTGGTGAGGCTTGGCAATGGCTTGTGCGCGGCCCTCGGTCACAATCGGCGCATGGCTCTCAAATCAACGATTTTCAAAGCAAACCTGCAAATTGCAGATATCGACAATAACTACTACGCCGACCACACGCTGACGCTGGCCCGCCATCCCAGCGAAACCGACGAACGCATGATGGTGCGCCTGTGCGCGCTGGCCTTGCAGGCGCATACCCTCAACAGCGTGTGCAATGGCGACGGCACATTAGCTTTCGGAGCCGGTCTGTCCGACCCGGATGAGCCCGATGTTTGGCTGCGCGATTTCACCGGTCGCACCCGTGTCTGGATTGAAGTGGGCCAGCCCGAAGACAAGCCGCTTATCAAAGCCTGCGGCAAGTCAGACCAAGTCTTGTTGTACTGCTTTAACCACGCCGCCGAAGTGTGGTGGCGCGGCATGGAAAGCAAACTCAGTCGCCCGCAAAACCTGCGCGTCTATCGCGTGCCCACGCTCGCATCCCAAGCGCTGATTCCCCTGGCCCAGCGCAGCATGCAATTGCAGGCCACGGTGCAAGAAGGCGTTCTTACTTTGGGTAATGCAAGTACGACGGTGGACATTGAGCCAGTACGGTGGAAGTAGGTCTTACAAGCTTGTTGGGCGCAAGGATTTCAGCGCTTTGCAAGTTGCTGTAATGCAGTAAGCAACACGTTCAAATGGGTAGACGGGTTGGGCCTGCCTGTAGCAGCACTTGCGTCGCGCAAGCGCTGTGCATGCTAGCGTACACCAGGCGGCTTGTATTGGGCATTGGCCCCCACTTAAACCGCCCCCACACTTTCGCAAATCGTATAAGTCGCCGTTTCGCCCGTTTGCAAGGTATGCAAAGGTGAATGGGTTTCTACTTCGAAGTAATCCAGCGCTGGTGCGTTGAACACTTCTACTGGCAAGCCGTGGGCATACAGGGCCTTTGGGTTGGTGGCGGAGTGTCTTTGGTAGCGTAAGCCCCAAGTTGTGAAATCGACTTGTACGCGCCCGTCCAAGCTGGCAAAGCCGCACTTAAACTCGTCGCCGCTGTGGCATTGGATGTGCGCCACGTCGCCAGCGGTGTGCAAGCTACCTTGGGCTTGTAATTGGGCGCAGGCTTTTTTGCCGGGTAGGGCCACGATGCGTTCGCCGCAGTAGTTAGCTTGCGCCACCAACATCACTTGCACATCGCCGGGCCGTTGCAGCATCAACACGTCCCATAAGCCGCAACGCAGGTGCTGGCGCCCTGCGTTGCGCAAGGTGTGTTCGATAGACCAAGTCTGCGTATGGGCGGGCAGCACGAGGCGGCGTGTAAGTTGCACACCGGTGCAAGAGCAGATGGGGCTTTGCAACTCGATGCCCATGGAATGCGCATCGCACCAATATGCCAGCACCGTCCACGCCAGGCTGTCCAAATCGCGGTGGGGTGCGCCATCGGGCCATGCCGATTCGGGCGCAATCCAGGTCTTGCCGCCGCCCCATAAAGGAAAGCTCCAACCCGCACACAGCGCGTCCCATTGGCGCGGGTCGCCGTCAAAGCTTTTGCCACGCAACGCGGGATGGGTAAAGCACAGTTCCCGCCCCGCGAAAGCGATACCCATCAAACGGCCACCAACCGAAGGCACTACTTGCAAAACCAATTCACCTTGCTGCAAGGTATAGCTGGGCCAACCCAGAAAACTACTTTGCCGCAGGCCGCGCGCCGCAGATTGCATGGCTGGGCCGCTTTAGCTTTTATCGACCGGCTTGCTGCGAAACATGGCGACGGTTTCGGGCTGCGCCAGCTTGCACATGCAAGGTGGCAGTCCGCGTACCATGAGTTCGGCGTCGGCAGTGACGATGACGCCAATCTGGGCCAGTGCACTTTGCATAGCCCCAGCCTGGTGCGGCGAGAGCAGCACATGGTCCGCGCTGCGCGCGCGGTGCCCTGCGGGTACCGGCTCTTGCGGGAACACATCGGTCGCCACGCGGATATGGCCGGTTTCGGCCACATCCAGCAGGGCTTCAAAATCCACCACACCGGCGCGGCTTAGCAGCAGCAAAGACGCGCCTGCTTGCATGGACATAAAGGCCTCACGCCCCAAGAAACCCTGGTTTTGCGAGGTGACGCTGGCCACCACAAAAACAATTTTACAAGTCTGCAGCACCTCGTCCAGGCTGGCAGCGGTGCAGCCCTGGGCGGCGATAAATTCTGCAGGCAACCAAGGGTCGAAGGCTTTGATGTGCGGCGCAAACGGTGCCAGCAAAGGCACGATGGCGCGGCCCAAATCGCCAAAGCCGATAAAGCCTATGCTTTGCCCGCGCAGCGAATAGGCCTGCTTGTTGGCCTCCAGTCCGTAGCGTTCGGTGCCCTGGCGGAAATAGCGGTCCGAGCGGCTGATGCCGCGCGCCAGGTCAATCGCCATGCCCAGTGCCGCTTCGGCCACTGGCTCGGCAAACACCGGGCTGATGCTCAGGATGCGCACGCCCCGGGCCATCGCAAAGCCGTAGTCCACATTGGGGAAGTAATTGCCCTCGACATTGAAGATGGCGCGCAAGCGCGGACTTTGCGCAATGCGCGCTTGCGGCATGTCCAATTGCCCAATCAAAATTTCCAGCTGCGGGGCCAGCGCTTCAAATTGCGCTGGCGTGGGCGGCGCATCGTCAAACACCTGCAAATCTCCCAACTGCGCCAGGCGCTCCAGTTGGGCAGCCGTAAAAATATCAGCCACTTTGCGAGGCGCCGGAACCAGAAGAATGACGGGTTTTTGCATAGGGAAAAAGCTGGTAGTTATTTGGTGTTGGCCGCTGGCGCCAGCATCCATTCATGGGCCGGATCGTTCTTGAAAATCCACAAGCGTTTGGGGCCGGCCATGACGTTGAGGTAGTAGGAATCGTAGCCGTGCGGCACTACCACCGGGTGGTAGCCACGCGGCACCATCACCACATCGTGGTTCTCTACGGCGCAGGATTCGTCCAGGCTGCGGTCGTCGGTATAGACGCGCTGAAATGCAAAGCCTTGTGGCGGGTTCAAGCGGTGGTAGTAGGTCTCTTCCAGTTGGGTTTGAATCTGCGGCTCTTCACGGTCATGCTTGTGCGGCGGATAGCTGGACGAATGGCCCGGCGGTGTGCGCACTTCCACCACCAGCAAATGCGCTGCGCCCGGATCGTCATGCGGCAGGATGTCGCAGATGTAGCGCGTATTGCTGCCCTGGCCGCGCACCGAACGGCGCATGGTGGCCGGGTCTATCACGCGCACCGGTCTGTTTTGCCCATCGCCCGGCGCGCTGCACAGCGCCACTTCACAGGCCTCGCAGGCTTGCAATTGCACGCTGTGCCCTGGCGGTAGGTAGATCGCGGCGGGCGCCTTGTCGTCGAACACCGAAGCACGGTTACCCAGACGCGGATAAGCCGTAGCACCGACTTGCACATCGGCATAGCCGCTCAGCACCACCAGGCATAGTTCGCGCTCGCCAGTTTCCAAGCGGTGTTCTTCACCCTTTTGCAAGCGCAAGGCCTCAAAGCCCACATACGTCCATTGGGCACGCTGCGGCGTGACGCGCACGATATCCCGCCCGTTAGGCGCCGCTTTGACAAGTAGGTGGCTGGTCATGACTCAGCCTTTTTGGCGAACCAAGTTTTGCAGCGTCTCAAACCCTTTTTTGGCGTAGGCATAGCTAGGTGCCACCGCCGGGTCTTGCTCGGCTTCCACCACCAACCAACCTTCATAGCCCGCGCTGTGCAAGGTATCGAATATTTCGCCGTAGTCAATGCTGCCGTCGCCCGGTACGGTAAAGACGCCATTGATTACGCCGGTTAAAAAGCTCCAACGTTCGTTGCGCGCTTTTTCGATGACGGCGGTACGCACATCTTTGCAGTGCACATGCACCACACGCTGTACGTGTTTTTTGAGTAAATCATTGGGCTTGGCCGCACCGCCAAAATACGCATGCCCGGTATCAAATAACAAAAACACTTTGTCCGCATCGGTGAGACGCATGAGGGTATCCACATCTTCGGGCGACTCCACATAAGCGCCCATGTGGTGGTGGTAGGCCAATTGGATGTCGTAGCGGCTGCGCAATTGCGCACCAAAAGCATTGAGTCGTTCGGCATAAGCCTGCCATTGCGCCTCGCTGCTAAAGCGTGGGCGTCTGGCTACGGGTGTGTCGATCTGGCCTTGCACCGTGCCCGCACACTCGCCATAGACCACGACCTTGGCACCATTGAATTGCAGCTTGGCCATATGCGCATGGCAGCGCTCCAGCTCGGTATCTACCGCTTGCGCATTGCTTTGCCCCGGTGCCACTTCCGCCAGAAAACCGGAATACCAGCCTGACACGCAAGCCAGCCCAAACTCCGCTAATTTCGCTCGCAGTGCTGGGCCTTCTTTGGGAAATTTATTGCCGAGTTCAAAACCGGTGTAACCGATTTCCTTGCCTTCTGCCAAAGCAGTTTCTAAGAGCGTATCACCGCCGAGTTCGGGCAGGTCGTCGTTCATCCATCCAATCGGGTTAATACCGATGTGTACATTCCAGGCCATGGGGGTTCCTCCGTTGTCGGTGTCGATTATCAAATAGGGGCTTACAGCCTTTGCGCCTGCTTGCCTTTCAGGTAGTCTGCGTGGGCCGATTGCACCGCTGGCAGGGGTGATACCTCGGGTACCGCCACTTCCCACCAGGTGCCGCCGTCTTCCGTGGTGCGGGTGTGGGTGGTGTCTATCACGATCACTTGGGTGCTGCTTGCCGCACGCGCCGCTTGCATGGCGCTGCGCAGTTCGTCCAGGTTGGCCACATGCACCGCCTGCGCGCCCATGCTGCGCGCATGCATGGCAAAGTCAATTGCCGGGGTTTGTCCGCCTTCGGGCACGCAATCGTCCAGCAAATTATTAAAGCGCGGTATGCCACAGGCCAACTGCAAGCGTTGAATGCAGCCAAAGCCCCGGTTGTCCAGCACGACCACGGTGAGTTTTTTACCCAGCATCACCGAGGTGGCGATTTCCGAGTTCATCATCATGTAGGAGCCGTCGCCAATCATGATGATCACTTCCTGCGCAGGCCGCGCCATCTTCACGCCCAGGCCACCGGCAATCTCATAGCCCATGCACGAATATCCGTACTCCATGTGGTAATTGCCCGGCAAGCCGGCCCGCCATAGCTTGTGCAATTCGCTGGGTAAGGTGCCGCCGGCGCAAACCACTACATCTTGCGCGTCGCTGTGCTGGCCCAGTGCTTGTGCCGACTCGCGCACTACGCCAATCACCTCGGCGTCATAGGGCAAGACGCCTTGCGGAACATGGGCCGTCAGTTCGCCTACACGGGCGTTCCATTGCCCAGCTTGCGTGTGTGCGCTGGCCGTCCAATCTGCGCTGGCGCGCCAGCCTGCCAAAGCCTCTTGCAATTGGCCCAGGCCGGTGCGCGCATCGGCCACCAAGGGCAGGCTATTCCATTTGGCCGCGTCCATGGGGTTGACGTTCAAGCTCAGGATTTGCGCCTTGGCAAACAAAGTGTGCGAACCAGTGGTGAAGTCTTGTAAGCGCGTGCCCACCGCGATGATGCAGTCGGCACAGGCCGCTAGCGCATTGGCTGGCGTTGCGCCGGTGACGCCGATGGCGCCGACATTAAGCGAATGGTCCCAAGGGAGGCTGCTTTTACCCGCCTGGGTTTCGGCCACCGGTATGCCCTGTGTTTGGGCGAAATCGCGTAAAGCGTCCCAGGCCTGGCTGTACAAAACGCCGCCACCTGCAATCAGCAACGGGCGCTTAGCCTTGCGGAGTGCGGCGCAGGCTTCTTGCAACTGGTGCGCATCGGCTGGCGGCCTGCGAAAACGGATGATGCCTGGGTACAAAAATTCTTCTGGGCAGTCAAAGGCCTGGGTTTGCACATCTTGCGGCAAGGCCAGGCAGACCGGGCCGCATTGGGCCGGGTCGGTCAGGATGCCGATAGCGCGCGGCAAGGCGCTCAGAATTTGGCGCGGGTCGGTGATGCGGTCGAAGTAGCGCGTCACCGGGCGAAAGGCATCGTTGGCACTGAGGTCACCATGGTGAAAGTCTTCCACTTGCTGCAACACCGGGTCAGGCGCACGCGACTGAAACACATCGCCGGGCAGCAGCAACAGCGGCAGCCGGTTCACATGCGCGACCGCAGCGGCGGTGACCATATTGGTAGCGCCCGGCCCTATGGAACTGCTAACGGCCATGATGCGCTGGCGGAACAAGGCTTTGCCATAGGCAATCGCGCTATGCGCCATGGCCTGTTCATTGTGGGCGCGGTAGGTGGGCAGCTGCGCGCGTTCGTTCCACAGCGCTTCGCCCAAGCCTGCCACATTACCGTGGCCAAAGATGGCAAACACCCCCGCGCAATAGGGCTGCACGCTGCCATCGTGCATTTCTACCCGCAATGCGGCCAGGTGCTTTACCAGCGCTTGGCTCATGGTCAATCGTTGTGTTGTCATGGCGTGTCTTTCGGTGCAATCGTGGTGGGCGGCTTAGTGGCCCGCGTGGCGCTGCTGCCAGGCCGCCAGCAAGCTAGAAAAATTCTCCCCAATGGCTTGGATAAATTGGGCATCGCTCAGCGTGCCTTGCAGCCATTGCGCCGAGGGTTGGGCCCATATGCTGCGCCCAACCATAAAGCCTTTGACGATGGGGTTGCGCGCCTGCGCAAAGCTGCGCGCCAGTTGGTCCAGGGGCTGGTTCAAGCCCAGTATCACCGCACCACGGCAATAGCTATCGCGCGCTTGCACCAAGCGCGCTAATGCGTCCCATCCATCGGCCTGCATAGGCGCGAGCTTCCACCACTGGGGCTTGACGCCCAGGTTGTAAAAACGCGTGACGGCGCGCAACACCACGTTGTCATCGCTGCTGCCGGGGCAAATGATTTCGAGTAAAAATTCATGGCCGCTGGTACGGCAGGCTTCCCACAGTTCCAGCACTTTTTCTTCTTGGTCCAAACGCAGTGCCACGTCATCTTCCGGGTGGTAATGCACCAGGCATTTCACCACTTGCTCGCTAGGCCATTGGGTCAGTGCACTGCCGATAGAACGCGTACCGTCAAAGCGCAGCGGACGCGAGCCTGGCAGCTCCACCGGGCGCCCCACCCACCACTGGCGGCCCGTGGCCCTTGCCAAGGCTTGCGCGCCCATGCTGCCACCGTCAATCAGTACGCCAAAACGGCCCTGCAATTGGCACGTGCTTTCGATATGTTCAGACGCATCGACCAGCAAGTTTTTGAGTTGCGCAATACGCTCGGGCGCAGCACCGGCTTGGCGCGCGAGTTCGACAAATTGCTCACGGTGGTCAAAGGCCAGCACGCAGACTTCAGGCCACTCGGGCCGGGCCACGCTGACGCGGTGCAGGTGTTGCAACTGGGGGTCGCGGTCTAGTTGCGCCAAACGCTTGCCGCTAAACCAGTGGTCCAGTTCATCCTGGCTGGGCATGGCCGCAGAACACGCATGGCGCGAGACCACGATGGCACCGCAGGCATTGGCCATGCGCGCGGCATGCTCCCAACCCTGTCCACGCAACAAGCCGGTCATCAAGCCGGCCAGAAACGCATCGCCCGCACCCAGCACATTGAGCACTTCCACTTGTTCACCCCGGAAGGTGGGTGCATCGCGCAGGCTGACGGGGATAGCGCCTTCGATCACCGTGCAGCCCAAAGGCCCGCGTTTAAGCACCAAGCGTGCAGCACTGACGGCGCGCACCGCGCGCAAGCTGGCCAGCACATCGTTTGCCACACCCCCTGCGATCAAAAATTCTTCTTCGGTGCCCACCAACAAGTCAAATTGCGGCAAGACCTCTTGCAAACTGCGCGTGACTTGCGCGTTGTCCACAAAACGCACTTCGCCGGCGCCGCGCCCCGTCAGGCCCCACAGCACCGGGCGGTAGTCAATGTCCAGCACGCGCACCACGCCATGGGTTTTGGCGTGCGCCAGGGCGGCCAGGGCGGCGGCGCGGGTTGCGGGTGTGGACAGATGGGTGCCGGTAATCGCCAGGGCGCGGCAGCGGGCGATAAAAGCCGGGTCGATTTGCGCCGCGTCTATCGCCATGTCGGCGCAGTTCTCGCGCACAAACAAGAGGGGAAAGGTGTCGCGGTCTTTCAAGCCGAGCAAGACCATGCCGGTCGGTCGCGCCGGGTCCACCTGCACTTGGGAGGTGTCGCAACCATTGTCTTGCAGGGTTTTGACCAAATAGCGACCCATTTGCTCGTCGCCCACGCGCGAGATCATGGCGCTTTTGAGGCCTAAGCGCCCTACGCCGAAAGCCAGGTTGGCCGAACTGCCGCCCAAGTACATGGCCATGCTGCGCGCGTCTTCCAGTGGGCTACCCCACTGCTGCGCATACAAATCCACAGCCAGGCGCCCCAGGCAAGCCAGGTCAAAGTCGCGGGAATCGGGGAAGCTCAGGGGATTCATGGGCAGATTGCTCGGGTGGCGGCGGCAGCACTCCAAATAGGCCAGGCGCTGGGGCTTGAGTGTAACGATTCGCCAAGTTTTTGAAAATATTTTTCTGATTAGTGTAAACCCTAGAACAAATATATTTTCTAAACCTGATAGTTGATAGATAATTTGTTCTGTTTTTGAGTGCATGCACTTTTTCCGGAGCCCCTCCCTTGACCATCATCGAGACCCGCCGCCCGCCCGACAGCGAAGAAGCGCTGATGGAGGCGATTGCGCGCGAGTACCCGTCCTTAAGCCGCCAGCTCAAGCAAATCGGGCATTACGTGGAGCAGCACCGGCGCCACATTGGTATCCAGTCGGTGCAAGAGCTGGCCGACCTGTGCCAGGTCCAGCCCTCCGCCGTGATCCGTTTTGCCAAGCAGTTTGGCTTTAGTGGCTTTTCCGAAATGCAAAAGCTGTTTCGGGCCGGCCTGGCCCGCCAAATTTCGCCGGGCCGGGACTACCAGTCGCGCATCCGCAGCGCCATCGAATCGGGCGCGGGTGATTTGAGTAGCGCCGAAATCGCACGAACCTTGATCGGCGGCAGCATTGCTGCAATGCAAGAGCTGCGTGGCAATTTACAAGAAGCGGCCTTTGAACAAGCGGTCGATTTATTGTTTGAGGCCGATAGCATCTGGCTCATGGGCTCGCGCCGCTCTTTTGCGGTCAGCACCTATCTGGCCTACGCCTTGCAACATACCGACAAACGCGTGCACCACCTCACCGCCATGGGCAGCATGCAAGAAGGCCAGTTGCGCGGACTGCGGCCCGGCGATGTGATGCTGGCCATCACTTTCTCGCCTTATGCGCCGCAGACCACCGACATGGCCGCACAGGCCCATGCGCGCGGCGCCAAGCTCATCTGCATTACCGACAGCAGCCTCAGCCCGCTGTGCAGTCTGGCCAGCGCATCTATTTTTGTGCAGGAAACCAGTGTGTTTGGCTTTCGCGCCCTGACCAATACCATGACCATGGCGCAAAGCCTTTTTATGGCCCTGGCCTACCGCTTGGAGTTGCGTTACACGCCCACCGTACTTTCTGAACTTCAATAAATTTTTTAGCGTCTTCTTTATTCTGATATGAAAAAAATAGCACTCTTTGGCGCCGGTCGCATAGGCCGTATTCATGCTTCCAACGCCGCTGTATTGGCCGGCGTGGAACTCGTGGCCGTTAGCGACCCGCATGCCGACAGCGCGCAAGCATTGGCCCAGACCCACGGTGCGCGCGTGAGCACACCCGAGGCCATCTTTGCCGACCCGGATATTGCCGCCGTCATGATCTGCAGTCCCACCACCACCCACAGCGACCTGATCACCCGCGCCGCACAAGCAGGCAAACATATTTTTTGCGAAAAGCCGGTGGACTTGTCAGTCGATCGCGCCAAGGCCTGCGCCGATGTGGTCGCCGCCCAAGGCGTGGCCTGCATGATTGGTTTTCAGCGCCGCTTTGACCCCACCTTCCATGCAGCCAAAGCGCGTATGGACCAGGGCGAGATCGGCCAACCCGAAATGCTGGTCATCACCAGCCGCGACCCCGGCGCACCGCCGGTGGATTACATCCGCCATTCGGGCGGCATCTTCCGCGATATGTTGATCCACGACTTTGACGTGTTCCGCTGGATTCTGTGCAGCGACGGCGACCATGCGGTGTGGCTGAGCGCCACTGGCTCCTGCCTGGTGGACCCAGCGATTGCGCAAGCGGGCGATATGGACAGCACCGCTGTCACTATCAAAACCGCCAAGGGCCGTTTGTGCCAGATCAACACCAGCCGCCGCGCCGCATACGGCTACGACCAGCGCTTTGAAATTTTGGGCTCCAAAGGCCTGTTGCAGTGCGGTAATCACCAGCCCACGCAAGTCACGCTAGCTAACGCCCAGGGCACGCACAGCGACAACCCGGAAGCTTTTTTTCTGGAGCGTTACAAAGACGCTTACCGCCTGGAGCTAGAACACTTTTTCAGCACCTTGCAACACGGCGGCACTTTCCGCACCACGGTGCAAGACGGCGTTTTAGCACAAGGTCTGGCCGATGCGGCAGCGCACAGCGCAGCTACCGGCCAAGCCGTAGTTATGAATTAAAGGACCGCTCGCTATGCAGCAAACATTACGCATTGGAATTGCCGGTTTGGGCCGCCTGGGTATGCGCCATGCGCAAGCGCTGGCGCAGCAAACTCGGGGTTGCACTTTGGTGGCGGCCTGTAGCCCTTTGGCGCAGGAACGGGATTGGGCGACGCAGCAACTCGGCTTGTCTGCGACCTATGAAAGCCTAGAGCAGATGCTGGCGCATCCCGGCCTAGATGCCGTGGTGCTGGTCACGCCCACTTCCTTGCATGCGGACCAAACGATTGCCGTTTTGCAAGCGGGTAAGCATGTATTTGTAGAAAAGCCGCTGGCGCTGAATGTGCCTGACTGTGAGCGCGTGTTGCAAGTAGCCCAAATGCACCCCAAACTGGTTGCTATGGTCGGCTTTGTGCGCCGCTTTGACGCCAGCTACATGAACGCCTATGCCAGCGTTGCAGCCGGCGAGATTGGCAAGCCTTTTTTGGTGCGCTCACAAACCTGCGATCAGAACGATACCGAAGGATTTTTTGTGCGCTTTGCCGAAACGTCGGGCGGCATTTTTATGGATTGCAGCGTGCATGACATTGACCTGGCGCGCTGGATGCTGGGGCGGCCCAAGGCCCTGCGCGCGTTTGCCAGCGGCACGATTGCGCTGCATCCGGGCTTGGCCCAGTTTCAGGATGTGGACAACGGCATGGCGATTGTGGAGTTTGAAGGCGGGCAACGCGCGGTGTTCTATGCCTCGCGCACCATGGCACACGGCCATGAGACCACGACCGAAGTCATAGGCACCGCAGGTAAATTGCTCATTGGTGAGCACGCTGCCAGCGACCGCGTGATCCGCAGCGACGCACTCGGTGTGCGCCATGCGGTGGTCAAAGATTTTTATGGCCGCTTTGAAGCCGCTTTCGCGGCGGAAATGGCCGCTTTTGTGGCTGCCTGCCGGGGCGAGCAGCCGCTGACCCTGACCTTGTCCGATGCGCTGGAAGCCACGCGCATCGGCCTGGCGATTGCCCGCTCATTGCATAGCGGCCAAGCGGAGCCGGTGTGAACGCCATGCCCCGCTGCCCCAAGCGCCAACGGCCTAAAGCTATGCGACTTTTAAGCCTCAGGCGCAATAACGCCTTTCTTGAAGATAAAGCAGCCGTAAAAGCGGCGTTCGCTGGTGGCTACTACCGCGTAAGCGTTTTTGGCGCGCTCGTAAAACTCCATGCGTTCAATGCCTTCCATGGGCAAGGGTTTTCCCTCGGCCCGGTCAATCAGCGCTTGCACCTCGTTTTGAATCGCCGGCAAGTCGCCGGGCTTGCCCACCACTTGCATGCGCGAGGCCGGGTGATCGACAAAGCTGTCCAGCGGGAAGACTGACAAGATGGCAGCCACCGCTTGCGGCACGTCCGATCCGTCCACCCTAAGGACTTTCCCTAGGGTGGTGTGCCGCGCGACCGAATCGGCTGGAAAATTAGCGTCGGCCACCACGATGTCATCGCCATGGCCCATGGCGCACAAAGTGGCCAGCAGGTCGGCATGGAGCAGGGGATGGATATTTTTTAGCATGGTCAAAACTTTCATAAAAACAATTGCGGCACTTGTGTGCCGCCGGGCGGGTAGCCCAATTACTCGGTGCGATACGGCCTCCCGGCCCCGCACAGCATAAGGGATGCGACCTTAGTATGCATGCTTCTACCACCAGCGCGCCACCGATTTTGCAGGCGCGCGATGTGTCCAAATTTTTTGGTGCGATTACCGCCTTGCGAGGAGTCAATCTGCAACTCATGCCCGGCGAAGTGCTAGGCGTGGTGGGCGATAACGGCGCGGGCAAGTCCACGCTGATGAAAGTGCTGTCGGGCCTGTTTGCGCCCAGCGAGGGCGAGATTGTTTTCGAAGGCCGCACCATCCAAATGCAAAGCCCGCGCGATTCGCGCCGCATCGGTATCGAGATGGTGTACCAAGACTTGGCCCTGGCTGGCAATATGCCCATCCATGAAAATATTTTCTTGGGTCGCGAAGTACAAAAACCATTGCTCGGCTTGCCTTTGCTCAATAAAAAGGCGCAGCGCGAAATGGCGCAAGAGCATTTGAACCGCCTCAAAATCCACGTCAAATCGGTGGACCAAAACGTCGAGGATTTGTCCGGCGGGCAGCGCCAGGCAGTGGCGATTGCGCGGGCCACGGCCTTTGATGCCAAAGTCGTCATCATGGACGAACCCACCGCTGCCCTGGCCATCAAAGAGGTGGGCAAGGTGCTAGACCTGATCCATATTCTGAAAGAACAAAAAGTGGCCGTCATCATCATCTCGCACCGCATGGACGATATTTTTTACGCCTGCGACCGTGTAATGGCGCTCTACCAAGGCACCAATTTTGCAGAGTCTTCCATTGCCAACACCAGCCGCAATGAAGTCATCGGCTGGATCATGGGCACCAAGGGCAACACCACGGCTTTGGCGCATGACGGGATGGTGCAATGACTACCGCTGCCACTACCTCCGCCACCGATTCGGGCTTGCGCCAAACGCGCCTGCTAGAGACTTACGGCATCTGGCTGGTTGTCCTGGTCATGATGATCGCACTGAGTTTTTTGTCAGAAACCTTTTTCTCGCTGCTTAACCTTACCAACATCCTGAAACAAAACGCCACCGCCAGTTTGCTGGCACTGGGCATGTTTCTGGTTATCGTTACTGCCGGTATCGATTTGTCGGTGGGCTCGATTTTGGCCTTGGCCATGGTCAGCTCGGCGGTGGCCGCACAAGCGGGCTTGCCTTGGTGGGCGGTGCTGTTGGTGGGCCCGCTGGTTGGCATGGTCTGCGGCGCCTTAAATGGTTTGGGCCTGACGATTTTGAGATTGCCGCATCCATTCATCATGACCCTGGGTATGCTCAATATTGCGCGCGGTGCCACCAACCTGGTATCGGGCGGAGTGCCAATTGCCGGCATTGACCCGCAAGTGCGCTATTTGGGCCAGGCTGAATTTGATCTGTCCTTCATCCAAGACGGCGCCGGTTTACCTGTCAGCCTCTTGGTGGTTGCCGCCTGCGTCATTGGCTTGTGGGTCATGCTCAATGCTACGCCCATGGGGCGGCATATCTATGCCATAGGGGGAAACCCCCAGTCCGCGCGTGTCAGCGGAATCAATGTGGACCGCGTTCTAGTATGGGTGTACACCATTTGCGGCGGTTTGGCCGGTTTGGCCGGTTTGCTGTTGATAGGGCGCACCGGGTCTGCCTTCCCGAATGCCGGTTTGGGTGCCGAGTTAGATGCGATTGCTGCGGTCATCATCGGCGGAGCTAGTTTCTTTGGTGGGCGCGGCACCGTGGCCGGTTGCATTGCCGGCGTCATCATCATGGGCTTGCTGCGCAATGGTTTGAATTTGATGGACGTGAGCGTCTTTTGGCAGCAAATACTGATCGGTTTCATTATTGTGGGTGCGGTCTATTTCGACGTGGTTCGGCGGCGGGCATCTTTCAGGATTTAGGTTTACGTGTATCTCCCATGTAAAAATTTCGTCAATGGAGACAAGGAGCAAACTATGAAGAAATCAGTCTTGATCAGTGCGGCCGTCTGCGGCATGACACTTTCGACGTTTGCCGCTGCGCAAACCTATTTGCTGGACATGAAGGGCCCCGGTTCGGGCAACCCCTTCTGGGCCGCTGTGCAAAAAGGTGCGGAAGAGGCAGGCAAAGCCAATAACGTCAAGGTCGTGGTCATGAGCCCACCGGCCGAGTCGGATGTGCAAGCGCAGGTCGCCCAAATCGAAGACCAGATCGCCAAAGGCGTGGCCGGTATCGCTTTGGCTCCCACCGACCCGACGGCTTTGGCATCGGTGGTGGACAAGGCCTTGAAGAAAGGTATCCCGGTTGTATTTGTGGACACCAAAGGCACCAATGCAGGCGTGAGCTTCATCGGTACCAACAATGAAGTGGGCGCCAAAATGGCTGCTGACTACATTTGCAAAGGTGTGGCCAAAGGCTCTGAAGTGGCGATTTTGCAAGGCATCATCACCCAGTCCACCGGCAAGGCGCGTTCGGACGGCGCACAAGCGGGCCTGACCGCTTGCGGCCTGAAAGTGGTCGCTGTGCAACCAGGTGACTGGGACACCGCCAAAGGCCAGGCAGCCACCGAAAACATCCTGACTGCACACCCCAATATCAAGGGTATTTTTGCGTCTAACGACAACATGGCTATGGGCGCAATCGAAGCGCTGCGTTCGGCCAAGAAGTTGAAAAACGTGATGGTGGTTGGCTTTGACGGAACCCCTGCAGCTTCCAAGGCCATCCTGGCTGGCGAACTGGCTGCCTCGGTGGCCCAAGCGCCTGTCAACATGGGCAAGTTTGGTATCGAAAGCCTGATCAAACTGAAAAAAGGCGAAAAGCTAGACGCAGTGATCGACACCGGTACCGTGATGGTGACCAAGGCCAACGCCGCGCAATACAGCAAGTGAGGCACTGGCTTGCTCCTTGGGGGCAAGCTTGAAGCGAAACACTTCAAAAGTCTGAAAGGCCTGCATTCGTAAGAATGCAGGCCTTTTTTTCGATTTTTTGGTTTCGAGGGGACCATCTGCATAAGTCCAAACTCGTCATTGCGAGCGCAGCGAAGCAATCTATTTTTGCTTGCCAATCTTGCGTTTATGGATCGCAGCGTCGCTGCGCTCCTCGCGATGACGAACTTATGCAGACCTTAGCTAATTTAGGGCGGGTTCACATAGCCCAAGCTGGTCATTGCCAGCACAGTGAAGCAATCCCGTGCGCGGGTTGACCGCGGTGGGCTAGCCCGGCCTGCGCTCATAGGCCGGCAAGTCGTCCGGGATATGGTGAAAAGGCTGCTTGTCGATAGTAAAGATCGCCACCGTTGGCTTGAACACTGACGGGTCATCCAGCGTGCCCACCTTCACAATCATGGAGCCGGGCCGCTTGGGGCTCTGCGTGCCCAGCGAGGTGCCGCAATGGCTGCAAAAAAAGCGCGTCACCGGGCTTTCCAAATCGCTGCGTTTAAAGGTGCTGGGTTCGCCGCGCGTGAAGCGAAAGCCATCCAAGGGCAGCACCATCGCCACATTGGGGTTGCCCCCGGAAATGTATTGGCATTCGCGGCAATGGCATTGCAGCGACAACTGCGGCGCGCCGGTGGCTTCGTAGGCAATCGCGCCGCAGTAACAACGACCGGTAATCGACATAGTGAATTCCTTGGTGTGCGATGCGCCGCAGCTAAGGCTCCGGCCGCTGTGGGCGACTGTAGCGCAATGCCACGTCATGGCGTTTACTTCGCCTCACTAAGGCGCTAGAGCGCGTCGTAGATTCCTCTATCATGTTTCCATGAACCTCGCCATACCGAATCTAATCGACCTGCAAACCTACCCGCTAGACCAGCCCGATTCGCCGCCCTGGCAGGCCTTGGTGCAGCGTTGTCGCGCTGAATTGGACGGGGCGGGCATGTTTGAGTTGCCCGGTTTTCTCAAGGCCCAGGCCTTGGCCCAATGCGTGGCGACGATTACGCCGCGCATGGCCAATGCGTCGGCAGAAATACGGCGCGACCACAATATTTATTTTTTGGATCGGGTGGAAGGCCTGCCCGAGGACCACCCGGCGCTCAAAAAAATCACCACCATCAACCACACGCTGTGCGCCGACCAGCTGCGCGACACGCCGCTGACCCAGGTGTATGAGTGGCCGCCCTTTCGGCAATTTATCGCAGCGACCATGCAACTGCCGGTCTTGCATTTGATGGACGACGAACTGGCCCGCATCAACGTCCTGAGCTACCGCCCCGGCGAAGCGCTCAATTGGCATTTCGATCGGTCCGAGTTCACCACTACTTTGCTCTTGCAGCGCGCTGGCAAAGACGGTATTTTTCAATACCGGCGCGGTTTGCGCACCGACACCGACCCCAACTACGAAGGTGTCGCCCGCATGCTGACCGGCCAGGACCCCGAGGTGATAAGCGCCGACCTGACGCCAGGCGCCCTGAACGTTTTTCGTGGCCGCAACACTGCCCACCGCGTCACCACCGTAGGGGGCGACCAGGAACGCCTGGTGGCCGTGTTTTCTTTGTACGAAAAACCGGGCGTGCGCTTTACCGAAGCCGAAAACCTGGGCTTTTACAAGCGTGCGCGGGCTTTTCCGGCCTAAGCCGGGAGTTCAACCCTGCACCGCCTCCACAAAAAACTTCACCCGCCGCACGCCATTCCATTCATCGGCGTCTAGCCTGAAGGCCATGGTCACTTTAGCGGGCAGGGGGGCGCCTCGCCTTGCAAGTCACAAGCGCAACGATCGGACTGGGCGAAATATATTAAAGTTATCATGGTTTATCATTGTTATCCAATAGATAGATAAACCATAGTAACTTTCCTATATGAATCCCTTAAGCAACCCGTTTTCCCCCGGCGCTGGCAATCAGCCGCCCGAATTGGCTGGGCGTGCCGATTTATTGCGTTCCGTGGAAATTCTTTTGGCGCGCGTGAAAGCCGGTCGCAGTGAGCAAAGCATGTTCATGGTGGGCTTGCGTGGCGTCGGCAAAACCGTTTTGCTCAATCGGGTGCGCGAAATGGCCGAGGCGCAGGGCTACCAGGCGCTGTTGATTGAGGCGCACGAAAGCAAGTCCCTACCCTTGCTATTGTTGCCGCCGCTGCGGCAAACCTTATTTGCGCTAGACCGCATGCACAACGTAAGTCAAAAGGTCAAGCGCGGCCTGCGCGTGCTGCGCAGTTTTATCGGGGCCGTCAAGCTCAAAGTGGGCGATGCCGAATTTGGCTTGGACATAGACCCTGAAACAGGCTCTGCCGACAGTGGTGATCTGGAGGCTGACCTCGGGGAGCTTTTCGTGGCGGTGGGCGAAGCCGCAGCCGACCGAGGGACGGGTGTGGCGGTGATCATTGATGAGTTGCAGTACATGAGCGAAGTCGAAATGAGCGCGCTGATCATGGCCATTCACAAGGTATCGCAGCGCGGTCTGCCGCTGGTTTTGATCGGTGCGGGCCTGCCGCAGTTGGTGGGTTTGGCCGGCAAATCCAAATCCTACGCCGAGCGCCTTTTCATTTACCCAGAAGTGGGCGCGCTATCTTTGAAAGATGCTTCTCTGGCCTTGCAAGGCCCAGTTTCCACCCAAGGCGTGGCGTTTACGCAAGATGCACTGACTGAAGTATTTCGCGTCACCCAGGGCTATCCGTATTTTTTGCAGGAATGGGGCTACCAGTCATGGAACATGGCGCAATCTTCGCCCATCGATTTGCCGCTCATTGTGGAAACCACGCAGGCATCTACCGCACGCTTAGACCAAAGTTTTTTCCGGGTCCGTTTTGACAGGCTCACGCCGCGTGAAAAAGATTACCTGAGCGCGCTCGCCGCCTTGGGCACGGGCAATCAGCGCTCGGGTGACGTGGCCGAAAGTCTGGGTGTCAAGGTGCAAGCCATCGCACCGCTGCGCTCTAGCCTCATCAAAAAAGGCATGATCTACAGCCCGGCCCATGGCGATACCGCGTTTACCGTGCCCTTGTTCGACCAGTTCATGCTGCGCACCATGCCCGAGGGGCCGCGTAGGGCTGAGCGGTAGATTGTCGACAGTGGCAGCGGTGACATGCCGCTATGCGTTTGATTGGGCTTTGTCTCTTGCTTAATAGGCAGCGGCGCATCACCCTTCAACCCTGCACCGCCTCCACAAAAAACTTCACCCGCCGCACGCCGTTCCATTCATCGGCGTCTAGCCTAAATGCCATGGTGACTTTGGCGGGCAGGGGGTCGGTGTGGCCAAACCAAATGCCGTCTACCGGTTCGCCCTGATGTTTGAGTTTGAGCGCCAAATGTTTTTCGCCGACGATGCGTTGCGACAGCACTTCCACTTCTTCGCTGAAGGTGGGTGTGGCAAAGCCCTGGCCCCAGACTTCTTTGTGCAGCGTGTCCACCAGGTCCACGCGGCGGTATTCGGGGGCGAGTGGGCCGTCGGTGGCCAGGCGGCGCTGCAAGGTGGCCTCGTCCAGCCATTCGTGCGCCACTTCGCTCAGGGCGTGTTCAAAGGTGTCCAGGTGTTCCTCGCTGATGGTGCAGCCCGCAGCCATGGCGTGGCCGCCAAAGCGCAGCAGCACGCCGGGGTAGCGCTTGGCCACCAGGTCCAGCGCGTCGCGCAAATGAAAGCCGGCGATCGAGCGGCCCGAGCCCTTGAGTTCATGCTCCTTGCCCGGCGCCTGGCTGGCGGCAAACACAAAGCTGGGCCGGTGGAACTTGTCTTTGATGCGCGCAGCTACGATGCCGACCACGCCTTCATTGAAGTCCGGGTCGAACACACAAATGGCCGGTGGCGCTTCGTCTTCGGCGTCAAACAAAGACTCGGCTACTTCCATCGCCACATCGCGCATATCGCCTTCGATCACGCGGCGCTCGCGGTTGATGCCGTCCAGTGCGCGCGCCAGTTCGTCGGCACGCGCCGGGTCATCGGTGAGCAAGCATTCGATGCCCAAGGTCATGTCCGACAAGCGCCCGGCCGCATTGATGCGCGGCCCCAGCGCAAAGCCAAAGTCTTGGCTGGTGGCTATCGCCGGTTTGCGCCCGGCCGCGCGAAACAAAGCCTCCATGCCCGCAGGCATGGCCCCGGCACGCACGCGCTTTAGGCCCTGCGCCACTAGGCGCCGGTTGTTGGCATCCAGGCGCACCACATCGGCCACCGTGCCCAGCGCCACCAGCGGCAGCAAGGTGTCCAGCTT
>Ga0209358_10000752_pt1 | contig 27693 bp, 29 predicted proteins | sample LauGreFa1BDMLBSN_2_FD_187574 | JGI IMG/M metagenome (GOLD analysis project Ga0209358, IMG submission 187574) | Freshwater lake microbial communities from Lake Michigan, USA - Fa13.BD.MLB.SN (SPAdes) (version 2) | ecosystem: Environmental > Aquatic > Freshwater > Lake | place: Lake Michigan, USA...
GTCGGTGGTTCAAGTCCACCTGGGCCCACCCGTTCTAATACGGGGACCTAGCTCAATTGGTAGAGCACCGCCTTTGCAAGGCGGGGGTTAGGGGTTCGATTCCCCTGGTCTCCACACAGTTTGTTTGAATTCATTGTTCTAGCTTCACTAATAGGAATGAGAAAACCATGTCATCAACAGCAACTCTTCACACATCACTCGGTGACATTGTTATCGAACTATTTCCAAATCATGCACCAAAGACAGTTGCAAACTTTGTAGAACTAGCAACTGGTGCGAAAGAGTGGACTGACCCACGCACAAACCAAAAGACAACTGCAAAGTTGTACGACGGAACAATTTTTCACCGCGTCATCGACGGTTTCATGATTCAAGGTGGAGATCCACTAGGTCGCGGAACAGGCGGACCTGGTTACCGCTTTGCCGACGAGTTCCACGGCGAACTTGTATTTGATCGCCCATACATTCTTGCGATGGCAAATTCAGGACCGGGAACAAATGGTTCTCAGTTCTTCATCACTGTTGCGCCAACAACTTGGTTGAACCGCAAACACAGCATTTTCGGTGAGGTTAAAGATGCAGCTAGCCAAGCAGTTGTTGATGCAATTGCAACAGCAAAGACTGGCGCACAAGATAAGCCAGCAACCGACATAACAATCAACAGCGTTACAGTTGCTTAAGCGTTCAGCCACTTATTCGCTAATCGCAGTTATCTGCGGTGCATATCTGCTGCAATTGGTGGTTCCATCAATTCAGCAACAATTATGGTTACCAAGTTTTGAATATTTACAATTTAGCAACGAGTGGTATCGATTGTTTACTGTGGCACTAACCCACGGCGGAATTTTTCACCTTGGATTTAACATGTATTCGCTGCTGGTTTTAGGTAACCCACTTGAAGCTGCATATGGAAAACAAAAGTTTCTGATTGTTTTCTTTTTCTCGCTTTTAACCGGCTCACTTACTTCGGCCTACTTTGCATCTTTATACAGCGCATCAGTTGGCGCTTCAGGTGCGATCTTCGGATTATTCGGCGCATTAGCAATTGTGGGCAAGAAGATCGGCGCAGATATTCGTTCCATCATTGTGATTATCGGAATTAACTTTGCTTTTGGTTTTGCTTTAGGTGGGGTTGATTGGCGAGCACATTTAGGTGGATTAATCGGCGGGGTAGTAGCAGCCCAGTTAGTTATGGTTCGAAGGTAGGTTATCCACAGGTTTTACCCACAGTGTGGATTGAATTACACCCGTGTAATTAGAGGGTAAAAAAGAAGAATTAGCGCCAGCGGGTAGCGAGCGAGAAGCCCACACCAACAAAGCTAAAGCCAACAATCATGTTCCAGGCACCAATGCCTGGGATTGGATACTGGGTCTGGGTTACGTAGAAAGTCACGATCCAGAATAAGCCGATCAAAAAGGCTGCAACCATGGTTGGAGCAAGCCAACGTGGGCTCTCCAATGGTGCGTGAGGGGTTTGGACATCAACCTCTTGGTTGTGAGCGCGCTGCTCAGCGACCTTTTTACGTAGCTTTGATTTAGGCATACGCGAAAGATACACCATGAGACACAATGCTCCTATGGCCACCAAGATTCTCGTCGTCGATAACTACGACTCCTTTGTCTTTAACTTGGTGCAGTATTTGCAGCAATTAGGCGCTGAATGCACCGTGGTCCGAAATGACGCGGTCGCCGCCGAGGAAGCGTCGAAGTATGACGGGGTCCTTATTTCTCCAGGACCCGGAACCCCTGAAAAAGCGGGAATCTCAGTTGAGATGATCAAGTACTGCGCGCAGCATTCAATTCCATTATTTGGTGTCTGTCTTGGCCACCAAGCCATCGGCGTCGCATTTGGTGCAACAGTTTCACGCGCCCCAGAACTTCTGCATGGAAAAACTTCACTTGTGTATCACCAACAAGAAGGTGTCTTGGCAGATATTCCATCACCATTTACTGCTACCCGTTATCACTCACTGTGTGTTGAAAAAGATTCTGTTCCAAATACTTTGCACATAACAGGAACAACTGATTCAGGTTTAGTGATGTCGATGGAACATACAACTCTTCCGATTCAGGGCGTGCAGTTTCATCCAGAATCAGTGTTAACAGAACATGGACATCAAATGTTGGCTAACTGGTTAGTGATGTGCGGAGATAAAGGCGCTCGCGAAAAAGCGGTGGGGTTGTCGCCAGTCGTTAACCGTTAAATTACGGTGTCTTATTAATTGTAATTGTTACTGATTTACCAATGGTTTGCGTTGTTCCACCATCTGGAGCTTGTCGAATAACAACACCTATTGGTTGATTAGCATCAAAGCCTTCGACCTCGCGAACTAAGAAACCTGCTTGCACCAAAATTGTTTTAGCTTGCAAAGCTTCGATTCCAAGCAATGAAGGAACACTTACTTCTCCACTTGCAATTTGCAGAACAACACCACTACCAGCGGTAATCAGTGAACCTGGTTCCGGAGTTACCTTCAAAACAGTTCCTTGAGGTTGATCTGAAGGAACAGCCTCTGTTGACGCAACAAGTAATCCAACTGATGCCAGAGCGTTACGTGCATCCAAAAGCGACATACCCACTAAATCGATTGGGACTTCTGAATTACCTGGACCATCTGAAATAACTAAAACAACACCTGAACCCTTTTGAACACGAGTTGTTGCTAAAGGAGACTGACTAGCGACTCGATCTTTAGGAATTCTTCCATCGTATGCTCGAGTAATTGTTACAACGTAATCACCGAGCAACGCTTGTGCTTCTACTTGCGATAAACCAACAACATTTGGAAGTTGTGGCAAATTCGATGTTGTTGCATCTGGACGCGCAAAAAACACGCCCGCTACAAGTAATCCCGCAGCAGCTATGGCACTTATTGCGCCGACAATTACTTTACGGCGTGAAACCGGTGGCTTAGCAATCTTTGTAGTTAGAACCTCGCCTGTTTTGATCTTGTAGAGATCATCAAGCATTAATCCCGCGGATTGATAACGCTCATCAGGATTCTTCGCTAATGCAACAGCTAAGAAAGTATCAACACCTGCGGGTAGTTCGGTAACAATCGAACTTGGTGTGACTAAAACTCCAGATACATGTTGGTAAGCGATTGATACCGGTGTTTCACCAGTAAATGGTGGTTTACCGGTTAAAACTTCATATAACAAACAGCCAGTTGAGTAAATATCACTTCGCAAGTCTGCAACTTCACCCAATGCTTGTTCTGGCGATAAATACTGCGCAGTTCCCACTACGTTCCAGGTGCTGGTTAGTGTTGCGCCTAAATCAGCTAAAGCGCGGGCAATACCAAAATCCATCACCTTTACATCGCCGTTGTCGGTGATCATGATGTTTGCAGGCTTAATGTCGCGGTGAACAATTCCACTGTGATGTGAATATTCAAGTGCAGCAAGAATTCCTTCACCAATTTCCAGCGCGCGCTTTAATGGAACTCGTTCACCTTTATGAATTAACTCGCGAAGGGTGTGCCCTGAAATCAACTCCATAACAATGTAAGGCGCAGGTTCTTCACCTGAATCGTAAACAGCAACAATTCCTGGATGATTCAGCGCCGCTGCAGCAAGAGCTTCTTTACGAAAACGTGCAACGAAAGATGGGTCACGCGCTAAATCACTACGCAATACTTTGACGGCAACTTGTCGCGCTAAGCGTGTATCTTCAGCGACATAAACATCGGCCATTCCACCAGTGCCGATCATCTCGCCTAATCTGTAACGATCACCAAGCAGCGAATTAATCATGAGCTGCTCCTATCAGTGATGGTGTCGTTTTCGCTTCATCTGAAATATCAGCGATAAGTACAGTGACATTATCAGGTGCACCATTGACATAGGTTGCATCAACTAAAAACTTAACTGCCTCATCTTTATCAGTTTTCTTTAAACCAATCTTGATCTCTTTTTCCGTTAAAACCCCAGACAAACCATCTGAACACAGCAAATAACGGTCACCTTTTTTAACTTCATACATCTGCAGGACCGGAGTTACATCCCCGTCACCACGTAACGCTTGAGTCAACATAGAACGCTGAGGATGTTCAGCGGCTTCAGCCACAGAAATCGCACCTTGATCCAGAAGCTCCTGAATCACTGTGTGGTCATTACTTAATTGTTCCAAGGTGTTTCCACGCAAGCGATAACACCGTGAATCACCAACATGTAATAAAGATATGTACTTGTCGCGAATCAATAACGCGGTCAAGGTTGTACCCATTCCACGTTTTTCAATTTCTTCATCAGTAACAGCTGAAATTTCTGAATCAATACTGTGCAGCGAATGCATTAAAAGATCTTCGACAGAATCTTCATCTATGTCGGTGGAAACCAAGGTTGGGACAAGAGATTGCAGAACCTCTATCGCAATGCGCGAAGCAACTTCACCAGCAGCGTGTCCGCCCATTCCGTCCGCAACTGCAATCAACTGCGGGGAAACAAACCCAGAATCTTCATTTCCTTGCCGCACCAACCCAATGGCAGAGCGCGCAGCTGTTTCAAAAAAGTGTGCGCTCATAGTTCCAAGAGTAACGGTGTAACCTTCAAAGGTGAAGATTTACGCCCACCGCGGATCCTCGATACAACACCCTGAGTTAACGATGGTTGCCTATAAAGCCGCCATTGATGAAGGGGCGGATGGTTTTGAATGCGATGTTCGATTAACCAAGGACAAGCAATTAGTGCTCTGGCATGACGCGGACCTGCAACGAATTGCTGGCAATTCTGCGCGGATCGCCGATTCAAATTTTGCCGACATCAAAAGGTTATATCCACAAATTATGACTTTAGAAGAGTTACTGGTTTTGGCAAGGGATAACAAAAAAGAGTTAGCAATCGAAACTAAACATCCAGTCCCAACTGGCAGTTTGGTTGAAAAGAAAATTATGCAACTAATACAACAAGAAAAACAATCAGCCGATATTTTTGTAATGTCTTTTTCTTGGTTAGCTCTGGAAAACATTCGCAGAATTGATCCACACCAACAAACCGTGGCATTACTTCACGATAAGTATTCATTTGCGATGCGCAGATTTACTTCAGCCCAGGTGATTGGCCCAGGAATTTCTGCATTTAGAAAAAAACCACATTTGAATCAAGACCCACGCAAACTCTTTGTATGGACCGTTGATAACGCTGACGATATGCGCTTTTGCGCTGATAACGGTGTGGATGTCTTGATCACCAATACCCCGTCATATGCGAGGTCAGTACTCGGGTACCATTAGCAAGTGAGTACATACGCCTATCTCGGTCCTAAGGGAACATTTACAGAGGCGGCTCTTAAAAAGATCACTTCTTCTAATGATCGCCTGATGCCTTACGCCAATGTCACTGCAGCACTTGATGCGGTTCGTTTAGGCAAGGCTCATTTTGCTTTGGTACCTATTGAAAATTCAGTCGAAGGTGTTGTTGCACGCACCCTTGATGAGTTAGCAACGGGGGAACCACTTACGATTGTTGGCGAAGTAACCTTGCCAGTTTCATTTGCATTAATGATTAAGGGTGATGAGAAAGAGATTTTGCGAATTGCAACGCACCCTCATGCAGAAGCGCAATGCCGCAACTATGTTGCAACTCATTACCCAGATGCAGAATTGATTTCTACAGCTTCAACTGCAGCAGCAGCCGAGGCAATTTCACGAGGTGAATTTGATGCAGCGATTGCAGCTCCTGTTGCTGCTGCCCACTATGGCCTGCGCGTCATCGCAGACAACATTGGCGACAATGCAGGAGCGATCACACGCTTTATTTTGGTTTCAAAGCCAGGCGCGATTCCAAAGAACACAGGATGGGATCGCACCTCACTTGCAGTGTTTATTGCAATGGATCACGCTGGAGCGCTGCTAGATATCTTGACAGAATTCGCTAAGCGCGACGTCAACCTAACTTTTATTCAATCACGTCCGACTGGTCTTGAACTTGGCCATTACCATTTCATTATTGACGCTGAGGGTCACATCGCAGATGCATCAGTGAAGGAGGCAGTAGAAAGCCTTCGAGCAATCTGCGAAGACATCCGATTCCTTGGCTCATACCCACGAGAAAAGGCAAGTAAATGATCGACATTAAGTACTTACGCGAAAACCCTGACGTAGTACGCGCGTCTCAAACTGGTCGCGGAGAAGATGCTTCGATTGTTGACAAAGTAATTGCAATTGATGAAATTCGTCGAGCAGCAATTGAAAAATTTGAAACTTTACGTGCTGAACAAAACCTTTTATCTAAAGCAGTAGGTGCAGCAAAAGGCGATGAAAAAGCAGCGTTACTAGAAAATGCCAAAGAGCTTGCAACAAAGGTAAAAGATGCAGATTCAAAGCGCGCAGAAGTAGAAGAAGAAAGCAAGCAGTTAATCATGCAGCTTTCAAACATTCTTGATCCAGCTGCACCAATTGGTGGAGAAGCAGATTTTGTTGTTATTGAACATGTCGGAACTCCTCGCACCTTTGATTTCCAACCAAAAGATCACGTTGAACTTGGCAAGTTATTGGGTGCAATTGATACCGAACGCGGTGCAAAAGTTGCCGGCTCTCGTTCTTATTATTTAACTGGTGTTGGCGCGATGTTGGAATTTGCTTTGGTTAATTACGCGATTTCATCTGCGCTGCAAGCTGGTTTTACTCCGGTAATTCCACCAGTACTTGTAAATCCAGCTGCAATGGAAGGAACTGGTTTCCTCGGTCAAGCTGCAGAAAATGTTTATCATCTTGAAAAAGATGATGTGTATTTAGTGGGCACATCCGAAGTTCCTTTAGCTGCAATGCATATGGATGAAGTTTTGCCAGCTGACAAACTTCCGATGCGTTACGCGGGTTATTCATCATGTTTCCGCCGCGAAGCAGGAACATACGGAAAAGACACTCGTGGAATCATCCGTGTTCACCAGTTTGATAAAGTCGAAATGTTTTCATTTTGCCATCCAGATCAAGCAAAAGAAGAGCACAAGCGTTTGTTGCAATGGGAAAAGGACTTTCTCAATGCGATGGAGATCCCATACCGAGTTATTGATGTTGCATCAGGAGATCTTGGCTCAAGTGCTAATCGCAAGTTTGATATTGAGGCGTGGATTCCTACACAAGAGGCCTACCGTGAAGTCACAAGTACCTCTAACTGCACTGAATTTCAGGCACGCCGCTTAAACATTCGCTTTAAGGATGCTGACGGAACTAAAGCTGTGGCAACCCTTAACGGCACATTAGTTGCGATCCCGCGCATGATTGTTGCGATATTAGAAAATCACCAAAACGCAGATGGTTCAGTTAATGTGCCAGCAGCGCTGCAACCATTCCTAGGCACACAACGATTTGAGTTGGTGTGAGCAAGCGCCCTAAGTTAATTGCAACTGATCTAGATGGCACGATTGTTTCGCACAAAGGTGTTATTTCTCAAAGAACAATTGAGGTATTTACTCGCGCCAAGGATATGGGCGTTCATGTTTTCTTTGTAACCGGGCGTCCCCCACGCTGGATGGGTGAAATCCGCGAAGCCTTTGGTTTCGGCGAAGCAATCTGTTGTAACGGTGCAATGTTGTATGACTTGATGAATGACAAAGTTTTAGAAGAGTGGATGATTTCCATTGAAGACCAATTAGAAGTTGTACGACGTATGCGTATTGCGATGCCTGAAATGTCATTTGCAGTCGAATCCAACGATCACTATCACCGCGAAATTGCATACATTCCTAAGTGGGATATTGGTTTGGATAATGTTGGCACTGACAAAATTGAAGATGTTATTAATCGTCCAGCTTTAAAGATTTTAGGAAGATGCAGTAACCACGAATTTACTTCAGATGAGATGGTAGAAGTCGCACACCGCGAATTACATGATCTTGTAACTGTCACACATTCAACTTCACGAGATTCACTGATTGAAATATCTGCACTTAATGTTTCAAAGGGTGCGACCTTAGCGATGATGGCAGGACGCCTTGGATTAACTGCTGATGATTGCGTTTCATTCGGAGACAACCCCAACGACTTTTCAATGCTGCAATGGGCTTCACGTTCCTATGCAATGTCAGATGGACACCCAGCAGCTCCAACTTTTGCCACCGCAGTCGCAGAACCATGTACAGATGACGGCGTCGCAAAGATCATCGAACAACTCTTGGATCTGCCCGCCTAAAAATTGGCTCGATTTTAAGCCTGAGCGATCTTCGGGTAATCTCTCCCACGGAGGGCTCGCATAGCGGCCGAGTGCACCGGTCTTGAAAACCGGCAAACGAAAGTTTCGTGGGTTCAAATCCCACGCCCTCCGCCATTTTTCTTAGCTAGGGGATTCCTCATCTTTTGTGGCTGAGTTCATACCCCCCAAGCGCAGCTACGCCTAGCCACTTTTAGGCCATAAGAGGACACTTATCCCAGTTGTTTCGCAGTTTCTTCTGAACAAGTTATTAGGGGAGTTGTCAATGTCAGGTGTTTTTTCACCAACACGCGCCAAGATTAAAGAGCGCACACTTCGCACAGATAAGTGGTGGTTAGAACCGCTACTAACTTTCTCAGTGCTTATCTCCTTTGTTATTTATGCAACCTTCCGCGCCTTTGAGAACAAGTACTACTTCGTTAAAGAAAGTCACTTGATCTCTCCTTTCTATTCACCATGTTTATCTGACAGCTGTGATGCAGGTGCAACGATTGCAAACTTCACACCAGTAAGTTCACAAATCTTTAACTTTGCTTTGTCGCCAGCACTCATCATTTTGATCTTCCCGCTTGGCTTCCGAATGACTTGTTATTACTACCGTAAGTCTTACTACCGTTCATTCTGGATGTCACCACCAGCATGTGCAGTTGCAGAACCACATAAGACATACTCAGGTGAAACTCGTTTCCCATTAATTATTCAAAACTCACACCGCTACTTTTTCTATGCAGGTTTAGTTCTCAATATCATCCTGACGTATGACGCAGTAATTTCTTACCGAAATGCTGCAGGAGATTGGGGCCACATGAGTGTTGGTTCACTCGTGTTAACACTTAGTGCAGCGATGTTGTGGCTGTATTCGATGTCATGTCACACATGCCGTCACACAATTGGTGGACGTTTAAAGAATTTCTCTAAGCACCCAATCCGTTACAAGATGTGGTCTTGGGTTTCAGTTCTTAACCACTCACACCAACGTTTTGCGTGGTTCTCATTAGCTGCTGTTGCTTTCGCCGATATCTATGTCCGCCAAGTTTCATCTGGCGCATGGACTAACTTCTACTTCTTCTAAAAGGAAAATCGACTATGACACTAGAACGCCATAAATACGATGTCCTGGTAATTGGTGCCGGTGGCGCTGGATTACGTGCAGCGGTAGAAGCTCGTGAATCAGGGCTACGTGTAGCAATCATTTGTAAGTCCCTATTTGGCAAGGCCCACACCGTTATGGCTGAAGGTGGCGCTGCTGCATCAATGGGAAACGTCAATGACAAAGATAGTTGGATGGTGCACTTCCGCGACACAATGCGTGGCGGAAAATTCCTTAACCACTATCGAATGGCTGAACTTCATGCCAAGGAATCACCAGATCGCATCTGGGAGCTAGAAACTTGGGGCGCACTTTTTGATCGCACTAAAGAAGGAAAGATTTCACAACGTAACTTCGGTGGACACGAATATCCACGCCTTGCACACGTTGGTGACCGCACAGGTCTAGAACTTATCCGCACGATGCAGCAGAAGATTGTTCAACTGCAGCAAAAGGATGGTCGCGAAACTGGCGACATGGAAAGCGGAATCAAAGTTTTCGCAGAGCTAACCATCACTGACATTCTTAAAGAGGGTGGCAAAGTTGCTGGTGCCTACGGTTACTGGCGCGAAAGTGGCGAAGAAGTTTTGTTTGAAGCACCTGCAGTTGTAATTGCAACAGGTGGCGTTGGAAAAACTTTCAAGATTACTTCGAATTCATGGGAAGGTACTGGCGACGGACATGCACTTGCATTGAAGGCTGGCGCAAACCTTGTTGATATGGAGTTCTTACAGTTCCACCCAACAGGAATGGTGTGGCCACCATCTGTTCGTGGAATCTTGGTAACTGAATCTGTTCGCGGTGAAGGTGGAGTTCTAACAAACAACCTGGGCGAGCGTTTCATGTTTAAGTACATTCCAGATGTTTTCAAAGATAAGTACGCAGACAACGAAGCAGAAGCAGATCGTTGGTACACAGATCAGGACAACAACCGTCGTCCACCAGAACTACTTCCACGCGATGAAGTTGCACGCGCAATTAACAGCGAGGTAAAGGCTGGTCGCGGAACTGAACACGGCGGAGTATTCCTGGATGTTTCAAAGCGCATCCCTGCAGATGTAATTAAGAAGCGTCTGCCATCTATGTGGCACCAGTTCTATGAACTAGCCGGCGTAGACATTACTAAGGAGCCAATGGAAGTTGGCCCAACCTGTCACTACGTCATGGGTGGCGTCGAAGTAGAGCCAGATACTGCAGCTGCAGTAGGGGTTCCAGGCTTGTTCGCCGCTGGTGAAGTTGCTGGCGGAATGCACGGTTCAAACCGTCTTGGCGGAAACTCGCTGTCAGATCTTTTGGTATTTGGTCGTCGCGCAGGAATGGGCGCAGTTGCATACTTAAAGAGCAACAGCGCTATTCCAGTAAGTGATGAAACTATTCATGCAGCGGCGGCAAAGATTCAAGCACCGTTTGATCGCCAAGGTGGAGAAAACTCTTACTCACTTCACGCAGAACTACAGGAAGTCACGCACAATCTTGTCGGAATTATTCGCACAGGCGCCGAACTAAAGGAAGCAATTGCAAAGATTGCAGATATTAGAAAGCGCAGTGCAAATGTTTCCGTTGCTGGTGGACGTAAGTTCAACCCAGGTTTCCACTTGGCTTTTGATCTAGACAACATGTTGTTAGTTGCAGAATCAACAGCTAAGTCTGCAGATTCTCGTGAAGAATCACGCGGTGGTCACACACGCGATGACTTCCCAGGTATGAGCAATGAATGGCGTCAGGTCAACCACATCTCATCATTTGATGGCCAGAAAGTTAATGTTCGCAAGCAAGCCTTGCCTCCGATGCCTAAGGAATTATTTGAACTCTTTGATGTTCACGAGCTGGAGAAATACATGACACCGGATGAAGTTGCGAAAGGCGGTTCCAACTAATGGCGCGCAATATTAAACTTCGCATTTGGCGTGGAGATTCAACCGATGGTGGCCTTAAGGATGTTGTTGTTGAGGCTAACGAAGGTGAAGTAGTCCTCGATGTAATTCACCGTGTTCAAGCAACACAAATGGGTGACTTGGCAGTTCGTTGGAACTGTAAGGCCGGTAAGTGTGGATCTTGTTCAATGGAAATCAACGGAAAGCCACGTCTAGCATGTATGACACAGGTTGCATCATTTGGTGAAGAAGAAACAATCACTGTTACACCACTGCGTGCATTCCCAATCATTAAAGACCTAGTTACAGATGTCTCTTTTAACTATAAAAAGGCGATGGAAATACCTGCTTACGAGCACCCTAAGGATCTAGCACCAGGTGAAGCTCGTATGGAGCAGATCGATGTCGAGCGCTCACAAGAGTTCCGTAAGTGCATCGAATGTTTCCTTTGCCAAGATGTATGTCACGTGGTTCGCGATCACGAAGAGAACAAGAAATCTTTTGCTGGTCCACGTTTCTTTATCCGTATCGCAGAGCTAGATATGCACCCGCTTGATACTTTGAAGAATCGTAAGAAGACTGCGCAAGAAGAGCACGGGCTTGGAATGTGTAACATCACCAAGTGCTGTACTGAAGTGTGCCCGGAGCACATCAAGATCACTGATAACGCAATCATTCCTATGAAGGAACGCGTTGCAGATATCAAATACGATCCAGTTCGCTGGCTAGGGTCAAAGATCCGCAAGCGCGAGGGCCTATAATTTCTTCATGAAGTTATTGGTTCGCTGGGGAGCACTTGCTCTATCTTTTTGGGTAGCAACTGCCTTGATTCCAGGGATCGATGTTAAAGGCGGATTCACCACATATCTTTGGGTTGCTCTGCTATTTGGTTTGCTCAACGCAACCTTGGGATCACTTCTCAAACTACTAACACTTCCAGCAGTAATTCTGACTCTTGGTTTATTTCTCGTAGTCGTTAATGCAGCAATGTTGATGCTAGTTGCACGCTGGAGCGAAAGCTTAGATGTCAACAACTTTTGGTCTGCAGTCTTTGCAGCAATTGTGATTTCGGTAGTCACCAAGGTTGTCACCAGTTTTAACAAGAAAGTGACGAAACCCTGAATTCCCTAGTACTGGTTTCACTAGGCGGTGTAGCTGGAACTCTGGCACGTTATGGCATTGGTGCATTTTTTCCCGATGATCGTCAAGGAACTCTGATTGCAAATGTTGCCGGTGTGGCACTTGCTTCGGCGCTTTTAGTGTTGATGGAACGTCGCGGAATCAGCCAATTACGCCTACTTTTACTGCCGGGATTCTGCGCAGGATTTACTACATTCTCTGCCGTTACCGCCCACTCACTTGAACCAATTGAGGGCGGAATGCTATTTCTTGCTCAGAATGTTTTCCTCTCGTTGATTGCAGTAATTGTTGTTCTTCCTTTAGCCCGTAAATTAATTCCGGTGCGCAAATGAAGATGGCTCTGATTGTCTTAGGCGCTGCAATTGGTGGCCCTATGCGTTTTGTCATTGATCAGAAAATTCGAACGTATACAGCTAAACCTTACGGAATCTTTACTGTAAACATTGTTGGATCATTTCTGCTGGGGCTTACCTACGGAAGAGTTGAAGAGGGATTTGATCTATTCGCTATTGGGTTTGCCGGTGCATTTACTACTTGGTCAACTTTTATGTTAGATATCTATCTCGCTTACGAGTTAAAGCGACACAGAGAGGCATGGGTAAACCTACTTATGTCGCTGGGTATTGGTTTATTAGCTGCGTGGATCGGTTTACAGTTAGCGCAGTGAAGCCATCCAGGCTTCAATCTCATCTGGGTGATGAGGAATGTGCTCACTTAAGTTCAAGTAACCGGTTTCAGTAACAACAACATCATCTTCGATGCGGATACCTATTCCTCGGTATTCAGCTGGAAATAGTTCATCATCAGGTTGGATGTAAAGACCAGGTTCAACCGTCAAGCACATTCCAACTTCAAGAATTCCATCGCGATATTGCTCTGCACGAGCGTGCGCACAATCGTGAACATCCATGCCAAGCATGTGGCTAACTCCATGCAAAGTCCAACGCTTATGTAATCCAACAGCTGGATCCATAATTTCATCCAAACTCATTGTAAGAATTCCCATATCAATAAGTCCTTGCGCCAAAACTGTATGACTTGCTTTATTGATTGCTAAGAACTTTTCACCAGGCTTAATCGCTTCAATTCCAGCCTTTTGAGCCTCATAAACCAGCATGTAGAGCGCACGTTGAGCAGGTGTGAACTTTCCATTAATCGGCAAAGTTCTGGTGATATCTGCGGTGTAGTAAGAATCGACCTCTACTCCGGCATCTAGCAGCAGTAGATCACCATTTCTTACCGCACCATCGTTGCGGTTCCAGTGAAGAACACATGCATGTGAACCAGAGGCAGCGATGGTGTTGTAGCCAAGATCATTTCCTTCAATACGTGCACGACCAAAGAATGCTGCCTCAACTACGCGTTCTCCTCGCGGTGTTGCAACCGCTGCTGGTAATGCGCGGATTACATCATTAAAGCCACGATGGGTTGCATCGACAGCCTTTTGCATCTCATTTACTTCGTACTCATCTTTAATCAAGCGAGCAACTGAAACAAACTCCAGCAATTCTGCATCCCGTGGATGTTCTTTAACTGTGGCATCTACTAAATCATCAAAGCCATGCAGCGCTGCAGACTTTTTATTCTTCAAAAACTTTTCTAGCTCTGCAATCTCGCGAACTTCGATTCCGTAACGCTCTGATGCTTCACCCGTTGTAAAGCGGCGGCCAACCCATAGCTCGCCATTTTTTGCATCGGTATAGAAAGCCGATGTATCGCGGGTAGAACGTGGATTGATAAACAAAATCGGATTGTGTCCGCCATCAGCTGGATCCATAACAAGAACTGAATCTGGATTCGCTTCGACACCTTGAACACCTGTGTAATACGCAAAAGCTGTGTGCGGGCGGTACAAATAATCTGTGTCATTACTGCGTTGCTTTGGCCCACCACTAGGAATTACTAAACGAACTCCAGTAAATGCTGCAGACAATTCTGCGCGACGACGAACACAATGAGCGATGACCTCATCTTGTGTAATTCCAGTTAAAGGTGTTGGTGCCCAACCGGTTTTCATAAACTCGGCAAACATTTCTGATGGGGCTACGTCATAAACACGCTTTGCGCCGGTATTCAACGCTTTATCTGAATTCTCCATTTATCTAGCCTACAAGGCGAGGATGGCGCAGCCAAAGGGGTGCGCTAAACTAGCGCCGTAACAAGGAGACGTCGCATAGCCCGGTCGAGTGCGCCTCACTGCTAACGAGGTAAGGGGTTAAACCCTTCAGGAGTTCAAATCTCCTCGTCTCCGCTCAAAAATTAAAGGAGTATGCGTGCCACATTTTAAAGTCGCAATTGTTGGCGCGGGACCCGCTGGTTATTTTGCAGCGCAAGCATTACAAAACCTGGCAAATGACGATCGAATATTTGAAATCGACATGATTGAACGTTTGCCAACTCCTTGGGGATTAGTCCGAAGCGGTGTTGCACCTGATCACCCAAAGATTAAAACGGTTTCAAAGGTCTTTGAGAAAATAGCAACCGCTGAAAACTTTAGATTGTTTGCAAATGTCGAAATCGGTAGCGATGTGACCGTGGCACAACTACAAGAAAAGTATGACGCCGTAATCATTGCGACAGGGTCTTCAATCGGAAAGAAGCTAGGTATTCCAGGTGAAGATCTGCGTGGATCGTTATCAGCTGCAGTCTTTGTGCCTTGGTATAACGCGCACCCAGATTTTGTTGGCGTAGATACTCCGTTAGATGCAGACACCGCAGTAGTAATTGGCGCTGGCAATGTCGCGATGGATGTTGCCCGCATGTTGGCATTAGAACCAACCGAATTAGATCCAACAGATACCGCAGATCACGCAATTGATGCCTTCAAACAAAGCAATATTCGCAAGGTGTACATCAGTGCGCGCCGTGGTCCAGAGCATGCAGCCTTTACATCACCTGAATTACGTGAGCTGCCCAAGTTAGAACACACAAATGTTGTAATTCGAAAAGAAGATATTGAAGCTGCAATAGTGCGCGCAGGTTCAGAGCCTGAAAAGGATGTTAAAAGTAACTTGGATGCGATGTTGTTGATCGCAGAAAACCCAAAGAGCGAGCACGAGCGCACAATGGAGTTCTTGTTCCAGCACACACCAAAAGAGATTCTGGGTACAGATCGCGTAGAAGGTGTTGTGTACTCAACTCCTAACGGTGATGTAACAATCAAATGCGGGCTTGTTATTACTGCAATTGGATATCAAGCGCAGGGAATCGACGGAGTTCCGTATGAGAATGGAAAAGTTGTTAACACCGATGGTCGCGTAAAGGACAATCTTTATGTTGTCGGTTGGGCAAAGCGTGGCCCTTCAGGAGTAATTGGTACCAATAAGTCAGATGCAGCTGCAGTTATTGAACTTCTAGTTTCAGATTTGAAGAGCCCCAAAAATGCTGGCGATATTTCAGAACTAATCACCCATCAAGTTGTTGTGACCCAAGGTCACTGGCAGAAGATCAATGAGGCCGAAGTTGCAGCTGGTGAATCTTTAGGAAAACCGCGACGTAAATCAATTGCTCGTGAAGAGTTGTTAAAGCACGCAGAACTTTAAAGCGGCTGGATAATTCCTAACTGCTCTCGGAAACCCAAAGCATCCCAAGCATCAAATCCATCTAGGACAACACCATCCTTGATTGTGTCGATTGAAACCCCATCGACTGCGATCTTTGCGCCACTTGCTGATTTACCAAGATAGTCAGCGCCAGAATGTGTACCTGTTAGGTGCCAACGTGTAACAACTCGGTCACCTTCGGCAATGATTTCGCGGACATCAAAATGAAGATCAGGAAAGGCTGCATGCCACTTTTTCCATTGCTCGCGAAATGATTCACGGCCAACTCCGAATTTAGGATCATTTCCAGCGGCATCTAGTGCGATAAAACGATCAATTGCTGATTCATCTTTTTGATTCCAGATTTGCTCAAAGAAATCAGCAGCGGCTTGACGGTTTTCTTCTAAAGAACTCATGATGCAACCACAGTGATTTTAGAATCTAGATGTTCTAGAACATGAGCCTTCTTACCAACAGCTAATTCACCAACCGCCTTTAAACCAAGAGTCTTTGCAGGAAGAGTAGATGCAGCAAAAACGCAATCAACAATGTTTTTATTAAATTTCAAGAAATTAATAAAAGCCTTATCCATAGTCAAAGTACTACCAGCTAAAGAGTGATTTGAGGTTAAGCGTGCAACGCCATTGATCACGGCGACTTCGAGAGATCCAATCGAATAGCTTCCATCAACACTGCCTGCAGCTGACATGGAGTCGGTAATCAAAATCGTTCGTCTATCGCCAGAAGCTAGAACTTCTTGGAGAGTCTCATCGGATACGTGAACGCCATCTAAAATCATTTCAAGTGCAATATTTTTCTGCGCCAGTGATGCTTCAGCAATTGTAGGAACACCATCAGAAGGCTTTGGCATTCCATTACTGAAATGGGTAATCAATTTTGCACCCGCAGCAAAGGCAGCATTCGTTGTTTCCGCATCAGCTTGCGAGTGGCCCAACGCAACAGTTACGCCGCGAGAAGTTAAGTATTCAACCGCCTCGATTCCACCATCAAGTTCTGGCGCAAGAGTGACCATAGAAATTGAACCCTGGCCAGCGTCAATAAGTGCTGATAGTTCATCGATCGCTGGCGAACGCAAAAGCGATGGTTCATGGGCACCGCAACGAGCATGCGATAGGTAAGGACCTTCTAAGTGAATGCCCTCAAAAACGCCAGCGTTAACCATAGGCAAAAGACGCAGTATTTGTTCTTCAAGAACGCCAATGGGTTCAGTAACAAGGGATGCAATGTGTGTTGTTGTGCCGTGCGTAAGGTGAGTATTTCGCGCAGCAGCTACATTTTCAGGAGATAGATCTGAGAAATAGAAACCTGCGCCACCATGTGAATGAATATCAACAAAACCAGGGATTAATGTTCCAGAATGAAATGAATCAGGAGTTTCAGTACAGTCAAATGAAATTGATGTAATCAAACCCGCGTTAGATTTAATGCAGCTTTGTTCTTTCAGTTGTCCATCAATTACCGCAGATGCTCCATGTATGTGCATTATTTACCAGCCTTCACTAGATCAAATGCCAACATCGCACAACCAATTGCTCCAGCTTGTGATTTGTAATGCGCAATCTCAAGTCGCGGTTTTCTTTGGAAAGTTAGTGATGAATCTAAGTACTCTCGAATTGGCTTTAAGAAAGTTTCACCAGCATTAGATAACCCACCACCAAAAACAATTACTTCGGGAGCCAGAATTGTTATCAATACTTCGCATGCTCGTGCCATTGCTGATGTGGCATCGTTCCAAACTTGTGTAGCAATTGGATCTCCCGCAACAACTAATTTATAAATCTCTTCAGTTGTAACACCAGTTTTGCCACTATCAGCTGCGTAAGCTTTGCTAATTGCAAGAGTTGATGAAGCCGGTTCCAGACAACCAAATTTGCCGCAGACACATGGATACTTTCCGTTGACATTGATATGACCAATTTCTCCTGCATAACCTTCAGCGGAGCGAATCTCACCATCAATAATCAAAGCAGCGGCAATTCCTGTTCCCACAGGAATAAAGATTGCATTTCGCGCACCTTTAGCCGCGCCACTTCGCATTTCAGCAACTGCTGCGGTGCGAACATCATGTCCAAAAGCAACGGGCATATTGATCGCTTTGGCTAAAAGATCGCGGATAGGAAGGTTATTCCACTGAAGATTTCCGGACCATCGAGAAGTTCCAGCAGGCTCATCAAGAGCACCAGGCACTGCTAATCCGACTGCGCTAACTGTTTGCTGTTTGGAAAATTCCGAAACTAATTCAACGATTGCTTTAACTGTTTCGACACCAGTTTTATCTGCTTTCGGAGTCGGAGCATTAATTGTTGCGATGAGATTGAGATCAGAGTCGACTAGCGCACTCTTAATCTCGGTTCCACCTACATCTACTGCGACTACATAGTTCACAGAGATGAGTGTAATTACTTATCGAGAATGATGGAGCGAGACAGTCCGCGTGGGTTATCGGCATCCACACCGCGCTTCTTGGCAATCGCAATTGCTACACGCTGGGCACGGATTAAATGCGCCATTGGATCTAAAGTGCTTGATTCGAAGAGCGCTCCAGTTGATTTGATGTCACGAACTAAGTCAGCAGGAATTTCACCAAAAGCCCAAACAGCGCGACCCGGTTGTGAAATTGAGAGCGGACCATGACGGTAATCAAGTGCTGGGTATGCCTCGGCCCAGAATTGTGAAGATTCGCGTGTCTTTAGCGCAGCTTCATGTGCAAGACCGATAGTCCACCCACGACCCAAGAAGCTGATCTGTTCTACTTCGACTAAATCTGAGATATCACTTGCCAAGGCTTCTTCTGCATCTTTAACAATTGAATTAAGATCAAGACCAAGGTGCGCGCGAAGTAAACCAAGCGCCGCAGTTGCCCAACGAGTCTGCAGTACTGATTTTTCATCTGCAAAATCCATGATGATTGTTTCTGTCGCGCGATCTTCAACAGGTGAGTTATGAATTGCAGTCAGAACAACTGAAGGTGTCTTGATTTTTCCAAGTAATTCAACGATTTCAGTTGTTGTTCCTGAACGAGAAATAGAAACAACCCGGTCGTACTTGCGGTCATAATTAAATTCAGATCCTGCATAGACATCGGTTTCTCCATGGCCGGCGGCTTCGCGCAGAGAGGCATATGCCATCGACATAAACCATGAGCTGCCACAGCCAACAACGGCGACTTTCTCACCCTTCTGGGGGAGCTTGCTAAAGACACTTGGGGCGAATTCAGCGACCTGGCGCCAGATTTGGGGCTGGGAGGCGATTTCGATATCTGCATGGGAGGCGATAGTCATGGAGGAACCGTAGGGGCTTGCCGGCCCAGAAGTCAAGAATTTTGCGCGATTTTGTCTTAATTTGTTCGTTATCAAACAGTTACATGCAGATCATTGATTTAATCTCAGGAAAGTGGTCGACTACTTCCAACTAAGCCCCTTCACCGGGGCCTTACCCGTCAGGAGAAATAGCTTATGAAGAATGTGACTCGCCTAGGCGCACTCGTTGCCGCCACAGGTTTGATCGCATCTTCTGTCCTAGGTACGACAGCTAAGGCAGCGGATGTAGTTGAACTCAAGATGGTCGCGGCAGATTACGCAAACATGCAGCCATTCTGGGATGACCTCTCAGCACGATTTACAAAAGCAAACCCAACAATCAAGGTCAAGGTTGACGTTGTTTCTTGGGAAACTATCGATGACAAAGTTAAGACACTTGTTGCTACAGGTCAGACACCTGACATTGTAAACAAGGGCGACTATTCAGCTGCAGCAGCTGAAGGACTTCTATACCGTGCGGATGAAGTTATCAGTGCGAAAGTTCTTGCTGACATCGTTCCAACATTTTTGAATAACTCGAAGTACAACGGTGTTGCATATGCTGTTCCAGATCTTGCATCTGCACGCGCACTGTTCTACAACAAGGACATTCTTAAGAAGGCAGGCGTAACAAAGCTTCCTACAACTTGGACTGAACTAGAGAAGGTTCTAAAGCAGATCAAGGCAAAGGTTCCAGGTGTTTATCCATACGCACTCCCACTGGGTCCAGAAGAAGCACAAGCTGAGTTTGCAATTTGGGCTGGCGGCAATGGTGGCGTTATGTTCAAGAATGGCAAGTGGACTTTGAACTCTAAGGAAAATGTTCAGACAATGGAATTCCTTAAGAAGCTCACAGATCAGAAGCTAACTCAACCAAACCCTGCTAAGTGTGATCGCACAGCATGTGCACAAGCACTCTTCGCAGCTGGTAAGGCAGCATTTATTAATGGTTCAGTCTTCCTTGAAGGATGGCTAAAGGACAATGGTGGAGCTGCAATCAATATTGGTTCAGGTTCATTCGTTGCTGCACCAGGAAAGAAGCCTGTAACACTTGGTGTTCAGGATTACTTCACTGCTTACAAGGCAAATGGTCGCAAGGCAGAAATTTCAAAGTTCATGGACTTCATCTTTGAACCTACAAATTACGCAGCATTCCTAAAGGCTGCAGGTGGATTTATTCCTGCAACTAAGTCAGCAGGAGCAATTGCTGCTAAGGATGCAAAGCTTGCACCATTTATTAAGTTGCTTCCATCTGCAATCTTCTACCCAGGAGATCAAGCAGCATGGCCAGCAGTAAAGGGTGCAATCCAGCAACAAGTTGGAACTGCTCTAGTGAATCCAAAGAAGACTATGGATGCACTGCAGGCAAAGGCATTAGCTGCTTCTAAGTAATTGCAGCTCTGGTCTCGAATAGGGGCACGGCGGTAAGAGTTGGGGGTTCGTGAGTGATCGCGAACCCCCGCTCTACTTTTTATTTCTAGCAACAATTACTATTAGCACGCTGTTCCAGGAAAGGAGATGTAAGCAAATGCCGAAGTCGGTAAATCGAAAGTCCCGCCTCGGCGCATTACCTTGGATCTTCCCAGCCTTATTTATGATCTTTGCATTTGTACTGTGGCCAGCATTCGAAATGATTCGAACCTCGTTTCAAGAGGTAAGCACCTCTGGAATTACGCAAGGATGGGCAGGTCTTGAAAACTATCGGACGCTATTAGTTAATCCAGATCTTCCTAACGTTCTTATCCGAACATTTATTTGGGTAGTAGGAATTGTTTTCTTCACAATCTTGATCTCATTGCCCGTAGCTCAACTACTTAATGCAAAGTATCCAGGACGCAAACTTGTTCGATGGGCGGTCATTATTCCCTGGGCAGCATCCGTTGTAATGAGTTCAACTATTTGGAAGTGGATTCTGGATCCGTATTACGGAGTGCTCAATAAAATCGCAATAGATCTCAATATTTTTTCAGAACCCATCGACTTCCTAGCTAACCCAAAACATTCATTTGCTTGGTTAATGCTTGTTGCAGTATTTGTGTCAATTCCTTTTACATCCTTCGTAATTCTCGCTGGACTTTCAACAATTCCCGATGACATTGTGGAAGCTTCAACCGTTGATGGTGCAACGGCTTGGAAAGGTTATAGACACATTAAATTCCCTTTAATCAAACCAGCACTTTTAGTAGCCATGGCGATTAATTTAATTAATATTTTTAACGCTTTTCCAATCATTTGGGTGATCACAGGTGGTGGTCCGGGCTATGAGACCGATACAACTACAACCTTGGGCTACAAGATCTCCTTTAGAGATCAAGATATTGGACAGTCCGCATCAATGGCTTCAATCAATCTCATTATTATTCTGGTCTTTATTGGAATCTTCTTAAAGGTGTCAAAAAGTCAGGAGCGAAACGCATGACAACTCAAATTGCTCCTAAACGACACAAACGGTTCACTGGCAAGAAAGTTAGCCTGACTATCTCTGCTTGGGTCCTTGGATTCTTATTCTTTGCACCATATCTTCAAATGCTGCTCACAGCGCTTAAGCCTCAGGAAGAGATCACGGCGATTCCGCCGACCTACTTCCCAAAGGAGTGGGCTTTCGACAACTTTATTAATGTTTGGAAAGAGATTCCTCTAGGAACTTTTATTAAGAGTTCATTTATCATCTCGATGTCGGCAACTCTGATCGTGATGTTTATCGCGATTCCAGCTTCTTACTATGTGGCACGAAATGATTTTCGAGGACGCAAGCCATTTCTTTTCTTAGTACTAGTGACACAAATGTTTGCACCAACAGCATTGGTGATCGGTATCTTTCGTGAAATTGTAAAGCTTAATTTAGTAAATACTTATCTTGGATTAATCCTTGTTTACGCTGCATTTAACATGGCTTTTTCTATCTGGATTTTGTCTAGCTTCTTTTCAAGTATTCCCAAGGAAATCGAAGAAGCCGCCTGGATTGATGGCTGCAGCCGCTTTTCAACTTTAACTCGCATAGTTCTGCCACTTTCACTTCCTGGGCTTGCAACAGCGTTTATTTTTACTTTTATTGCAGCCTGGAATGAGTTTGTTATCGCACTGACGCTGACTTCTTCGCCAGAGCAGGAACCACTTACCGTTGGCCTGACAGCGCTGATCGGGTTTTACCAAGTGCAATGGCAGTACTTATTTGCCGGATCTCTTATTGCAATCGTTCCCGTCGTTATCCTCTTTGCATCAATTGAAAAGTGGCTAGTTGGTGGACTTACTGCAGGCAGCGTGAAATGAGTAGACAGGACCGACTTTCCCAGATTCTGGAGATCGTTGTTGAAAAGGGAAGTGTGGACGTTGAATACGTCGCTGCTGCGTTGGAAGTTTCAACCGCCACAATCCGACGCGATTTTGATACGCTGGCAAAAAAGCAACTTCTCTCACGTACACACGGTGGGGCAGTAGCTACCGGTGGATCATTAGGAATTCCGCTCACATATAAAGTCGCAAAAGAAGATGAAGTTAAGCAACGAATTGCAGCAGCTGCTGCCGACATGGTTTCGCGCTATGACATTATCGGGATCAATGGTGGAACAACTACTACTGCAGTTGCACGCGCCATTGTCGCTCGATCAGAGTTTGCCCCAGGAGATACCGCTGAACAGCAACCTGCGCTGACAGTCGTAACTAACGCAGTGAATATCGCAGCTGAATTAACTGTGCGCCATCAAATCAAGATTGTTGTTACCGGCGGTGTTGCACGCCCACAGTCATATGAACTTACAGGGCCCTTTGCAGAAGAAGTTCTTAAAGAAGTAAATATTGATATCGCTTTCCTTGGCGTCGAAGCGATTGATTCAATCATTGGTGCTGCTGCCAGTCACGAAGATGAAGCACGCGTTAATCGTCAGATAGCCGCACGCGCACGCAAAATTGTGGTTGTTACGGATAGCTCAAAATTTAAGAAGAGCGCTTTTGCATCTATTTGTCCCATTAGCGCCATTGATGTATTGATAACAGATGATGGTATTGACCCTAAGATAATCAAAGATTTTCGCGCACTTGGCGTTGAGACTGTGATTGTCTAAGGAGCGCCATGTCACGCACAAATGCAGGCAAGTTAGTTTCATCAGCTAGGAACAACAGCATAGCTGTTGGTGCGTTTAATGTAATTCTTCTAGAATATGCTGAAGCTCTTGTTCATGGCGCAGAGTTGGCAAAACTTCCCGTTATTTTACAAATCAGTGAAAACTGCGTGAGCTACCACAAAGCATTAAAACCAATCTCTGTTGCAACAATTGCTATTGCCGAATCATCATCTGTGCCGGTTTCAGTTCACTTAGATCATGCCGAAAGTGAAGATTTAGTTCGAGAAGCTCTAGATCTTGGTTATGACTCAATCATGTTTGATGGTTCGAAACTTTCTTACGATGACAATGTTGCGGCAAGTAACCGTATGGCGGCGCTGTGCAAGAGTTACGGCGCAACCCTAGAAGTAGAAATTGGCGAAGTCGGTGGAAAAGATGGTGTTCATGCACCAGGTGTGCGAACAAATCCACTTGAAGCTAAGGCCTTTGCAGAGGCCACAGGAGCAGATTTATTGGCAGTTGCCGTTGGCTCATCTCATGCAATGACTACACGTGATGCTTCTTTAGATTTTGATCTCATACAAGAAATTGCAAAAACAGTTGCGGTACCACTTGTGCTGCATGGATCTTCCGGTGTTAATGATCAAGATCTGCAAAGAGCTGTTAAGGCTGGAATGAGCAAGATCAATATTGCTACACACCTAAATAATGTGTTCACTCACGAAATTCGCCAAACTCTAGAAGCTAACCCAAAGTTAGTTGATCCCCGCAAGTACATCGCACCCGGACGAGATTCAGTGGCTGCAGAAGTTGCTCGCCTGCTTACTCTGTTACAAAACTAATTAAATTCTGCAACTTCACCAGCGATAGCTGATTCTTCAAGCGCTTGCATCATCTGAGCAGTATCAAATCCTCTGTAATACGGACCTATCCCTAAGTGCTTGATATTCAATCGTTTTAATGGATCGTTCTCTCGGATCGTCACACCCAGTGCTTCTAACTGTGATCGACGTTCAGCAAAGTAAGTTTCAAAATCTTTGCCGTCACCCCAACAACGATAAGCCAAAGCGGCAGCTCGCGGCCACATCATGTATTCGGCATGCGTTGGGGATTGAATGTATTCGCTCCACAATTGGAACTGCACACCAGTTGCACCAGGCAGCGGGCTAAATGCAAGTACATCATCCAGGGTTACGGGACCGCCAATAGCAAGTGGTTCTTCAGTTGATACTTCTTGTGAATAATCAAAGTAAGTTGGAAACACTGGTGCCTGAATAACTTCGCGACCATGATCCAGTGCAATCTGTGCAATTGCATCGCCCCGCCAAGACATAACAGTTGCCTGGGTAGCCTGTTCTGGATCGAATGCAAAGGCATCATCCCAAGTAACCATCTTCTTACCCAGACCGTTAATGATCTTTTCAACCTCTTGCATAAAGTAGATAAAAACTTCCTTTGTGGTGACAAATTCTTTTGACTTCATCCAGGCCACAACTTCGGGATCCAGCAGCCAATTGTTAATTAAAGATTCGTCACCACCCACATGGATGTAATCGGATGGGAAAAGTTGCGCGACTTCTTGAAAGATTTTTTCGAGAAATTCAAAAGTTTCAGGAAATGGACGAAGTAAATGATCTGAAATACCCCAACGCCCACTAACTTCAACAGGGTTTTGATTTATACCAAATTGCGGATAAGCGGCTAAAAGTGCACCCGTGTGACCAGGAATATTTATCTCAGGTATGACCTGCATTCCAAGAGAACTTGCATGAACAATAATTTCACGCACATCCTCATGAGTGAGAAACCCAGAATGTACTACTCCATCAAAAGTCGGTTCAAGTAACCCGTGATTATTCTGGCTGTGCTTTCGAATTGATCCCACCTGGTGAAGCAATGGGAATACCTTGCTCTCAAGCCGCCAACCTTGGTCATCGGTGAGATGTAGGTGCAAAGTGTTGTAATTAAAAATAGCCAGAGAGCTAATAGTTTTCTTGATGAATTGAGCATCGAAATAATGACGAGAGATATCGAGCATCGCTCCACGCCAACGCATCATGAAAGGATTATGTCGCAGATGGTCAAGCAAAGGGTAAACCTTGGGTTAAGAGTGTTGACCGCGCGGAGTTACCTGAGCAGGCTGGACTTTAACTTTTTACCTTTTAGAAACCATGTCGTAACCATTTAACCATGCGATTGAAATTGGCTGCTGATTAGATTCACCTATGACTAAAACCCTCTCGACTCGCAAAATCTTTAGCTGGGGCTCACTAGCCCTGGCTACATCGCTACTAGTTTCATTACTAGTCCCCACTGCGCAAGCAAACACATTCTCAGCTCCAAACGCTCCAACTAGCGTTACCTCTTACATTGGTGCCAAAGGCATCGTTGTTCGCTGGGTAGCTGGTGCTGAAGTAGCACCAGGAGTTATTGGCCATGTTGTTTCAGCGGGCGCGGGCTCATGCCCAATTTTCGTTCCAATTAAAAATAGTTCTGTTGTAACAATGCCAGTTGTCGTTGGACAACCTGCAGGTACTCCAGTTGTTCAAGCTGTTAATGCTTACGGTTTCTCAAAGCCAACAGCATCTAACAAGAGCTACACAGCTGCACAACTTGCAACAGTTGGAAGTTCATTCAACAAGGCAGTACAAGTTCTACAACTCAGCGACTTCCATGGTGCAATCGATGGCACATCTTTCGGTGCTGCACTACTAACTAGCAACTGGGATGCAGATCGCAAAGCGAATGCAGCAACTGTTGCAATTTCAGCTGGCGATAACATTGGTGCAGCTCCACCGATCTCAACTGAGTTCGAAGAGCTTCCAACTATCGAAGCGCTAAATCTTGCAAAACTTGATGTTTCAATCTTTGGTAACCACGAGCACGATCGCAATATCGATCACGTAAACAAAGTAATTGGAGCATCTGATTTTCAGTGGGTTGTTTCTAACTACAGCGCAGGTGCACTCGATGCGCTTAAGTCAGGCTCAAAGCAAGCTAAGAATTACACAATCATCGAACGTGGCGGAGTAAAGATCGGCATCGTTGGATCAAATACTTCTGAAACAATCGAGCAGGTATTCCCTGGCAACCTTGATTACAAGGATGCATCAGGTGCGAAAAAGACCATCGTTATCGACCCAGGTGTGGCTGGCATAAATGCCGCAATCGTCGAGGCTAAAGCAGCGGGAGCAGAGATCGTAATCGCAGCACTTCACCAGGGATGGTTGGAAAATGCTGATGGAACCGCAAAGGGTCAATTAAACACATTGGCATCACAAATCAAGGGTGCAGCAGCAATCTACGGTGGTCACAGCCACCAGACATACGCTTCTGTAATTCCAGGAACTGTTCGCACAGGACCAACTGTTCTAGGACAGGTTCGTAACGCTGGTGTTGAGTACACACGTACACAGATTTGTATGCGCGGTGGAAAAGTTATTGGTCAATCAATTCAGCATGTATTGAGAACAGCATCTGCTTCAATCAATACAAGTGTTGCTGCTACTTCTTCAACAGCAGATGCAGCAACTGCTGCAATGGTTAAGAAGTACAAGGATCAACTATCAACAAAACTTGATGTAAAGATTGGTCAAGTTTCAGGAACATTCCCACGCGGTGGATCACCAGCTGTAGAGCGTTCAGGTGAGACTCCAATGGGTAACTACATTGCAGATTTGATGCGTGCGAAGTACAAGACTGATTTTGCAATCCAGAATGGTGGCGGTATCCGCGACACATTCCCTGCAAGAACTTATGTACCAGCAGCAACAGGTCTTGTTCGCACAGGAACTGGTCCGCTAGATGTAACACTTGGTGATGCGTTCACTGTTTACCCATTCGGTAACCAGATCGCAACAACAGTTGTTACAGGTGCAAATCTTTGGAAGGCACTTGAAAACGGTGTCGGTGGTAACTATCCAGGAGATGGTCGCTTCCCACAGGTTTCAGGACTTAAGTATTCATTTGATGCATCTAAGCCAATCGGTTCACGTATCGTCGAAGTTACAAAGCTAGACGGAACAGCGATTGCTAAGGATTCAAAGGAGTACACACTTACAACTCTTGACTTCCTAATCTATGGTGGAGATGGATACCTCAACGTATTCTCACCAGCAAGTGCCAAGGTTCAAGGCGCACTACTAGATGTATTTGTAGATGCACTTAAGGCAGACATGGCCGCAGGAAAGGTAACTCAAGTTCCTGCAGCAGATGGCCGCATTAAGAAAGTTGGCTAATACTTAAGTAAGTAAACAAAGGGCGTCCGTTAATTCGGGCGCCCTTTGTTATGCCCGCAAGTTAATTAGCTCCCTAATACGCTTGATTTATAAGGCTTTGAGAGCATTTGGGCGATGAATAAAAAGCGGGTACTATTGCGGTTCACAAATAAATAAGCGTGCGTAGCTCAACGGATAGAGCATCTGACTACGGATCAGAAGGTTAGGGGTTCGAATCCCTTCGCGCGCACAAGTTAAGCTCTCGGTGCCTTTCACACCGGGGGCTTTTCTTCTTTTT
>Ga0209358_10000753_pt1 | contig 27660 bp, 57 predicted proteins | sample LauGreFa1BDMLBSN_2_FD_187574 | JGI IMG/M metagenome (GOLD analysis project Ga0209358, IMG submission 187574) | Freshwater lake microbial communities from Lake Michigan, USA - Fa13.BD.MLB.SN (SPAdes) (version 2) | ecosystem: Environmental > Aquatic > Freshwater > Lake | place: Lake Michigan, USA...
GCTGACCTCTCCAATTGAAGTTGATTCTGGAAGAGTTACTGTACCAGTAAGTGTTGGTGAGGCTAGTGGTGCATAAGTGCTAGCAGCAGTTGCTGAAGCTAGCTTAGTATCGATCTGTCCTTGAATACCAGATGTTACTCCGTTGAGGTATCCTATTTCAAGGTTGCTGACCTCTCCAATTGAAGTTGATTCTGGAAGAGTTACTGTACCAGTAAGTGTTGGTGAGGCTAGTGGTGCATAAGTGCTAGCAGCAGTTGCTGAAGCTAGCTTAGTATCGATCTGTCCTTGAATATCAGATGTTACGCTAGTCAAGTACCCTATTTCTACGTTGCTTACGTTTCCAATTGAAGTTGTTGCTGGAAGAACAACTGAACCAGTGAATGTTGGTGAAGCTAGTGGTGCCTTAAGTGCGAGTGAGTTTGTTATTGTAGTTGAAAAATTGGCATCTGAGCCAAGTGCTGTTGCAAGCTCTGCTAGTGAATTAAGAGCTCCTGGAGCTGCTCCTACAAAAGCATCTGTGTAAGTTTCTGCTGCAACAATTGCTTCTGACTTAGCAAGTGCAATTGCTGTAGCCTGTGCTGTAGATACTGGCTTTGCTGAGTCTGCTGTGTTATCAACATTTGAAAGTCCTACATCTGACTTAGTAATTCCAGTTGGGGTATTTATTACTGGAGATGTAAGAGTCTTGTTTGTAAGAGTTTGTGCGCCTGTTGTAGTTGCAAGAATACTTGTGTCAGCAATACCGTGTACGTTTGTTGTATCTGCTTCATGTGTTGCAATTGCGGCTGAGATGGCTTCTGTTGCTGAAATTACTTTCCAGTTACCATCAGTGCTTGCAGGTGATGCAGACAAAACATATGTTGTTCCAGTATCTGACTGAATTGCAATGTCTCCAGATTCTGCTGTTAATGCTAATCTTGCTGCCTGGTTTGCAACAGCGCTAACTGTTACTTTGGCAAGTGGAGGTAGCTGTGCTGAAGGAATAAATCCTGATGAGTCTAGTGAAGCGACTCCGTTTGCAACACCTTTTGTACTTAAAAGAATATAATCGTCTACTGTTTGTGAGAGAGCATAACTTAGTGAATTCCAAGCGGTGCTTCCATCTCCAAATTTAAATGTATTAGTATCTGTTTCAATACCAATTTCTCCAGCTGCTAGGGTTGGATTTGCTGCATCCCATTGAGCTTCTGTGCCTCTTCTTAACTGCAATCTTACTGTTGCCATTTTATTACCCCTTATATATTTTATTTATACTGCTTATTGTATCATTTATTGCTTTAAGCTATAGATCCAGAGTCAAAAACCATTGAAACATCGGCATCTGTAGAGGATGGTGATCCACCGTCCACAAACTTGCTTGTTGCTTCAGGAGTAACCCCATTTGCCTGTACTGTATATATTGGCTGGCCATTATAATCAATGGCTAGTCCAATATCCATAAAACTAACCTGTGTACTTGTATCTGGAATATCTGAATTAAAAGCTATTGGAACCCATGTTCCATTTAGCTGTATTTGTAGCTTGTTTGTTGCTGTATCAAATCTAAGGGGTGTTGTTCCTAAAACGACATTAGACCCAAATGTGGCAGTTCCTGCGACATTGAGCCCATTCTTTACTTTAAAATTCTTATCTACTGTTGCCATTTAAGTTCACATATCCCCTAAGTTTTTGGTGGGGGATTTTTTAGGAACCCCCCCGAAACCTTTATTTAATTATTTAATCAGTGTTCCAACAACGACAACTTCAGTGTTAGCGTTTGCTGGGGTTACTCTAATTCTTACATCTGATCCAGAGTAATCTGCTGTTACTGCAGCTAATTCTGTTCCGTTTGAATATGTAATTCCATATTCAGAAACTGCTACATTGTTTGCAGTATCAAGTGTTACTACTAAGTCTGAGACCTGAGTATGCACACCATTCTTTACTTTAACTACAAACTTAGCGCTTCTGTAGTCTGCTGCTACCCATGAGATAGCTGTTGTTTCTGCTGCCACTGCAATGTTTCCAGTTGTTGCTGCAACCTGCTTAGCAACAGAGTTGTAATTAATTGCTGTAAATGATGTAGTTCCATTTTGCTGAGCAGTATTAGCTGCTGCTGCAGTTGCTTCTGCTGCTGCTTGAGCTGCGTTAGCCTTAGTTGTAGCATCTGTTGCTGCTGCTGTAGTTGCTGCTGACTGTGCTGCGTTAGCCTTAGTTGTAGCATCTGTTGCTGCTGCTGAGATAGCGGCTGCTTGTGCTGCGTTAGCCTTAGTTGTGGCATCTGATGCTGCAGTTGATACTGAAGCTGCGTCGCCTGATACTCTAAGTGCTGCTTCTGCTGCTACCTTAGTTGTTGCGTCTGATGCTGCTGTTGCTTCTGCTGCTGCTTGAGCTGCGTCTGCTTCAGCCTTAGCAAATGCTGTAGTTGCAATCTGAGTTGTATCAGTATTTGCTGCTGCAGTAGGTGCTGTTGGTACACCAGTTAGTGCTGGTGAAGCAAGTGGGGCTTTTGTTCCCAAAGCTGTTGTAATAGTTGTTGTGTAATTAGCATCATCATTTATTGCTGCTGCTAATTCATTTAATGTATTAAGAAGTGCTGGTGCTCCATCAACAAGACCGTCTACTGCTGTTGCAATTGCTGTGCCAGCCGCTGTTGCTGCTGCTGAGATAGCTGCTGCCTGAGCTGCGTTAGCCTTAGTTGTTGCGTCTGCTGCTGCTGCTGAGATAGCGGCTGCTTGTGCTGCGTTAGCCTTAGTTGTGGCATCTGATGCTGCAGTTGCTTCTGCTGCTGCTTGAGCTGCGTTAGCCTTAGTTGTAGCATCTGTTGCTGCTGCTGTAGTTGCTGCTGACTGTGCTGCGTTAGCCTTAGTTGTAGCATCTGTTGCTGCTGCTGAGATAGCGGCTGCTTGTGCTGCGTTAGCCTTAGTTGTGGCATCTGATGCTGCAGTTGATACTGAAGCTGCGTCGCCTGATACTCTAAGTGCTGCTTCTGCTGCTACCTTAGTTGTAGCATCTGTTGCTGCTGCTGTAGTTGCTGCTGACTGTGCTGCTGCTGCTGAGCCTGCTGCATCATATGCTGCGGCTGTTGCATCAAGTGCTCTTTGATTTGTAAAATATTTGTTTGCTGCATTTTCTGCAAGATCTGCTGTGTCATGATTTGAAAGACTTGAAACTGTACCTGTTACATCACCAGTAAGGTTACCAACAAATGTAGCAGTAATTGTTCCTGCAGCAAAGTTGCCAGAGGCATCGCGTTTTACTACGGTATTTACTGTATTGGCTGAAGTTGCTGTACCACCAATAAGACCAACAATATAGTCTTGATCTGCCTGTGCCTTGGTTAATACACCAAAACCGTTAACGGTAGCTGTAGCACCCTCAACGATCAGACCATTTTTAATTCTAAAATTTTTGTTTACTGTTGCCATTTATATGACTCCCTTTTACTGCTTTTTTATGCTTTTAATGCTGTTCTAAAATATCTTACTTTTATTGATCCTGAAACAGGTGTTACGCATAGACTTATTATACCGCTATTTTCTTCAAAAGTAACTGTAGCTAAAGATAAATCTGTGTTTGATACTATGTCTGACTCTGAGATGTAAACATTAGTTCCATCGTTAAGCAAGACAATTGTTGAGGTGTGAGTTAAGTTTCCAACAGATTTATCAATCTGTAGTGTATACCGAACTGTCTTGTATACTGCCTTTGAGAATGAATCTATAGTTGTTTTATTTTCTATACCATCTATAGTAAGATCATTGTTCCCGTCCAAACCAAGAATCTCTGAAGCATTTTCTGCATCAAGGGTCGATAGGTTTGCCTGTAGTTGACTTACCTTGTAATCTATCGAGTTTACATCTGTTGATCCATTTACACCAAGTTTGTTTTCAATTGCCTCAATTGCATCATTGACGTTACCATGCAGCGTTGCGTGGCCTTCCATTGATTCAGTTGCGGCAGGATTTGTAAAATTATCTTTTGATGTTGGGTAGCTAGTTGCCAATTTGTCCTCCGTCCAACAGTGTTAATTCTGTGTAACTTGCGTTTGCATACGATGATGTTGGAGTACCACCGTCTAGACCAATTATAGCAGGATTAGTTTCTAATACGCCAGAATTATTGTTAATGTCTTCAGAAAAGTTTATTGTTTCTTGAAGGTTAACTGTATGTACATTTCCATCATAAGAGTGAGTGTGCATATAGAATGGAGCGGGATCAGTAGAGCCAGGAGTTAAGTCAACCCACACTGCACCGTTGTAAATTTTAATGTTCTTGCTTGTTACATTAAAATAAACATCTCCTGTAGATCCGCTCAACGGATCTTCTGCAAGTGTGAGTAGATTTAGTAATGACTTAAACTTTTTGGCCATTTGAAATCCTTATCCTATTACAACTACTCTATATTCTCCAGATGCTGGTGCAACTGCAAACTTAATAGTTATATCTGAATCTGATGTATGCTCAACATCTGCAAGTATCTCTGCATATGGTGCTGCAACTTCGTATATAGAAGCAACTATGTCTTTTGTTCCTAAATTGTGGGTTACTGTATAAGATGTTGCTGAAGTGTTTAGCGTAGTCTTATATTTTCTTGTTATCTCATGATAATTTGTGCCATCATTTGTTAATGTCCATTGATCTGCCGTTTCGTTCCATAGAAGTTCTACGTCTGTCGATGTTCCACGGTTTACCTTAAGGCCAGCATCTGCTGATGGGGCTCCTGTTACGTTTGTGTTAAGAACTACTTTATTATCAACAATATTAACTTCTGTTGTACTTATTGAGTTAATAGATCCTTGAACATCAAGGTTTCCACCAATGCTTAAGTTACCAGTAATTGATACATCATCTGGCAATCCAATAGTTACTGCTGCGGATTCTGATCCAGAGCCTGATACTGTAATTTCTCCAGATGTTCCTGCAATTGTTGAAACATAGCTTCCAGTTGTATCAGTTCCGAGGGCAACTGAGTTTGGCTCAATTGTAGTTGATATTGTAACATCACCCAAATTGGTCATTGTTGCAGAACCAGTTACATCTCCTGAAAGTGTAATTACTGGATCTGGAATACTTGTTTCGGCTGCAGATGTTAGTCTACCTTGTGCGTCAACTGTAAATGAAGGTATAGATGAAGATGAACCGTAAGATCCAGCGGTTACTGATGTATCGTTTAACTTTAATGTTGTTGTTCCTGCTGCATCGTTATAGGTAGCTGTAAGAGCGGTACCGCCTAATACGGATGAGCCAATAATGTCTTGAATTACTTCTGTAGAACCAGATGCGGGTGTCCACTCTGTTCCATTATAGAAGTAAAGAATATTTGTGCCAGTATTGTAGTATATTTGACCAGATACTGGATTTGAAGGCGCTGCGCCTAAGTTTTGAATTCTAGCATTGAGCAACTCATTCTTGTTGAGATCAACGCTAACTAAAAATTTTCTTGCCATTTGCTATCTCCTTATGACAGGTATGCTGTCCCTGAAAATGGTTGAGCCATAGTCAGTGTTATTTGGTTAGTGCTATTGTAATCTATTCCAGTTTCCAAAATATCTCCTGCGCTTGATTTAACAGTTACATTTGGTTGGTAGCCAAGACCGTGGCTTATAACAACAGAATATACACCAAGCAGTGGGCCAGTAACTTGAGCAAGTTCCCAGGCATATGCTAGTGTATTATTTGTTAGAAATATTTTATTTGATCCTGACCATGTTGAGTCAGAAATTTTTGGACCGTGAAAAGCTGCAGATGTTGTATCAAAATAAAAATCTCCAGTAAGGCCTAAATTTGCTGCTGGGTCTCCAGAACCATTTAGGATTGTTCTTCCTCTTACTCCTTGCGGGCCTGGGGAAGATACTATAACTTTATTTATTTGCTCTTTAACAACTACGGACTCAACCATTATATAGTTACCGATCTATTTAGGGTAATAAACCCTTCAAGGAGCTTTATTTTATTCGCATTAGAATCTACGACCATAATGTCATATACTGACTTTGGATAAAAGAGTTTATTTGTTTGTGTTGGTGTAAGGGTTACAGTTAATTTACCAAGGGGGCCATTTATTACAATGCCGCCACTTGGAGATGTTAAAGTTACTGCTAACTTAGTTCCACCTTTTACGTCACGTACCTGCATTTTTGCAGATGCGCCAGTTAAATCAATCGCATTATCATTTTCGTCTTTATATTCTACTACAAAGCTAAATGTTGCATTTTGATCTACTTCGAAATTCTTTTGTCCTGCCATTTGCCATAGTCTCCTAAATAGGAATACTCCTGTACTAATTTTAGCACAGGAGTATTTCTAATTGACTGTTTTTTACTTTTTGGTAAACCCGAACGATGGTTCGTTTGGATTAAGTGCTTTCAAAATTACGGGTGCTGTGGCAGCAAATCCGCCAAGTAGTAGGTCTCTTGGACTAGTGTTGCCAGTCATATATAGAGTAATTGCTGCTCCTAAAAAATGACGTCCATAACTTGCTAGTGCTGCTAGAATCTTCTCTTGCATTGTAACCTTTCCATCTCCATTAAGATCTTCTTTAGCTTTTGCCATTTTTGATCCTCCTTATTTCTAGGCGGGGAGCCTAGGAATTTTGAGCTTTAGCCCAATTCTATAATTGTACCACTATGCGCTAATATCTACCAATTCACAATTGCCATCAGAACTACAGGCAAGTGTTGCATTTGTAGAGGTTCCATCTTCTGTCTCGTAGAATGACAGATCTTCCCAACGAATAGACTTAGGCATTTTTGCAACTAGATCATCGTATTCTGCTTTTGAAACTTCTTGGTATGGAGCTTGCTTATAAGAGTGATCTGAATATGGCAAGAAAGATATACCTGAAAGCTCGTCAAAATGCTTATAGACCCAGGCTCCAACTTCCATCCACTCGCTATCATTCACAGAAACTGTAATTGAAGGCTTATGTTCACACCAAGCTCTCTGATAAATTAGCCATAGCTCTAGGTGTTCAATCGCAGTAAGGTCTTTTCTAAATGTTGCATTAGTTGGTGCTTTTACTGGAAAAGAAAAAACATCTGTCTCTGTTGGCTTCATGACATCATCTTCAACTGGTATTCCAACTTCTTTAAGAAATATTGAAATTGGATCATTTTTAGATCCACGCACAGTTCTTATATAATACTCAGAATGCCATGGATGCATTCCAGATGAAACTCCAGTTAGCTGAGAAACTGTTCCAGAGGGCTTAACGCATGTTACTGAAGCAGATGGATTGATTCCAATTGCTCCCGCTTCTTGAATGTTTGCCTCTCTTGCACGAGTTCTTAATCTTTGAAGCATATGCTCAAGCCTTGTATAGTTATCTTCTTTTATATGATCCTGATTGCTACAGAGATCAACACAACCTTTGCCGCAAACAAATTCATTTGCAGATCTAGATTTTCCTGAAAAAATTGCATTTCCAAATTGTCCAGTTAAAGAAACACCTAAAAGTCTTTCTTCTTCTGTATTTTTTTTCCAAACGTCTCTAATGTACTTAAAGTTAGTAAGGGTTGATTGCCATGTGCCAAGGATTGAGGCTAACTCTACTTTTCTTGATACAGACTCTTCATTATCATCTTCTCTTAATACAACTTCAGATAAATTGCAAAACTGATTTGGTCTAAGAATAATTTCAGAGCATGGGTTTGTTCCATAATGAATATCTGGGTCTCTTCCGTATAGTGCCGCTTGCTTTTGCGCTGCTGCAACATTGTATATACCACGCTCTCCTGACTTTGAATCATAAAGAGATTTCCACTCTGCAATAAACTGTTCCATATCTGGCTTTCTAGAATAAGCTACAGAGTTATTTGAAAGAGCACGTTGAGGATTCGTTTCCCACCAGTTACCAGATTTTGCAGAAGCCATTTCTATATCATTAATATTTGAAAGAGAAATCATTGCTGATCTTCTAACTCCTCCAACCACAACAACTTCACCAATCTTGCACATAATGTCGTGGCATTCAATTGGCTTTAACTGTCTTCCTGCTGCTGCTTTAAATTTTGAAATTGTAAAATCAAAAAGGTTTACTAGTGGCTGTGGTCCAGAAGATCTTCCTCCCATAGTTTTAAGTCTTGCTCCTGCTGGTCTAACTTTAGTTACATCAAAAGATGGGATTTTCCCGTCCCAAAGATTTTTTAGCAACAGCCTGTATGCTGTTGCCCAACCAGACTTAGAGTCTTCTACAACTATTACATCTGATACTTTTTCTAGAGTGTTTGGAATAGAAGGAAGTTTGTTTATGTATTTATATTCAACAGAAAATCCTACCCCAGACCCACACATTAAGATATACATGGTTTCATCAAATGCTCTAGGGTGATCTACTGGCAAATATGAGCAGTTGTATCCAGCAACGTTATCTCTTTGAAGGGCGGGGCCAGAAGTCATAACAGCTCTCATTGATGGCATTACATTTCTTTTGTATACAGCATCTTTAAGATTTGATAAAAGGATTTCGTCTGGAGTGTAGTTAAAATTTTCTTCTAAGTGCCCAAGCATAAAAGAGAAATACCTATCTACAGTTTCTTTCCATGTTTCTCTTCTATTTTCATCTGGCACCCATTTTGCATATCTAGACATAGCTATAAAATTTTCATAGGGGTTATCTATTAAAGCGCTATTTTCATTAAGTTCAATTAGTGACATTGGCTTCTCCTCAAAATAGTCCGAGGATTGATTAAAGTTTTTTATTTTTGTCATTTTGTCTCTTTTCCGCCCAGATGGCACATAAAATTTAGTAAGAGTCTTATTCTACCAAACTTCTTTATAGAAGGGAAGGCCGAAAAATATTTTTTAAAAAAGCACTATTATTGGTTAACTAGAATAAATATAAGTATATTTTTAGGTTGACATATTGTAAAGTTTAATGGTATTCTTATAGTTCGTTATCTCTATTGGAGGAAATGCCTATGGAGAATATAAAAGAAAAACTTAGCGATGTTTTACATCACTATGTTGCAATATCAGTAGCTGTACTGTTTTTATTTACTGGTCAACCAGAAGTAATACAAACAGCATCTGCTCTGGTTGTAAAACCAGATGTAAAAACCGAAGCACAACTTAACAAGGAAAAGCTGGAGCAATTCAGCAATACTGTGTGGAAACCATCTGAGTCTTTAACAGATAAAGAATTGGTTGAACTCCTCAAGGCTGTAGGCTTTGAGGGTAGCGCCCTTAAAATGGCGTGGGCTGTGGCTAAAAAGGAGTCTAATGGACGCCCAATGGCTTATAACGGCAACAGGAAAACTGGAGACAGTTCCTACGGAATTTTTCAGATTAACATGTTGGGAAACCTAGGTGATGATCGTAAAGAAAAATTCAAACTGGACAGTAACTACTCGTTATTTGATCCAGCAATCAACGCAGAGATAACGTATTATATGACCAATGGCGGTCAAGATTGGTCGTCATGGAAAGGTTTAACCGCCAAGACAAAAGAGTGGTTAGATAAGTTTCCATCTAAAAGTTAGAAAGGAGTTAATATTAAGATACAAGTAGTATCTCAATATCTAGCTCTCTCAAGAGAAGGCCTTGTGTCAGAGATGGTTTGTCCATTAGACCAAGGCTTTCTCTTTTCAAACCAAGACGAAGAGGAAAAAATATTTGTATATTGTATTTCCTGCCAGTATAAAAACTATATTGGTAGTGCTATTTATTCAAAAATGAAGGCGGGTATAGAAAATGCCACTAAACAATGAATTTGATCAAGATCTAAGAGCCAAGGTTGCAAGAAATATACCTTGCATGCATATGCCTGGCTTGCTTCTTGCAGAAAGAGCCCTTATTGTAGTAAAAGAATATGTTGAAGAAGCTAAATCTAGAGGACTAACCACTATCGATGAATTACTTGAAGACATGAAAATAAAAGATGGACAAGCCGAGTAATAACTTAGAAGACAACCTGCCAATGGTTAATTATATAATGCTGCATAGAATATATGACGTATTATGTTTAATTGCTAAAAATACAGGGGCTAGCAATGAGATTGAAAAAATGGTAAAATATCATGAAGACGGATTTTTGCTGGGACCCTCCCCAGCATTTAGAGCGGAAGATGAAAAGAATGAATAAAGATAAAGAATCTGTAGTAGAGCTAATGATGTCTGTTTATGAAGCAGTAAATACAAGAATGGCACTTATGAGCGGAATGAGCGAAGAAGAAGTTGAAGAAAAAACAACTCAAGCAAGACCATCTATGACTTACTACATGTCAGAAATTTATGACAAGCTTGAACAGAACGATATATTAATAACTGAATAGTAGTATAATAGGTACATGCCTAGATATCACACAAAAAGAATGTACGGACCATACTTTCCATGGGACCACGGAAGAAAACATCCGATTGAAGAAGTAATAAAATGGGAAAAAGAACATCATGTAAGTATCTGGCAAAAAATTAAAAATATAATAAAAAGAATTAATACTAAGTAGAGCTTAGGCTCCTTGTATTAATAGCACGTAAGTGCAACAAGAACCCAATTGGATCCGCCTCTAATTGGGTTTTTGTATTTCATGGACAGTGGCAACTAAGATTACCTTTAACAAAGGCGGACACAATTATTCTTGGCCCACCAGAAAAACTTTTTACTCCATGGGTATAGTCTTCTGATGCTGGATGGCAAACTAAATAACCAGATTTTGGTTTAATTTTAATATCTTTATTAATATAAACAATTTCTCCACCTTCATAATCATCGGTAATGTATATCACAATTCCTTTAAGAACAGGTGAATAAAAAGTTTTGGGGTCGTCTTGAGATTCATATTCGTTGTCATCTGCATGTGGATACATTGCCCAGCCAGTTGATTTAGCTTCCCTATTTACATATTTTATAAAAATTGGTGATTTGTGAAAATTGTGCAGGTGTTCTTCATTGTTGGTAAAAAGATCATTAAGGTTAATGGTAATTTTATCCCAAACTAGTCTAGCTTGATCTGTATTTAAAGACAATACGTCGTGGTATAAACCTTTATTCTCTTCAACTTTTAATGATTGTTTCTTTATCTCATCTTGTAGTATAAGAATAGATTCTTTATCAATAAAATCTTCTATGTAAAAGATATTTTCGTCTACATAAATCTTATTCATGGAAAACCCCTTTTTTAAAATAATTATTTTCAGTGTAGTTTAAGTTTAGCACAACACGTATATTAGTGTCTGTTTGAGAGAACCCAGAATGCAAAAATCTAGAATCAAACACAACAAGTCTATTGGCAATGCTATCTACAATTGTTCCATCTTCAAACTTTGTATAACCATTATTGGTATTTAAATAAAATATTGCCGTAGTGTGTTTCATTTTGCTGTCAGTGTGCATTCCACCCTCAATGTGAGTAGAAGTCCTGGTTCCAAGATTTGCTTTTACTCTTAGTATCTCTTTGGGATTAATTTTATTTAACAATGGCATTAGGTCAGCATACCAATCTGATTTTACCCCAATATCATTCCTATACATTAAGTTGAAGAACTGAAACCTATCTGTTTTTTTGACTTCATTAGGATAGGCAATTCCAGGGGTGTAGTGCCAAGGAAACTTTTCGTTATCTATAAAAATATTTTTTATTTTATTAAACTCGTCTTGGTTTAAATAATTATCGAATATATTTATGCTCATAGTCTCACACTTTTCTCTAAAGCCTGAGCATATAGATTGTAGTGGTTTTCCAAAGGAAGGCTCTTAATGTAATCTAGGTGGTCTTGATATCTAGAATCTTTTTTTGATGTGACAGTCTTTCTTTTGTCTTGAGTTTCAACATGCCAAGTAGAATAGCTCTCAAAATCATCATTAGCAAGTAAAAACGATCCACCTAATTTATTACATAAGAATGTAGCAACCTTTTCTGTACTACCAATAACATCCTTAAAGTCAAAAAAGGTAACATTGTTTTTTAGCATTTCAGAATAATGATCTAAAAATTGATTGCTTCTAAACTCTATCTGAGAAAAGTCTTCCATCACATTCATTGACGCTAAACACTCTACTGGGTCTCTGGCTATAGAAAAAACTTTAGAGTAGTCTTTTTCGGCGGCAACCTGAATTTCATACATCCTAGACTTAAAGAATTCCTCTGGGGTATTTTTATCTACTTTTACATAGTGTCCAAAATCTATATCTAAATCAGTATTTAAATCTAAATACCATGATAGCCAATTTTTACCAGACCTAGGATATGTTAAAAAATAAGCATTAGGTAACATATTAAACTCCATTGTTAGTGAAAAAAAGTGCGGCGAAAAGTGAGCCGAAAATTAGAGACCATCATTTTCATCTTCGTATAAACTTCTCAAATACTCCATATGAGCTATACGTTGTTCCTCAGAGCCAATTTTATGCTCTACTGGTACACCAGCCCATATAACATAAAAGAGGGCGGAATAGGGAACATCATAAGCTATCATATTAGTATTATACTCCATGTTTGTTAACTATGTTTCACGTGAAACCAAGTTGGCCTATATATTAAAAAATAGGAAGATAGCTAGAACAAAGAAACACAAACCAATAAATCTGATCTTCTTTTTTCTTGGCCATTCAGCTGGCACTTTTACTTGATCCATATTTTCCTCCTTGTAGGCCTATTGGGATTTGAACCCAAAGTCGTTTGTATATAAGACAAGTGCTTTAACCAGATTAAGCTATAGGCCCTTATATTAGCCTATTATCTGGTATATGATACCAAGGATGAAAGTCATTACAGTTATTATGGCTACTGCAATAAGAGTCTTCATCTTTCTATCCCGCCTTTTCTTATGTATTTTCTTTATGTTTTTTAATTTTTTATCTGGGGATATTAGATTTTAGGAAAGCCCCCCTACCCCCCAAATTTTTTCTTTTTGGAAAGATAGAGAAAGCAGTTCCTGAACATATATCCACAGATGTTATCTGGTACATATTGAGTTTCAGGGTAAGCCCCCCACAAAGCAAACCAAGTGTAGCATTTGTTATTTTACAAAGTCAATGACTTTGCTATAATTAAATTTAAAACTTTTTCAAAATATTCGTCTGGCCAAGTTAGTCCTTCACCATGTTTTTCTTTAACATTTTCTTCAGAGGTAACAGCGTATTTACCAATAGCTTCATAAATTTCTTTTTGAGTTATAACTATCCTAGTATTATATTTTTGTACAGCTACTGCTAATGCTTTTTTAAAATGATCTTCTGCATTTAGTTTATCTGGATGAGAATCAGACCATATCGGCCACGGTTCTGCAAAATAAACATTTTGAAAATAAGGATTTAGGTATTTTGTGGCCAACTCTACATATCTGTCAACTCTTACCTCTATATCTTTATATATTGGTCTTGTGTTTCTAATATCTGCATGTCCAAGAAATAATACTATATTCTGGTCAACTGGAATTATATATTCCTTAATGCCAACAAATGAAATTTTTTCTAATTCTTTTAAATTTAAAGAGCTAGACCAAAGTCCTTCACAACCTATTAATTTAACATTGTCGATATTTTTTTTTAGATCATCCATGCTTCTAACATGACAATCTCCGAATACATATAGCATTCTTTTATTATATCAAACTTTTTTCTCTACGAATTCATGTGGAGTTGTGTAAAATCCTTCAGGCAAATTATCTTCTCCAAATATTCCAGTTACTGCACTAGACATTTTGATTGAATCTAAGCCTTCATACAGCTGATCATTTTTTCTTAATTCTTCCGCTTCAGGAAGTGATGCAAATCCTGCTACTATGTATCTTGTAGTATTCCCAGTAACTGGTCTAGTTCCATGAAGATAATCTTCCCAGCCTGGATGTAAAAGTAGATCTCCTTTTTCTGGTTTATACTCAAAAGGCAAGTAAGGATAATATATCTCGCCACCCTCAAAATTGTTTATATAGTGAGTTACTCCAAATACGCATTTGTTATCTAACCCAAGGGATTCCGCCAAATTGTCAGCATGTTCAAACATAGACTGGCCTTCTGTCATTCTGTGGACAGAGTTCATGCTTTCTACCCATAACTCCTGTCTAAAGAGCTCCTGTAGCCTTATACGCATATGTTTTAGCTCTGCGTCCAACTCTGGATCTTCTACAAAGAAGAACTTTCCATGCCACCACTCTCGCTTGTTTTTTTCCCACCAAATATCTTCTCCAAAAGATTCTACATGGTTTACAAGCCTATCGCATAGATCATCTGATAGCCAGTTTTTTAACACAACAATGTTCTTCTCAATTAGTACCGCATTGGGTTCTTTTTCTAATATTTGAGCAAGCTGTTTTTTAACTATAGATGCATATGGCTCCATATTCTTATTATACACCGCCCTATATTCTAGTCAACTGTTTTTTAGGATTTAAGAAAATGTTAATATATTTTTTACATGTATGATACACAATTTAGGCAAAACGGACATTTGGGATAGTGCGCCCATGTTTTAGGGTGTTTTGTGATGTATCTCACACGATTTTTTTGTGACTTACACCACAATGTCCGAATTATACGCATTTATAAGTTGCTATTTGTCAGTCCCCCCTGATAGACTAAAGATATAAAGAAAGTAAGAAACACTTACTAAGAAAGGTGGTCTAAAATGACTACACTAACAATAACAAAATGCTCACCATTCTCAGAGCATAACCCTATGAAGTCTGCTATCTCTAATGTAGGAGATGAGCAATTCACATTCTGCCAAGACTGCGAGCAGAATATAGAGCGTTGGTATGATGATACCGACCCTGAGCAACTGCCTATGTGGACACGCTGGCGTGTGAGTTAAATCACACCCCACAAGGTGCGTGTCGGCTTGATAATGTCAGCCCAATAGGCTACAATTCCATTATAACCAACTAACGAAAGAAGAACAGACAATGACAATCACATACACAATCTGGGACGGCTCACAATTCCTCGGATTTCAAACCGCTAATAGCGTAGATGAGATGACTAAGACAGTTAAAGATTTACAAAAGATTTCTAAAAATGTAGTAGCACACTTGCGAAAGGTAGAAACTAACTAATGACACTAGATGAATATAAGCAAATGGTAGAGGCTCAACGCCTTGCCTCCCTATCAGTAGCCCTAGAGGCACTTACTAAATCAGAGGCTATCGCTAAGGAGATGAATAAATAATGTCATACGCATACTCATACGAAAATAATAGCGTATCTAAATGGGATACCATACAGAGCGATATAGCAGACGCATATCGCCACCTTGACGATGTAGATGAGGAACAACCTCCACTAGATGACTTCAATGATGAAGATACAGATGAACTAGCAAAACTATATGCACTAACTTGGGATAACTAATAATGGAATACTTAGAGATAGAATTAGACACCTATGGTTTTATGTTTTCTACCGCCCCGCTTTACTTTAGCGTATCTTGGCTAGGTATCGGTATTGGTATCGTTTCAATAATTGCTTATAAGATTTATAAGAGAAAGAAAAATAAATAATGAACAGATTACTAACTACGCTAGTCCAATTAGGTATCGGTATCCCCGCCCTAATTATGGGGCGCATGCTAGTGCGTGAATGGATAGACGAATGGCAACACATAAAGTCAGAAAGATCACAATAGCCTAACGGCGTGTCGGCTTGACAAGATCAAGCTGGCCCGCAAGTACTTGCGGGAGTTATCCACAGGGTTACGGGCATCTGTGGAAAACCCCTGGATTTTTGTGAGATTTATCACATTGGCTGAGCGTCTCACATCTTGGAATTACTGGCTAGTAAGTAGAGAAATGTCAGACCCCCATGCTACAATTCCACTATAACGAAAAAGAAAGGTGGTCTCAAATGACTACACTAACAAATACACATACACATACTCCACACATGGAGAGCGTATCTACTACCTATGGCATGGGCGTAGATGTCGAATACACTTTCTGCGAAACATGCGAGCAGAACATAGATAGAGTTTATTTCTATGATGACTATGACCGCTTACCATTTTACTCAGATTGGAGTTTAACTAAATGAGTATTTTAATTTCATCAGAGGTTTTAGAGAATAGAGAATTATCTAACTCTAATCCTTACATGTATCAAAAGGCAAAAACTTATTTGCTATCATGCACAATTTGTTCGAATAACTATTTAGAGATTTTTGCAAAAGATGCAGACTTTACTAAATTCACATGTGAGGAGTGTTGGTAATCATGCCAGTTTATGAGTTTAATGCTTTTATAAATGTCGAGGCTGAATCCTATGATGAGGCTATTGATACATTTCAATTTCAATTAAAATACGGAATAAATAAAAATAATGTTTATGTTGCCGACATAAGAGATTTGGAGTTAAGCGAATGAAATCACAATTCGAAAAAGATTTAGAAATTAAAGAAAGTTTTATTGATTTACTAAATGATGTTTATCCTACTGTAAAAATTGGTTATTCAACTTTTACACCCGCCGAAATTCTAGAATGTTGCGACCCAGTAGCATTTGCTATTGGCTTAGTAGAACACGAAGATTATTTAGCAGAAATGGAAAACGAATGAGCGACATTTTTGGATTTGAAAAAGCAATTCAATTAGATCATCTTAGCGATGAGCAGATTTTAAAGCTTGAAGAAATTTTTAAAGATTTCGAATAAGTAACGGCGTGTCGGCTTGACAAAAGCTGATGCGCCCGCAAAAGAGCGGGGTTATCCACAGGTTTACGGGACTTATCCACAACCCCTGGAATTTTCCGACACGCCCGAGATTTTGTGATTTTTATCACACGGCTTGAGCGTCTCAAAATGTGGAATTACTCGCTAGTAATTAGATTATGTCAGTGGGTTCGTGTATAATTCCATACATAACAACAAACGAAAGGTGACAACTAATGTCAGCAAAAACTATCTCAATTCCCGCCCTACTAGTAGGCACAAACTACCGCTCAATTTCTCGCCCAAACGAGGGCACTATCGTCTATGCCTCAAAGCGTGAGGGTCTATGGTACGGAGAAAATCTTGAGGCTTACGCTATCGAGGTTCGCCCTACTTATGGATTAAATAACTTTTGGGCAACCATTGCGGTCAAGGTATCTGACTAATTTGTCAGTGCTATCCGCTATAATTACAAGATAAACAAACGAAAGGAAAACTATGTTAAACATAATCGACAAAACCGATTTCTATGAAATCGCAGACGAGCAACATTTTTGTTGTGATGAAAGTCAATTTAAGTATTACTGTATCGAACACCTAGAATTTATGGGTTGCTACTTTTGCGGATTTGACTATGACAAAGATTGCGAGGAACAACACTAATGATTAACTCAGCATTAACAATAAAGTGCCAAGATTGCTTTGGTCACGGAGTAATCTTTTTTGGTAATGATAATGATTTCGATTGCGAACCTTGCGATTGCGTAGATGACGGCTCACTATTTTGGAACGGAGAAAATGACTAATGTATAAACTAACTTGTGCTTATGACGGACACGCTCCTCATTGGTCAGCAGAATACGAAAGCGAATTGGGTGCTTGGGAAAACTTTTTCTTATTCACCGATTGGGGATTTGCTAACGAATACTCAACTGTAAATATTTACACGCCAACAGGCAAATGCTATACAAAAGTTTTCTACAGAACAGGAATGGTATCAGTTAAATGATGACACGAAAAGATTATGTCGCTACCGCAGAAATTCTAAAGTATGCTAGCGATAAAACTCACCCCGCTTTATTTTCTAAAATGGTAAATGATTTCGCTGAAATGTTTGCTAAAGATAATGAGCGATTTGATGTAAAACGATTTCACGAAGCGAGTGGATACAATGTTCCAAAATTCACTTCGAGATAAAGTAAAACGAATTCAGGAATTGCGCCGCAGTAATGCGGCGCAACCTGTTCGTAATAAAAAAAAATACACACGCAAAACAAAACATAAAAATAAATTTGATCAATGACGCTGCCCGCCCGTAAAGCTGCGGGGTTATCCACAGGGTTACGGGACTTATCCACAACCCCCTGGATTTTGTGATTAATCTCACAAAAGCTGCGACACGCCGTAAATGGATTAGGAAATGTCAGTGTCATAGGCTATAATACTCTTATACCAACAACGAAAGGCAATAAATGACTAAAGTAGAACACTCTCTCCGATTTGTAACTGAGTTTGATGAAACTCATCCAATAGCACAACAATTTTTACAATTAGATAAAGGCTCACAGATTTTAATTCTTGAGTCTATGCTAAAGGATTTAATTGCGCCTGCTATTAAGCCTGCTCTTGATGAAATAAATGAGCGTGGGTCCTACGCAATTCTTAAGGTGGCAGAATAATGGGATACAATACAGCATTAGATTTAACTGAATTAGATTTAGAGGTAGCACTAGGTTATCACTTACAGGGTAATCATTATCCACCCGTTCCACTTTCTATGGTGCAACCTTGCATTGATGCTATTGATGCTTACTATGATGAGGATTATAATAAGTTGATCGAAATGCCTGAAGGCGTATCTTATAAAGGTGACTCTCATGCGCCCGCTTGGGCTATTATCGAACAGCACCACTTAGACGCTTGGCTACCTGAAAGTGACTAAGGTCACACAATAATTATCTCAAATAATGAGATAGGGCTAGACTAATGTCAGACCCTAATGTTATACTACAACCCTAACAAAGAAATGAGGCAAAAATGACAATCAACGACAAGTTGTATCAGGTTGGCGATTTATTCACCACCCTAAAGTCAAAAAAGACAGGTGTTATCAAAGAGATACACCCACAACCATCTGGCTCGGTGCGTGTGCTACTAGAAATGCCAACGAAAGAAACTCGTTGGACTTCGGTATCTGCTCAAACCCTACTAGGCGTATAATCTAAAAACAGGGGGGTCGCAGAAATGTCAGACCCCCCTGCTATAATTACTCAACCAAACCAAACAACAACGAAAGAAGGAAACAAATGGCTAGAGGAAAAGCAATACAGGTAAAAATCGCAACACCAAAGATTATCAAGGCTTTGGAAGCAAAGTTGGCTGAACTTAATAAGAACTATGAGAGTCAAGAAGCCAATGAAGCAAAGTATCAGAAGCAATACGAAAAGTGGCAGAAGGAAATTGCTAAGTGGGCAGTTGCTCAATTTAGCAAGGCTCAAAATGTCAGAACTAACTATCGTGCTTGGAACAAAACTCTCAATGTAGATTTTGATTTAATCACAGAGGAAAGCGACTTTCCAAAAGAGCCTGAAAAGGATTTTGAGGTTATCCACCGCCATACTTACAACGAGATGAAAGAGGAAATGGAAAACGCAATTCGTATTCTCAAAATGACAGATGAGGAAGTTGTCAATACTTCCACATACAACGCAGTTGCTCGTTATCTCTAAATAAAATCGTTCTCGCATAACGATAAATTGCGAACGACCTGAGTAAGTCGCCAAACTGCTCTCCCTTCGGGGACAACTACTAACAAAGGTAATAAAATGAAAAATAGATTTCGTGTAGAAATTTATGATGAAAACAAGTTAAATGATTTAACAATCTATTCTGAGCAAGGTGTTGATAAGGAATACTTAACTGAATTAGTATTTTCTAATCGACGTAACTTTTATGGTAATGTTCGTGCTTATGTCTATGATACTTTAAAGAAGACTAAAACGACTGCTCTTTACCTCCCGTCCGAAGTTGTAAACTTTAACCGTAAGAATCAATTGACTAGGGATGAGTTAGGTCTGTAAAGATCTAACACTGGCTGCATATGCAGCTGGCCCGTAAAGGTAAGGGGTTATCCACAGGGTTACGACCACTTGTGGATAACCCCTGGATTTTTGTGAGATTAATCACATGGATCAATTCGGACATATTGTAACTAATCATAGACAATGTCAGTGGGGTCTGTTATACTTACAACTAATCAAACAAACGAAAGGTAAAAAATGGCTCATAATCTAGAAATGGAAAATGGCGAAGTTGCATTCGCACTTCGTGGCGCACCTGCATGGCACAACCTTGCAAATCGCATCTTTACACAAGATGAAGATGTTACAACACAAATGATGTTGGATGAGGCAAAACTTTCCAATTGGAATGTTCGCTTGTCTCCACTAACTGACCATATCTCAGATACATGGAATGATGTATCTAATGCTCAATTAGTTATTCGTGATAACCCATTCAACAAGGGCACTGATGTTCTTGCAACTGTTGGAAAGCGTTACAAGCCAGTGCAGAATGAAGAATTGTTCGCATTCGCTGATGCAATTCACGATGCAAATGCTGATTGCCGTTGGGAATCTGCTGGCTCACTTCGTAGCGGTAAGGTTGTATTCGGTACTGTTGATATTCCCCGCACAATGGTGCTTGACCCACAAGGCGCAAATGATGCAACTAAGTTGTATCTAATTGTTTGGACTTCACACGATGGCTCAGTTGCTGTTCAGGCTGCTGTCACCCCTGTTCGTGTTGTATGCCAAAACACATTGAATCTTGCAATGCGTAATGCAAAGCAATCTTTCAAGATTCGCCACACGCAATCTGTTGAAGGTCGCATTCAAGTTGCTCGTGAAACTCTTGGGCTTGCTCTTGGGTACTTCGATGAATTTGAGAAAGAGGCTCAGGCTCTTTATTCTCAATCAATCACTGATGCTGAATTCTCAAAGTTGATTCAGACAATTTATCCTAAGCCAGATAAGGATGCTGCTAAAGTTGCATTGACTAAGTGGGAAAACAAGGTCGTGTTGCTTGACGAGTTATATCACAACTCACCAACTAACGCTAATATCAAAGGAACAAAGTGGGGCGCATTCAATGCACTTACTGAACGCCTAGATTATTATCGCTCAGGTCGCGGAAATTCTGAAACACTTATGGCTGGTGCATCAGGATTTGACCCAATTCTAACTGCTGAGAAAAACAAAATCAAGAAATTGGTTTCTGCTTTCTAAATAAATAATTCCTGAGCATGAATAAAAACTGCTCACAATTTTTCTTGGTCCATTAGCTCAGTTGGTTAGAGCGCTACCCTGTCACGGTAGAGGCCGACGGTTCAAGTCCGTTATGGATCGCCAAGCGCCCTCAATGCTGAGGGGCTCAAAAGTGTGTTACGACTCACATAAATATTCCCTGGAATCTATTGAAAATGTCAGTGGGCTCGTGTATAATTCTGTTCATGACCAACGAACTAATATCAAGTAAGTATACCTTCGTCTGCGACCCAGACGAATGCGATTGTCTGATAGAACTAACATCATCTGATGGATTTGGCTTTCCTTCAGGTGTGACAGAACTCACATGCCCGTGTGGCCGAAAGACCACATTAGTGTCAGTGGAGCATGCTACAATTGCACCAACAAACCAAACGAAAGAGGAAAAAATGGAAGAAACAACTGTAGGAACTATTAACGACCTGCTTACACCTTACAACCCTGATATGTTAGTAACATACAAAAAGATTAGTGGTTATTCTGATACAGAATTTCTTACTGATAAGGTTCGCAACATTGAATGGGAACTCCACAACGCTAGAACTAATTCTAAAGCGGTATCTGCAATTCAAAATAAGATTAGTTTAGTTAAAGATATTATCACCGAGGCATATGCTGATTCAGATGACCAAGATACACTCCGTGCAATTGCTGAAGCACTTGAGATTGAACTTACACGTGAGGTTGAATGGTCTGCAACAATTGAGGTTAGCGGAACATTAACAATTGATTTGCTTGAAAGCACAGTTGATGATGTCGAACAAGAAATCTACGACAATCTTTATGTTGATTCACAAAACGGCAACATTGAAATTGTTGACACTGAAGTTTGTAACGTTAGAGAGAACTAATGTACTTTGAACTTACCGCTCCTGATATGCTCTCTATGCAGAGAGCGTATTGGGATGCAGAGATAACGGGACTTGACCCGCAAGCAATGTCTGCGTTGACATTCAACATCGGAACTGGTAGTATTGAGAAAGTAAGTAGGCTTAGGGATAAGTACAACTTAACTGAATCTTACATATCAGACTACGAAACCACAGGTTATTAAGGAGAAATTATGTCAGACTATAAAGATGGTTGGGACGATGGGTATAAGTTTGCCCGTGAGGAAATAATGGAAAAGTTATCAGAGATTGATATCAACGACATTGATTCCTGGATCCTTGATCGTCTTTCTGAGATGATCGAAGGTGGCAAACTGTGATGGCTGAATGGCTTAAGTGTGACCAATGTGCAGCTCAAGCTATGTGGGAAGCAAAGAAAGATTCATTCTCTCTTTATTTCTGCGGTCACCATAAAAATAAACAGGGCGAGTCTCTTGTGGACTGGGCCCATGAGATGGTACAATTACTCAACTACGAAAAACAACTAGAAACGGCGGAATAAAATGGGCGACAGAGCAAACTTTGGATTCAGAGATTCCAAGGAGAATGTAGTATTTCTATATGGACACTGGGCTGGATATAACATGCTAGCCAAGTTGGCCAATGCTGTGCAGGCTGCAGAGCCTCGCTGGCAGGATGAATCATATGCAACACGCATTGCTATATCTAATCTAATTGGAGAAGACTGGACTCAGACAACAGGCTGGGGAATTTATGTTAACCAATTAGGGGACAACGAACACAAGGTACCCGTAATTGATTGGTCCAATCAAACTTTTACACTGTATGAAGAGGACCTGAGCACGGTAGTATTTACATCTTCCTTGGCTGCATTCGTCGACAAATACAGTCGACTAGTTATGGTATAATTAGACCTAGGACCTTGGTCCTGGTTTTAATATAGAAATGAAATGGTGCGTCTATTTAGTCTTCATGGCCAGGCGCTAAGTAAAGCGGTTTATTTCTTTCGTTGGAAATCAGCAGCCATATTCATACCCCCCAGCTTTTAGCTGGGGGTTTCTTTTTGCCCGCAAAGACTTGAGGGTAGCATATTGTCTTTACGACTGTCAAATATATTTCCCAGGAATTTTTGTGATCTTGACCACAAAGCTGAATCATGTGGCATGTATCACATGCCAATTCTATTCCATTTGTCAGTGGTCCATTGTATAATTGGAACATATCAACGAAAGGATATAAAATGCCAAATTGGGTATATAACGGTTTAACTATTGAAGGAAATCCTGACCAAGTTAAATCTTTAATTAAACAGATGAATAAGCCATTTGTTTATTCAGTTCAATCTAATGGTGATTTATCATTTGATATCAAGCAACGTAAGTATGTTAATCCTATCTTTGCTTTTCATAATATCTATTCATATGTAGACCATGGTGTATCTGATACTGAGTATCATGGACAACCTCCTCGTTCCGCCGACTCTTCATTTGCCGACTGGATTAAGTTTGAGACCAATGACTGGTACAACTTCAATAACCGTGAATGGGGTACTAAGTGGGATGTGGCTGTAGCCGAGGATGATAAGTATCCTGATACAACTATGGAAGATTATGAGAACGCTGAAAATCATGTAGTCCATTACAACTTTAATACTGCATGGTCACGACCTCTTGGGGCTATATCTAAACTATCTGCACAATACCCAACATTACTATTTACTTTATCATATGAAGAAGAAACAGGCTGGGGTGGAGAAATGGAATTCCTCCGTGGAGAAGTTATCTCAGAATCAGAATACGACAACATGTGTCGTGATTGTGATGCAACAAACCAAATGGAGTATTGCGAAGAAGATTGTGGTCAGATTTGTGGCAACTGTAATTGGCTAGGAGAGGCTGACCTAGATGCTGTCGCAAAATGTCAGACCCATGCTATATACTTAGAAACTAAAGTACCCGAATATAGAAAGGCGGAGGTAAAATGAGTTTTCTAGAGAATGAAAACCAAATGGTAATAGACGCAACATATTCTGAGATAGGAGAAATGCTTGTCGAAGATTGGGTCAACTCTAATTTAGATGAAGGGCAGATGTATGCAGATTTTAGATTTGCAGAAATGGCAGATAACAATTACTTAAAGGGTAGATTTAATCTATTCTATGATTTAAATCCAGGCGACCAATACTATTTAGAATGTGAGGAAGAATGATTACTATACAAGAACTAATTGATTATATCTATGATGACAACTTAATCCATTTTGACGACAGAGATACATCAGATGATTGTGATTGTCACATTCATATAACACTTAATACTATGGTTAAATACATGGAGGCAATAGAATGCTAGGCTACACTAAAACAGATATTGATGAAATGGGAAATGCTATGCATGACGCCAAGCTTTTCTATATTCTTAAATCAGATATCGTTCGTGTTGATGAAGATCCAATTGTGGACGGGCTACTAAAGGCACAAGACTTCCTCCAGGGGCTATGGGCAGAAGGATATTTTGATAATGACTAAATCATCACATTTCCTGGAGTATATGAAGTTACATCTAATTAGTTTAGAACAGGATTTAGAAAGTAATCCTGAATCTATCAATGTAATTGATATTCCAGGACAAATTGAGGCAACCAGGCATTTATTGTCAGTGGCTACTGATATAATGAATAATAACGAAAGGGTATATTAATGAAGAAGTTACTTATAGCAATTATGGTAATGGGAATTTTTCCTCTTACCTCCCCCTCTGCAGAAGCACAGGTTTGCACATACAAGAGATATCAAATTAAAAATACAAAAGACAGAGCATATACTTTTTATGAGTATAAGACTAAAAGAATATGTAAGGGGAGATAATGAACTCAGAAGACATTGGGCTCCCGCCCCACTTGCAACGTTTGGTTAATGCAGGTGTTAGTGGATTAGATATAATGCACGGTGAACTAAAGAATCTAATGCTAATTGCAGAGCAGGAACTTGCTGACGCAATTGCACGGGAGGAAGAAACCGAAGAAGCAATGGACTCTATGGTCCGTACTGAATGCGAAGGGCACCTTGACGCCCTAGTAGCACTATATGAACTAACTTACCAACTATCATTTGCGATTGGAGCACGTGGTGAAGCCTGAAGATAAAGATAAACTAAACAAGTGTTTAGAAATTCTAGATGACACAGACTTAGGTCTATCATTAGTTTGGCTATGGACATGGTCGACAATTAATAATATACTAGAGGATGACACCTATGTTGCCAAGGCAACCCAAGACGAGATGTGGGACCACCTGTGTGAGGCTGTAGAGGCTGGAATGGGCTTCTCTCTAGAGTGGGGCGCTGAACAACATAACGAAGAAGTTTTGGATTGGATGTTAAGCAGGGATTACATTGTTGACCCTGAAGAAGAAGAGGAGGAGGACGAAGATGAAGATGAGTGATAAGTACTTAAACGATCAACTTAGTAAAGCCCAAAAGCTTTTGTGGGGTGGGTCCGAAACAGAAAACATCGAGGCCCATAACATAATTTCTAAACTAATTAAAGAGAAGATAGAGCAGGTGGAACTATGAGTCAGCAATATAAAGTCTATGGTGATGTAGTTGATGAGTACTACATTTTGGTAACCGCCGAGAATCGTGATGAGGCTTGGTATGCTGCAGTAGAGGCGCCTAAGACAGACTGGCAGATAGTTTCTGCAGGAGTTAAGATAGAACCATATAACATCGAAGAAGTAGAACTATAACTAAATAAAGATAGCTTTGGCCGTTATGGACAATTCGGACATAACGGTCATTAAGCTAAGGGCACGGGCAAAAATATTGCTTTACGTACCCTATTTACAATTCCCTGGAAATGGGATATAATATATATAACAAAGATCTAGAAAGGATCAAACAAATGAACTCAACACCAACAACAACTCGTGAGTACCTCAAGACCCAGGGAATTTCTGTGGGCAAGCGTGGCCGCTTTTCAGCTGCAGCTCTAGGCGTTATCAGCAAGGCAGCACAAGAAGGCGTAGTCTTTACAGACAAGAAGAACGTCAAGTAACAATCTAAGTGTGGGGATCCTCCTCTCTGGTGGGAAACTGGGAAAGGGGAGGGTCCTCGCTTCATTTACAAATGTCAGTGGTCAATGGTATAATCAAAACGAAAGGCGGAACTCAATGGCTAAAGCGAACGAATTCAAAGCGGCAGAAAAACTAACAGACTATCTAAACAATGCTAACTTCTCCCCTGCCGTAATGGCAAATGTACTAACAACTGAACATACCTTATACACCCAAGACAGGCTAATGGAACTAGTTAGATATATTATCCAATACAATTCCCTTAGATTAAAGTCAGAATGGGATAAAGGATATACATCCGAAGGATTGCTTTTAGCAGATGCGCTCAATGATATGCTGGAAGCAAAATATGGAGCGGTGGATAGAAACCTAACAATAGACTCCTTGAAAGAAACAAGAGTAAGAGACCCTAAATATATAATGGACTTAGATTCATTCTAAGATAACTTCCCCTATGGGGCATATGGCTTTAATTAGCTATATGTCCCATTTTTGTATGCCCATCTTATGGGCCAAATTTCTTCTTTACGATCACATATAAAAAACCCTGGAAAATGTATAATAAATCTAATATAATCTGTCAAAATGTGCATAGAATATCTCATTATATGAGACAAATAATGCAGAATCTGACAGAATTTTTTGCCATAAATATGGGCCAAAATTGCTCTTTACGAACAAATAAAAAAATTTCCTGGAATATCTATTGACAAATATTGGCCAATATGCTTTATATGGGCGCTATTGACATTACGATTACGAAATGATATCGTTTGTACCATTACACAGGTATATTCAGATATATATAATGATAGTATTTGGACATAAATTGATAGTATGATTCTCCACTTTACTCCACAATACTCCACTAAATAAGCCTCTAGGAGGCTCATACAAGGGAGATTAAAAGGAGGGGGATACTAGGATATGGCAGCAAATCTGGTGGAAAATCTATCGACAACCTGTGGGTCCACAGGATTTGGTTTACATCCACCAATAGGAAAATCTTTGCTGCTTGCCTTATTTTCAATTGCTTCATTGGATCTGATATTCATATTCCAATATTCTCCCATAGACTGAGAATCTCTCCAGTCTTTCATTATATCAGGGTCTATGTTGTATATGATATCTCTTTGCTTTCCCATGGTTGTAACTATCATGTATACGACATATGTCTTATCCTTATTGTCATATATCCATTGTATTGGGCCTACTGAGGATTCCAGCTCCCCTTTGTTCCCGCCCATTGATAGGTAATTTTCAACATCATCGTCATCTACATCCCCTGGCTCTACGCCAAGAGATTCTGCCACTTCTTCACGAATGGCTCTATCTTCTTCAGCTTCTATTTCTTCTGCAACTGCCTTGACAACATCAGCTATCATTATCTTCTTCATGAGTCTATTCTACCATTATCTTACTGCAATGGGCTTTTGTTCTTAGATGGTCTTCTAGACCAAGATGAAGCCTTATTTGCATTAGTTCCTCTAGATGTAGACTCTATTAGGGCTTTATTCTTATCTAATGCTTCTTGGGCATATTGAAGCTGTTTATCCCAATTGAATTTCCGCTTTTTTGCCATTACTTGCAAGCCAAGCAGTAATATGGAGCACGTAGGTTTTCTGGAGCAGTATATACAGATTTAGCACATTTATGGCATGTGGCTTTAATTAGATTAGATTGTTCTATATCAAAGGTAAATGACTTTGTGTAATATATCTTAGTTAAATACCATGTAATGGCTATGGCTAGTATAGTTATCATTATTAGGCCTCCCCGCCTTTTTCCCAATATGGGATCCCGTTTTTATCACGATCATTCCACTCTTCACCGCTCATATCAATATCTTTAAGCA